>JACDJC010000794.1_pt1 | contig 32844 bp, 29 predicted proteins | sample 7454191 | NCBI WGS metagenome assembly JACDJC01 (sample SAMN14253291, study PRJNA609438) | sludge metagenome | isolation source: sludge after 25d culture with pyrite and EDTA | collected 2018-12-20
CACACGGCGCCGGCCAACCCCGGGAAATTCCAGCTGCTGCGCGTTACACTGTGTCTGCATCGGGTCGCTCTCCTGAATCGCTCGTAACTCGTTCTCCTAAAACAAGTTTCGCCGATTTTGCGACCCGATGCCTTCTCTGAGAGTGAGAAATCCGGGCTAGCCATCACGCCAGCAGCGACGAATCTGATCCCTGTCAGACGATCTCGACTCGGTCGCGTTCGATGGTGCCCTCGGCGACAAGATCAGTGGCGGGGTCAGCTGCGACGTAATGACGTACCAGCTAATCCTATGGTGTCCGACTTCATTCAGGGCGCGATAGTCGTCAGGATTCGACTTTTTCGGTGCCTTGGGTCGATCCGAACAGCATTCAACAGCGCCTCATCAGCAGGGACTTGTTTCTTGGGCTCAAACCGCTGAGCCGCTCCGGTTTCCTGTACCGACCTGAACCCCAGTCTTCGGCGCAGGTACTCAGCTCCACACCCCTGTCCCATAATGTTACAAACAGACGCATTGGGGCTCAGATGGAGGATACGAAGAATGAGTCGGCAGACGTGCATGCACGTCTGGCAACTGCTCAATGGGTGCTGGAGCGACACCTCGCATGGATCGCGGCCGCCGAAGTCAAAGTCGGCGTGATCGTGGCACTCGACACAGCACTTCTCGGCGGGCTAGCTACCGCCTTTGCTGCGTCCGACAGCGATGCGCGAACGGCCTGCATGTACTTCTTCGTCCTCGTTGCCGCTGGTGCAGCGGTACTCGGACTCTTCTGCGCTGCCATGGCAGTTTTGCCTCGCACGAACGGCCCGAAAGACTCTCTGCTCTTCTTCGGTCGAATTGCAGGCATGGACGCCACCAGCTATCGCGAGCGTGTCAGACAAGCAACGGACGAACAGCTTCTGGCGGACTGTGCCGATCAGATTCATCGAAATGCCGAGATCGCTTGCGATAAGTACGCATGGGTGAGAAAGAGCATGATGTGCTCGTTCCTTGCAGCCGTTCCGTGGATTGCCGCAATTAGCCTGCTCGTCAAACTTTGAGGAACAAGATGGCGCTCAAAGAAGACTTGGAATCGGAAGTCGAGCAGATATTCAGGGAACAGTGGACGGTAGAGAAAACCAAGGATGTACCTGACGCCGACCAGCTTCGGCTGTTGAACCACGCCAAGGACCTTGAGACGGCGACCGTGCTATACGCCGATCTCGACGGCTCCACCAACATGGTCGACAACTACCACTGGTGGTTCAGCGCGGAGGTCTACAAGGCTTATCTGCGGTGTGCTGCTCGCATCATTGCTGCAGAGGATGGCGTTGTTACTGCATACGATGGCGACCGCATCATGGCCGTGTTCGCGAGAAACTCGAAAAACACATGTGCCGTACGGGCTGCGATGAAGATCAACTATGCCGTGGTCGAGATCATCAATCCCGCGATCAGTGCCCAGTACCCCGACACAAACTTCACGCTGAAGCATGTCGTTGGCGTTGACACGAGTCAGCTCCGAGCCGCCAGGATCGGCGTGCGCGGATACAACGACCTTGTCTGGATTGGTCGGGCAGCGAACTACGCAGCAAAGCTTACTAATTTATCGAAGAAACCGCTCTGGATCACCAAGAGCGTCTATGACGCGATGAACAAGACCGTGAAAGTTTCGAGCGACGGACGCGACATGTGGGAGAAGTGTTTGTGGACAACCATGAACAACATGGAGATTTACTGCTCGACGTGGTGGTACAGCTTCTGACGGGCCTATCAGAAATTCTGTGAGCGAGGCGGATTTCACAGGCGTGAGTATGCGAATCGATCGCCGCACAGGATCGCGAATTAATTCATCGCGTTCTTCCACTCGCGAGTCGATCTTGTCTCGCCGCATCTGCATGAATATCCGGATCGAATCGACCTCACTGGATGAAAAGCCATTGATGCAGACGATCGCGCTCAGACGGCTTCGACCTCATGCGATGGCGCTACGCTCAAACGCAGACCCATTGCATGCAGGAGCTTCTGCATGGTTGCCAGTGTCGGGTTCCCATCCTTGCCCAGCGCGCGAAACAGCGTCTTCTCCCCGAGTTCGGCGCGCTGCGCCACGTCAGTCATGCCGTGAGCCCGCGCAACATGGCGCAGTGCCACCAGCAGCGCATTCGTGTCCTCCAGTTCAAGAGCGGCTTCAACGTAGGCCGCCGCCTCGACTGGATCCTTCAGCGTCTCGGCGAGATAGTCGTCGAAACCTGAATCACGGCGCGTAGTCATGGCTTGCCTCTTTGCTTCCAGTCCTTCAGATACTCGACAGCCCGCGCAATGGCACGGCCCTGGCCGCTCTTGTCGCTACCGCAAAGCAGCAGCACCAGCACATCACCCTGTCGGCTGAGGTAGACACGGTATCCGGGTCCGTAGTCCACTCGCAGCTCCTGAACGCCTTCACGGAGTGACTTGCAGTTACCGAAGTTGCCAGCCTCTATTCGGGCGAGTCTGGCCAGGATCAGTGCCCGGGCACGCCGATCTCGCAGCGCCTGCAGCCATTCCTCGACTGGCTTGCGACCCGTACTGGTGGTGTAGGTACGAAGCTCCATCGGGTATCTTACAAGATACTATTTGATCGCCGAAGATTCAATGCCAGAAGTCCACGGGAGGGAGTCTCGATGCGCGCAATGATCCCTGCGCCGCGATTGCGTAAGTCCCGAATGCTCACCTGGCTCACGCCCGTCTCCGATTCGGCATGATCCTCCGATATACCAGAGGTGAACCATCGGAAACCAATGCGGAATCGCACCAGACGGTCGCGAATTCGGGAGGAACTGTCGGCTCGGCGCCCACCGCTTCGGCCCGGGCCGCCTCCTCAACAGGTCGACACCACCTTCGAATACTCGCTCAGGCGCATCGTCGTTGCGGTGCTCCCGACCGCCTGCCGGTAGCTGCCCGGCCCGAAACCGTCGATCAGTTCGGAGCGGAATGCCTTGAAGAAGCGCTCGAGGTAGGTCTCGGCGACCGTACCGACGGCCTGCAGTTCGTCGGTTGCCGGATCCCAGGCCAGTTCTACCGGCAAGAGCGGATGCATGGCCGGCCCGGTCACGCGCTGTGCACCGTCGGCCGGGTCGAAGACGCTGCCGTGTGCGCAGCAGACGATCTGCCCGGGCTTGCCGGCCAGCGCGCTGCCCGAGGTCTCGTAGCGGATGACGCTGATGGGCGGGCGCGGATAGCTCGACTGGTGCGTGCAGATCGCAACGAACGCGACGAGGCTGCCGGTGCGGCCGACGCCAGCCGGATTCGTGTAGTCACCGTCTTCAGGTGACGACCGGCGTTCCGTGCGCGGGCGCCGGTCGCCGAGATTGATCAGGAAGCACGGCACGCCGCGATACGGGTAGGCGAACACCATCGCCTCGTCGAGCGGCACGTCGGCGCCCTTCAGCGGCGAGCCGTCGGCGTGGACGAGCCGCGCCGCGTCGTAGCGTTGCGTGCCGGCGGCCACGGCCGCCTGTCCGCGCGCGAGTGCGGAGGCGATTGCCGTGCCGGCACACAGTTGCACGAACTGACGGCGATCGTTCACAGGCATTCACCGGGCCGGCCGGCCGCCGGCCCGATCTGCCATCCGGAGCCGAGGTTCATCCCGGGCGCCCGCTCAGGCACGGAACATGTCGCGGTACAGGCCACGTCCCCATTCGAGGTAGGTCAGCGCGTTCTCGTGGCTGCGCTTGTTGTCGACCTTCGTGTCCTTGAAGCCGGTGATCTCGTTCTTCGCGGCATCGTAGCCGTAGAAGGTGTCCACCCAGATCGCCTGCGTCGGGTCGGCATCGACCATCGAATAGCACAGGGTCTGCGGTGACGTCCACGCGATCTCCTTGCCCTGGGCCCGGGCGGCGAGCACTTTCGCCACGTAGTGCCCTTCGGTGTTGGACGTGTTGCCGCTCTTCGAATACGGCATTGGCCGCGAATCGCCGGTGACGTAGACGTGCATGTCGCCGATCAGGTTGTAGAAACGGATGTCGATGTCCGCTTCCTTCTGGTTGCTCTTGCTGGCCGGCGCCATCAGGCCGAGCTGTTCGATCAGGGTCGAGCCGCGCACGTTCGGGTAGATGGCCGCCTCGTCGAAGCGGATGCTGTCGAACTCGGTCTTGACGGTACGGTTGGCGACGTCGATGCCCGTCACCGCTGCACTCGGCCGCCACTCGATGATGTCCTTGTACAGCTCGTCGAAGGCGGCGTGGAAGCCTTCGGCCTTGATGGTGATCTCGGGGTTGGCATCGAGGATCAGCACCTTGCCCTTGAGCTTGTTGCGGCGGATCACCGACGCGATCATGCAGGCGCGTTCGTACGGCGCCGGCAGGCAGCGGTAATTGCCGCTCGGCACGGTCTGCACGAACAGCCCGCCCTCGAACTCGTTGATCTTGCGCCGGATGCTGACGTGTTCGGTCGGGTCGATGAAACCGCCCGGGTAGTGCTGGTGCAGCGCGGTCTGCGTGTCGATGTCGGTGACGCCGATCTTCTCGTAGTCATACGAGATGCCGGGTGCGACGACGAGAAAATCGTAGCGGATGTCACCCTGGCTGGTCGCGACGGTCTTGCTCGTGCGATCCAGCCCGGTGCAGGTGGCATTGAAATAGATGTAGCCGTTTTCGACGGCAGCATCGAGAAAGCTGTGGTCGGCGAGATACTCGAGGCCGATAACGCCCGAATACCAGAGGTTGCTGCAGAAGCACGACGAATACATGTTGCGCTGATCGACGACGACGACGTCGAAGCGCGGATATTCCTTCTTCGCGTATTTCGCGATCGTCAGCCCGGACGTGCCGGCACCGATGATCACCAGCCGCGGGCCCTTCGCTTTCGGCAGGTCGGCCATCCGGCGTGCGGAGACGCCCTTCCAGCCCGACGGTGTCTTCGGCGCCGCGGCGCGCGCGCCCTCGGCGGCCATCATCAGGGGCGGCGCCGCCAGTGCGGCTCCCGCCAGTTTCAGTGCGCGTCGGCGATCCGGGTCTGTCATGATGGTTCTCCCTTGTTGTGAAACCGTTTTCCGTGCATCGCGCCCGCCGGACCAGCCCCGGCGCAACCTGAGAACGTGTGAAGTCATCCGCCGCGCTTTCGCATCGAACCAGGGAGCTGCACCTCACTGCAAACGCCACGCATAAATGCTGCGGGCACGAGCATATTCCCGCCCGATTTCCCCGCAGGTCATATTCCTGCCTGACACGAACATATTCCCGCCGGTCGTTTCGACAGGTCATATTTCCACTTGTCGTGGCAAGGGTTTAAGCTGACACCCGGTCGCGACAGATCGACTCCAGGAACGGGGCAAGGCCGGCAGACGGGCGAAAGTGTCCGCTGCCGCCTGGCCGATGACGAGGGTCCCGCATGTCTTCACGAACACCGAGGCAGGGGCGTCTGCTGGCAGCATCCGGCGATGACCTGCCCCTCGCGAACGGCGCGCGGCGCAGCGCGATGCGCCACTGGTTTTCCGGCACGGTGGCCGCCGTGGCCACCACCGCAGCCGGCCGGGCCGGCGCCCGCGGCTATGAGGCCGATCCGGCCCATCTGCCGCCGAACATTCCGCCCTGGTCACAGGCGCTCGGCAAGCCGGTGGCATCGGACCCCTACGGCAATCCGTCTCCGTGGGAACACACGAACATCCGGCGGCAGAGCCCGGGCCTGACGACGACCGACCAGTCCTCGGTCGCGTTCACCCCGCTGCAGAATCTCTTCGGCATCATCACGCCGAACGGTCTGCACTTCGAGCGCGATCACGGCGGGCGCCCGGACATCAATCCCTATGAGCACCGGCTGATCATTCACGGCCTCGTGCGCCAGCCGAAGATCTACACGATGGAGGACCTGCTGCGCTTTCCGTCGGTATCGCGCATCCACTTCATTGAATGCGGCGCCAATACCGGCATGAACTGGGGCAACCCGGCCGTGCCCACAGTGCAGTTCACGCACGGCATGCTCAGCTGTGCCGAATGGACCGGCGTGCCCCTGTCGACACTGCTCGACGACGTCGGCTTCGACAAAGGCAAGGCGCGCTACATCCTCGCCGAAGGGGCCGATGCCGCCGGCACGACGCGCACGATCCCGATGCGCTTCGCGCTGGACGACGTGCTCGTGGCTTACGGGCAGAACGGCGAGATGCTGCGCCCGGAAAATGGTTATCCGGTGCGGTTGATCGTCCCCGGCGTGCAGGGCGTATCCAGCATCAAGTGGCTGCGCCGCATCAAGGTCGGCGACCAGCCCTGGAACACGCGCGAGGAATCACTGCAGTACAGCGACCTGATGCCGGACGGAAGCAGCCGCCAGTACACGTGGATCCAGGAAGCGAAATCGGTCATCACGTCACCGTCCGGCGGGCAGAAACTGCTCGACAAGGGCGGCTACTACGAGATCACCGGCTTTGCCTGGTCGGGGCGCGGCCGGATCAGGCGGGTCGACGTATCGACCGACGGCGGGCGCAACTGGCGCACGGCCACGCTGCAGGAGCCGGTCCTGACGAAGGCGCTGACGCGGTTTCGCTGTGACTGGGTCTGGGACGGCAGCCCGGCGCTGCTGCAAAGCCGCTGCATCGACGAAACCGGCTTCGTGCAGCCGACCATCCGCCAGCTGCGGGCGGTACGCGGCACGTTCTCGATCTATCACAACAACATGATCCAGACCTGGCAGGTCGAGCCCAGCGGGGAGGTGCGCAATGTGGAGCTCTAGAAGCCTGCGGGCCGCATTGACCGCCCTCGCCGTGCTGCTGCCCGCAATGGCCTGCGCCGCAACGACCGGGGCGGACAGCCTCGACTTCAGGCTCGGCCGCGCGGCCACGCCGGCCGAGATCGCCGGCTGGGACATCGACGTGCGCCCGGACGGTGCCGGCCTGCCCGACGCGCGTGGCAGCGTCGCCGACGGAGAGGCTGTCTACGAGCAGCACTGCGAGGTCTGTCACGGCACTTTCGGTGACAGCAACGAGTACATGGCGCTGTCGGGTGGCGTCGGTTCCCTGAAGAGCGACGCGCCGGTCAGGACCGTCGGCAGCCTGCTCAACAGCGCAACGACGCTATACGACTACATCCGGCGGGCGATGCCGTTCACACACTCGAAGAGCCTCACACCGGACGAGGTGTACGCGGTTGCGGCGTACGTGCTCCATCTGAACGATCTCGTCGACGATGATTTCGTCGCCGACCGCACGACGTTGCCGGCCCTGAAGATGCCCAATCGCGACGGCTTCGTGCGCTTCCGGGGCCTGTCCGATGTCGACGGCAAGCCCGACACGGACAATGTCGCCTGCATGAAGGACTGTCCGTCGCAGGGCGAGCCCGCCGGCGCGATTCCGGCGGCGTTCATCGAAAACATGTATGGCAGCCTGGACACTCACTTCCGCGCCCTGGCCACGATGAACGATCAGGTACCATCAGCCGGGGCGCTGCCACCCGTGCGGCAGGCGGCGGCTTCTCCGCAGGAGCTGATCCGGGACTCGGGCTGCACCGCCTGCCACGCCGTCGACCGCAAGATCGTCGGCCCCGCTTTTCGCAGCGTCGCCGCCCGCTTCGGCAAGGAAACGGACGGCGCCGCCACGCTCGTTCAGGCCATCCGCAACGGCAGCAGCGGTGTCTGGGGAAGCGTCCCGATGCCTGCGCAGCCCGGGCCGAGCGATGCGGACCTGCAGGTCATCGTGCACTGGATCCTGGACGGCGCACCGGACCCGTGACCGGCACCGGAAGGAACTCATTCCATCGATTCGAGGATAGTCCGATGAGAGAAAGCAGACGCAAAGTGATCGAGATCGCCGGCAAGGGAAGTGCCGCTGCGGTCCTGCTCGGCAGCGGGTGGCTGTCGGGCACGGCGAGCGCCGCCGACATGCCCAATCCGCTGGCACCGAACGACCAGCGCAAGCAGTTCGATACGCACACGCTGGCCGAGGTCGTCAAGGACCTCGGCGGCAGCCAGGCGCAGCGCTCGGACGCAATCGAACTGACCGCTCCCGAGATTGCGGAAAACGGCGCCGTCGTGCCGGTGCAGATCGAAAGCAAACTGCCGGGCACGAAGCTGATCGCGATCATCACCGAAAAGAATCCGCGCGCGCTGACCGCCGTGTTCCATATCCCGGACGGCACCGAACCCTGGGTCGCCACCCGGGTGAAACTGGCCGAGACGGCGAAGATCATCGCACTGGTGCAAGGCGCCGACGGTTTTCACTACGCCGAACGCGAAGTGAAAGTCACCCTCGGCGGCTGCGGCGGCTGAGTCGCGCCACCGCGTCCGCGTCGCACCCCCCTCTGCAGGAACAGGAACCATGGCTGATCCCATCAAGATCCGGGCGTCGCTGACCGGCGACGTCGTCGAAGTGAAAATGCTCATGTCGCATCCGATGGAAAACGGCTTGCGCATGGGTACCGACGGCAACCTCGTCAAGTCGCCGACCATCACTGCCGACTACATCGAGACCGTCACGGTGCGCAACAACGATCGCGTCGTGCTCACGGCCGACTGGGCGTCGGCGGTCTCGCGCAATCCGTATCTGGCGCTGCGCTTCAAGGGCGGCAAGTCCGGCGACGTCGTCAAGGTCGAATGGAAGGACACGACCGGCAAGACGGGCTCGGGCGAGGCCACCATCCGCTGACCGCCTGGATACACGCGAGGCAGGTACCGACACCGTGAGACTGTCCCGACGCCAGTTCGTGCAGGCGCTGTCGGCCGCGGCCGCAGCCGGCCTGCCGCTGACGCCGCGCGCACTGGCTGCCGACACCGCAGCCGAGGCCGCCGCACTCTATGACATCGCGCCGTTCGGCAACGTCGGCCTGCTGCACATCACCGACACGCACGCGCAGACGCGCCCGATCCATTACCGCGAACCGTCGGTCAACATCGGCAGCGGCACCCAGCGCGGCCAGCCGCCGCACCTGACGGGCGAGCATCTGCTGCGCCACTACGGCCTGGCGCCCGGCAGCCGCGAGGCGCATGCGCTCAGTTGCGTCGATTTCGTCGAAGCCGCCCGGCGCTACGGAAAGATGGGCGGCTATGCCCATCTGGCGACGCTCGTGCAGCGCCTGCGCGCGGCGCGCCCCGGCGCGCTGCTGCTCGACGGCGGCGATACCTGGCAGGGCTCCGGTCTGGCGCTCTGGACGAAGGGCCAGGACATGATCGACGCACAGCTCGCGCTGGGTGTCGACGTCATGACCGGCCACTGGGAGTTCACCTACGGGCAGGAACGCGTCCAGGAAGTGATCGCCGGACCGTTTCGCGATCGCATCGATTTCGTCGCGCAGAACGTGCGCACGAACGATTTCGACGACCCGGTCTTTCCGGCGTACACCGTGCGCGAAGTCAACGGTGTGTCGGTGGCGGTGATCGGCCAGGCCTTTCCCTACACGCCGATCGCCAACCCGCGCCACTTCGTCGCCGACTGGACGTTCGGCATCCAGCCGCAGCGCCTGCAGACGGTGATCGACGAAGTGCGCAAGGCCGGTGCCGGCGTCGTCGTGCTGCTGTCGCACAACGGCATGGACGTCGATCTGAAGCTGGCGTCCCAGGTCACCGGACTCGATGCGATCCTGGGTGGCCATACACACGATGCCGTGCCGGTGCCGCGCACGGTGCGCAATGCCGGCGGGCAGACGCTCGTCACCAATGCCGGCAGTCACGGAAAATTCGTCGGCGTGCTCGACTTCGACGTGCGCGACGGCAAGGTCGTCGATCACCGCTACCGGCTGCTGCCAGTGTTCGCCGAGCTGCTTCCTGCCGATGCTTCGATGCAGGCGGTGCTTGACCGACATCGTGAACCCTGGCGCGCGAAGCTTGACGAACCACTGGCCGTGACCGAAGACCTGCTCTACCGGCGCGGCAATTTCAACGGCAGCTTCGACCAGTTGATCCTCGATGCGCTGCGCGCGGTCAAGGACACGCCGATCGCGTTCTCGCCCGGTTTCCGCTGGGGGACAACGCTGCTGCCGGGTGACACGATCACGCGCGAAGCACTGCTCGATCAGACCGCGATCACCTATCCGGCAGTCACCGTCAACGAACTGTCGGGCGAACAGATCAAGGCGATCCTGGAGGACGTCTGCGACAACCTGTTCAACCCTGACCCGTGGTACCAGCAGGGCGGCGACATGGTACGCGTGGGCGGCATGGCCTATGACTGCGCGCCGGGCGCCGCGTCGGGCAGCCGCATCAGCAATCTGCGCATCGGCGACACGCCGATCGATCCGGCGCGCACCTACCGGGTGGCCGGCTGGGCCTCGGTCGAGGAAGGCGTGACCGGCGAGCCGGTCTGGGAAGTCGTCGAACAGTATCTGCGCGCCCATGCCCGCGTGCCGACCATACAACCCGAGCAGCCGCACCTCGTCGGCATCGACGACGATCCCGGAATCTCGACATGCGGCTGACGCCACCACGGCTGCTGCGCCTGGCGGCGTGGCTCGTCTGCACCATCCTTGCCGGCTTCGCGGCCGGTGCCCTGGCCGCGGACAGGCCCTGGGCGGAGACCGACATCGACATGCCGGTGATCCAGGTGGGCCCGCACAGCTACTACGTGCAAGGGTTGCTGGAGGAGGCCACGGCAGCCAACGAGGGCTTCATGTCCAACGCCGGCTTCGTCATCACCGGGGACGGCGTCGTCGTGTTCGATGCGCTCGGCTCGCCGGCGCTGGCCGATCGCATGCTCGCCGAGATCCGCAAGCGCACCTCGCAGCCGGTGAAGCTCGTCATCATCAGCCACTACCATGCCGATCACTTCTACGGCATTCCGGCGCTGCGCGCAGCCGGAGCGAAGGTATGGGCCCATGCGCTCGCCCGGACCTACATCGAGTCCGACGCCGCGCAGACGCGGCTGGCGGAACGCCGCGACATCATCGGGCCTTACCTGGGCAGGAATTTCACGTTGCCGCTGCCAGACCGCTGGCTCGACCATGACGAAACACTGCAGATGGGCGAAGTCACGCTGCACGTCAGGCATCTCGGCCCGGCACACACGCCGGAGGACCTGGGCCTGCTGGTCGAGCCCGACGGCGTCCTGTTCTCGGGCGACGTCGTCTATACCGGACGGGTGCCCTTCATCGGCAACGCCGACACCCGCCTGTGGCTCACGGCCATCGATCGCCTGCTTGCCATCGATGCCCGGGTGATGGTGCCCGGGCACGGCCCGGCATCGCACGATCCACACAAGGATGCCCGCCTGACCCGGGACTACCTCGTGTTCCTGCGCGAGCGGATGGGCGCCGCGGCCCGGGATCTCGATACCTTCGACGAGGCCTACGGGAACGTCGACTGGTCACGCTTCGCGGCGATCCCGACCTTCGATGCGGCCAACCGCGCCAACGCGTATTCCGTGTTCCTCGAAATGGAAGAAGAATCGCTGCACGGTCAGTGACCCGCCTCCCCTCCGGCCATGCCGACACTGGACATGGATTTGGTGAACGCGCCAGACTCTACACGAACAGGGGTACGGAAAAAGGGGTACGAACATGTCCAGATTTGCCCTCTTCGATCCCAGGACCAACTATCTCGAATGGATCGGCGACGCGGCGGACGTCGGGGCCGCACTGGCTGCAGCCCGGGCGGACCGCAGCGACCTGACCGGCGACGTGCTCGTCTACGAAGTGAGCGCCGAAGAGTCGACGCGGCTCGAGGACTGGTGGCGTTCCGGTGCGAAGGCGGAAGAATTCCCGGCGCTCGTCAACGTCGGCGCCACGCACAGGATCTGAAATGCCGCGGGTCGCGGATCGCGCGACGTGCCATCGGAAACCGGCACCCGGCCGCATTCGGGCGCGGTGGAAATGATTCTGCCGTTCTACACGGTCGGCCACTCGACGCGCACGCTCGATGAATTCATCGCCCTGCTGCGCACCGCCGATGTCAGGCTGGTGGCGGACATCCGCACGGTGCGCCGTTCACGGCGCAATCCGCAGTTCAACCAGGACAGTCTGCCGGCAGCGCTGGCCGGTGCCGGCATCGGCTACGAAGCCGTGACCGCGCTGGGCGGACTGCGCGGCAAGGCGAAGGACGTCTCGCCAACGGTCAACGGCTTCTGGGAAAACGAGAGCTTCCATCACTATGCCGACTACGCACTGTCGGCAGACTTTCGTGCCGGACTCGATCGGCTGATCACGCTCGGACGCCGGCAGCGCATCGCGATGATGTGCGCCGAAGCGGTCTGGTGGCGCTGTCATCGGCGCATCGTTGCCGATCATCTGCTGGCCCGTGGCGAAACCGTCTTCCACCTGATGGGCCATGACCGGATCGAAGCTGCGAAACTGACGGCCGGCGCATGCGTCGAGGACTCGACCGTGCACTACCCGGCGGTGCTGCCGGCGGACGAGCGGGGAAAGGATCACCGCCAACCGGTCGATCGCTGACCGGGCTGCGGCACCTGCTTTGCTACCCTTGCCGCTGCGTCTCTTCCACCCGTCCTGCAGGCACCATGCTTACCTATCGCGGCACCGTCTACCCTTGGCATTGCGACCACATCGGCCACATGAACGTCATGTGGTACGTCGGCAAGTTCGACGAAGACACCTGGCACCTGATGAACGCCATCGGTGCCACGCCCGCCTACCTGCGTGACAACCAGCGCGGCATGGCCGCCGTCGAGCAGCACATCCGGTATCTGCGCGAAGTCATGGCCGGTTCGATCGTCTCGGTGCACACGACGGTGCGTGAGGTGCACCCGAAGCGGGTCGTCTTCGAGCACGTGATGCACAACGACGGCACCGGCGAGATCGCCGCGCGCACACTGCTGACCGGTGTGCACATGGACACGGTGCTGCGCAAGTCGTGCCCGATGCCCGAGGCCATCATCGAAGCGGCGACAGCGCTCATCGACCGCGAATGAACTCCGGATTCCCGGTGCCCGCCGCCCGGCATGCTGCCAGGCGCCCCCTGTCTGCCAGCGGCAGATGATGACGACCCGGACAGACTCCCCGACCATGCGTATCGCCACCTTCAACGTCAACGGAATCCGCAGCCGCCTGCCGCGCCTGCTCGAGTGGCTGACCGAAGCCTCACCCGACGTCGCCTGCCTGCAGGAACTCAAGGCGGCCGATGACGTCTTCCCCGAGGACGCCATCCGCGAGGCCGGCTATCACGCGCTGTGGCACGGCCAGAAAGGTTTCAACGGCGTAGCGATCCTGACGCGAACGACGGCCCCCGTCGAACTGCAGCGCAGCCTGCCCGGCGATGACGGCGACGCGCAGAGCCGCTATCTGGAGGCGCGCGTCGGTGATCTGATCGTCGCCTCGATCTATCTGCCCAACGGCAATCCGCAGCCGGGCCCGAAATTCGACTACAAGCTGGCCTGGTTCGAACGCCTGATCGAACATGCGCGTGCCCACGCCGCCAGCGGCACGCCGGTGGTGCTGGCCGGCGACTTCAATGTCGTGCCGACCGACAAGGTCGGCGACATCTTCTCGGCCGACGCATTTCGCGACGACGCCCTGCTGCACCCGGACAGCCGCGCCGCCTGGCAGCGCCTGCTTGCCTGCGGCTGGACCGATGCGATCCGCCACCTGCATCCGGACGAGGCGATCTACACCTACTGGGATTACTTTCGCAACCGCTGGCCGCGCAACGCCGGCATGCGCATTGACCATCTGCTGCTGAACGCACCAGCCACCGAACGTCTCATTGCTGCCGGCGTCGATCGCGAAGTGCGCGGGCGCGACAAGCCGAGCGATCACGCACCGACCTGGGTAGAACTGGACCTGGCCTGACGCTGGCGGCGATCGGCACGCCGCAAACCGGGCGGGAGGATCGATGCCGATCAGCGGCGCCCGTCGGCCTCCAGGTCGCGCCGTGCCATGTCGCGCAGGCGCCGGCGCAACTGCCGTTCTTCGCGTTGCTCCTCATGCCAGTCGGCGCGCACGGCGCGCCAGAGCGACAGCGCCATGAGCACAATGACCAGCGTAAACGGAAGAGCGAAGACGATCGTCGCCGTCTGCAGCGCCTGCAGGCCGCCGGTCATCAGCAGGCTGATGGCAATGCCCGCGATCAGCACACCCCAGACGAGCTTGACGCGGGCGCGTGGATCCGGGTTCCCGCCAGTGCTCATCATGCCGAGCACGAGCGTGGCCGAGTCGGCTGACGTGACGAAAAACACCAGCACCAGCACGACGGCCACGGTCGACAGCAGTGCACCGAGCGGAAGCGCATCGAACAGGGCGAAGAGCGCCGTCGCGACATCCCCTTCGACCGCATCGGCGATCGGTGCGATCTGCCAGACCTCCATGTGCAGCGCGGTGCCGCCGAAGACCGAAAACCACAGAAAGGCGGCCAGTGTCGGCGCCATCACCGTGCCGATGATGAATTCGCGGATCGTCCGGCCCTGCGAGACGCGCGCGATGAACAGGCCGACGAAAGGAGCCCACGAGACCCACCAGGCCCAGTAGAAGATCGTCCAGTTGCTGATCCAGTCGCTGTTGCGAAACGGGGCCAGACGCAGGCTCATGCGCATCAGCTCGGTGACATAGCTGCCCAGCGTACTGGTGAAGGTGTCGACGATCGCGATCGTCGGACCGAGCACGAACACCACGGCCGACAGCACGCCCGCGACGATGAGATTGAAGATCGACAGCCACTTAATACCGCGCTCGACCCCGGTGATCGCCGACGTCAGAAAGAACACCGTCGTCACGGCAATGATCACGACCTGCCAGAACGTGCCGAACGGCATGCCGTAGACGGTGTGCAGGCCACCATTGATCTGCATCGCGCCCAGGCCGAGCGAGGCGGCAACTCCGAAGGCAGTGGCAATCACCGCCAACACGTTGAACAGGGGCGACAGACGCCGTACCCAGCGCCACGGCAATGCTTCGGTCACCGTACTGACCAGCGCCGCACCGCCGCGCCGGAACTGGAAAAAGGCCATGCACAGCGCCACGATGCTGTAGACCGCCCACGGGTGCAGCCCCCAGTGGAAAAAGCTGTAGCGCATGGCGGCACTGGCAGCCTCCGGAGTCCGCGCGGTGACCCCGGGCGGCGACGAGACGTAGTGCGAGACCGGTTCGGCCACACCCCAGAAAACGAGCCCGATGCCCATTCCGGCGGCAAAAAGCATCGCGAACCAGGCGCCGATCGAAAACGCCGGCTCGTCGTCCTCGGCACCCAGCTTCAGATTGCCGTAGCGGCTCAGCGCGAGCACCAGCGCCATCACCACCAGCGCAAGCACCAGCCACAGATACCACCAGCCGAAGTCTTTGGTGACGAATGCCATCGCGGCCTCGAACACCGACTGCAGCGTGGCGGGAGAAAGCAGCCCCCAGAGAACGACAGAAAGAATGATGCCGCCCGACAGCGCCATTTGCATGGCTGCGTACCCCTGTCAGCGAAAACGGACAAAGTGTACGGGAGAGGGGAAACGGCACCCGTCAGCGGAAATCCTGTCCGGCGCCGAATGTCCGCTTCCGCGTTATGCTCGACAGACGAGCGTGCACGACGGACCGCGTCGTCTGCTCCTGCACCATCCGTTTCATCCTGCTCGTCTGCTCCAGCCCTCGTCCCCGCCAATTTCCGCTAATTCCCGATGAGCCCCGCCACCGCTTCCGCCCCGATCTATCTTGATCACCACTCGACGACACCGGTCGACCCCGAAGTGCTGACCGCGATGCTGCCGTACTTCACGCAGGAGTTCGGCAACCCGTCGAACCACACGCACGGCTACGGCCGACGGGCGTCGGCCGCCGTCGAGGAGGCACGCGAACAGGTGGCCGAGGCACTGGGCGCGCGCTACTCCGAGATCCACTTCACTTCGGGCGCGACCGAATCGAATGCCATCGCGTTGCAGGGCATCGCCCGACGCCATCCGGGCGCACACTTGGTGACCAGCGCCATCGAGCATCGGGCCGTGCTCGACACGATGCGCCGGCTGGCCGGCGAAGGCTGGCAACTCACCGTGCTGCCGGTCGACCGCCACGGCTTCGTCGATCCCGATGACGTTGCACGCGCCCTGCGCAAGGAGACGGTGCTCGTGTCGATCATGGCGGCCAACAACGAGATCGGCACGATCGAGCCGCTGGCCGCCATCGGCCAGATCGTGCGCGAGTCATCGGCGCTTTTTCATGTCGATGCCGCACAGGCGCCGGGACGCATGGTGCTGGATGTGGAAGCGACGGCGATCGACCTGCTGTCACTGTCGGCGCACAAGCTGTACGGCCCGAAAGGCGTCGGCGCGCTGTTCGTGCGGCGCGGAACGGAGATCGACGCGCTGGCCGACGGCGGCGGCCAGGAGCGCGGCCTGCGTCCGGGCACGCTCAACGTACCCGGCATCGTCGGCCTGGGCGCTGCCTTCGCACGCACCCTGCGCACGATGGACGAAGACATGGAGCGCATGCGCGCGCTGCGCGACCATCTGCAGGAGCGCCTGCTCGCGCTGGGCGGCGTGACCGTCAACGGGCCACTGCAGGAACGACTGGTCGCGAACCTGAACGTCACGATCGACGGCGTGCAGCCCGATGCGCTGTTGCTCGGCCTGCCAGGACTGGCGCTGTCGGCCGGTGCCGCGTGTTCGTCGTCGCAGGCGAAGGCTTCACACGTCCTTGAAGCGATTGGTGCCGGCGGCACGGAACATGCAGCGGTACTGCGCTTCGGCATCGGCCGCGGCAACACGCGGGAGGAGATTGATCAGGCTGGGGCGCTGCTGGCGGCGTGTGTCCGGCGGTTGCGCGGTGACCTGTGACGATATCCCTAACTCCTGGCACGCGATCGAAGCGTGCGTTGATCGCGCACCGCAAGCGATAACGCGGTAAGCGGCACCCCAACACCGGATCGCTGCGCCGCCTCCGTGCCAGGCCGCTGCAGCACACTGGCTCACGGCGCAGGCCGGCCGCAACTGCCGGACACCACCACCTCGTCGAAAGCCTCGATAGCTGCGCGCGTCTGGTGCTTTAAAAAAGCGCCGCAGCCCGTCAATACGCGCTCGGCACCGCGACGCGGCAACTACACCTCCATCCAGAGCGCAGGCGGGCTCGAAGCCGGCCGTGCAACTTTATGGATATCTTTCGGCCATAAAACGGCTAGCCAGCAATCGCGCCGGGGCGGTCCAATGACCGAGCAAACTCTCGGAGTCAGCCGCTCATGTCAAATTCAGGAATAGTGCCCATCGCACCGGTATGGGCCTGGGAAAAAGATCTGCCACCTGCCCCTGGAGTCCAGATAAACCAGACCATTTACTTGTCTGGACAACTTGCACTGGATCGGGATGGCAATTTAGTCGGTCCGGGAGACCTGATTGCCCAGACAAGACAATGCTTCAGCAATATCCGAGACATCCTCGCCAGAGCCGGTGCCGGAATGAACAACGTCGTGAAAATGACGACCTACTTCACAACCAAATTAAGTCTGGAGCACGCCCAGGATTACTGGAAAGTGCGACAGGAATTTTTTGGCCTTCATCGCCCAGCCAGTACCGGTGTTCAGGTTCAGTCCCTGCTTTATCCGGAATGCCTGCTTGAAATTGAAGCAATTGCAGTAACCCCAGGCGGCACGCAATGACGGCGAAGCTTTCATCATTCTGCCGTAATGGCATCAACATCGCATATGAGCATGCTGGCACAGGTCCGCTTCTGATCTTCCTGCACGGCGTCGGAGGCAACAAAAGCAACTGGACTTCCCAACTCGATGCCTTTCAGGATTCTTATCACTGTGTTGCCTGGGATGCCAGAGGGTACGGGGGAAGTGATGACCCAAAAGAGGAATTCTCATTCACGGACTTCGCTGATGATCTCAAGAATCTGATGGATCATCTGGAAGCCCCATCGGCACATATTGTGGGACTTTCCATGGGTGGCTTCATTGCCCAGGACTTCCATGCGCGATATCCGGAACGTGTTGTCACCCTTACGCTTGCATCGACCAGCCCGGGAATGGGTCTCCTCACCCCGGGGCAGCGACAGGATTTTCTCGCCAAACGACTGGCTCCACTTGAAACAGGCCTGACAGTTGCCGACATGGCGGATGCCGTGCTCAAGGTATTAACCGGTCCCCGCGCAGACAACGCGACCCGCACTCTCCTGCGAGCCTCTCTCCAGGCAGTGCGAACAAATCCATACAAACGGATTCTTCGTGCCCTAGTAACCACAGACTTTCGCCAACAACTTCCTGATATTTCAGTTCCAGTACTGGTCGTGGTTGGTAGTGATGACCAGGTTCTTCCGGTAGCAAATAGCAAATATCTCGCAGAAAACATCCGAAACAGCAAACTGCACGTCATTCCCGACACTGGTCACTTGTGCAATATCGAAGCTTCAGACGAATTCAATGCCATCCTCGGCGCATTTCTTCTTGAGCACAGAAATCAAACTGCGGCATAGAAGTAATCAGAGTCCTTCAGGGTAGTTGGCCTGTCTGGGAAAATCGTGAACTTTTCGACTGGTTCATATCCCTGGCAAACCAATCACCTCAAGCCGATCCTGGCTGGAGAGATCATGCGAATGTTGTAGAAAGGAGATCATGCATCAAATTCATACCCAAAAATATCGGGGTAATAAATACAACACTCAAGGAGACTGTCAATGCAAAGAAAGAGCCTCAATCCGGCGCCCGGGAGAACATATAATTATAACAAAAGAGCTCATAAGATAAAATTTGTGCTCCTGTCCGCGATTTATTTCCCGCTAAGCGGAATGACACTCACGTCGGCATCGTACGCGTTCGAAATCCCGACAAATGTCGAGGATCTGCAGATACGGTTTGACAATACCGTTAAATATAGCGCTGCATTTCGCGTCAAGAGCCCGGAGTCCCGGTTACTCGCTGACGTGAATATGGACGACGGAGACCGAAATTTTCGCAAACGTGGGCTAATTTCAAATCGGCTAGATCTGTTCTCGGAATTCGACGCGGTCTATCGCGGCTTTGGCGTAAGGATAAGCGGGGCCGCATGGTACGATCAAAAATACAATCAGCATACCAAAAACAATTCGCCAGGCACCTATAACGCCGCCAGCGTTTCATCCAATCATTTTCCAGACGCCACCCGCGATCTCCATGGGCGTAAGGCAGAATTTCTAGACACCTTTGTCTTCGGTCGAAAAGAAATTGGCGACATGCTACTGACGGCACGTCTCGGAAAATATACAATTCTATATGGAGAAAGCCTCTTTTTCGGTTCCAATGGTATTGCAGCAGCTCAGGCTCCAACTGATATTGTAAAACTGCTGTCGGTTCCGGGCACCCAGTTCAAGGAGCTAATGCGTCCTGTCCCTCAGATATCAGGTGACCTGCAGATAGCACATAACCTGTCGATTGGAGGCTACTACCAATTTCACTGGGAGAAAGACAGACTACCTGCCGCCGGCAGCTATTTCTCCGGTGTTGATATTCTCGACGTGGGCGGCGAACAATTTTTTGCCGGTCCAGGTCTCACTTTGACCCGTGCCCGGGATAACAAGGCAAAAAATTCCGGACAAGGGGGCCTACAGCTTCGTTATAGTCCTGACAATCAGGATATAGAGTATGGATTTTATGCGGTTCGTTACCATTCAAAAGCACCGATTACCTTGATGGACTTTGCCAGCAGTCAGTATCAAATGGTCTATCCCGAAGGCATCAGGGCGTATGGAGCAAGCCTTACTACTAATATCGGCCGCGTTAACGTAGGACTGGAAGCTTCAATCAGACATAATATGCCTCTGGTCCCTCAGGCCGGGGGAATACAGGCACCTGGAACGTATCCAGTAGGGAAAACTTTCCATGCACAAGGTTCATGGATCGCTCTCCTGCATGCTTCTCCCTTCTGGCAGGGTGGAACGTTTCTAGGGGAGATCGCTTACCACCGCATCATGCATGTCGATGCGTATCGAAACAATCTGGATTCGAACGCTTCGCGCTCGGCAGCTGCAATGCGACTTTTGTTTACCCCACAATATTTCCAGGTTATGCAAGGAGTTGATATTGGAATTCCGATTGGCTTGGGATATGGATTAACCGGAAATTCTGGCGTTCTTCACCCTGGCTTTGGCGTAAAGCATGGCGGAGATTTCAGTATTGGTATCAATGGAGATTATAAGAAGCAGTGGAGATTTAGTCTGACCTGGACCAAATTTTTCGGAAAAAGTGACGGAGTGTTAACGCCGCCGAATTCTGCGAGCCCCGCATATTCTTATAAACAGAACATGAAGGACCGCGACTTTATCGCGTTCTCGCTTCAACGTACTTTCTAAATTACAGAGGTCAGACATGGCAAAGTATAGTAAAACAAGACTGGGACTCCTGGTTTTCTGCGCCAGCAGCCTCCTCAATCTTTCGTCGGCTCTTGCAGCGGTTAGCGCGGAGGAAGCGGCGCGCCTCAACGGCGACTTGACGCCTTACGGCGCAGAACGCTCAGCAAACAAGGAAGGCACTATTCCAGCCTGGACTGGAGGCTACCAGGAGGCCGCGCCGAATTATCAGGCGGGAAGTGCCGCAGGAAATATATTCAAGGCGGACAAGCCTATATTCTCAATTAATGCCGCTAATCTGCAGGAATACGAGTCCAAGTTAAGCGAAGGTGTCAAAGGCTTGATCCGCAAGTATCCTGACAGTTTCAGACTGGATGTCTATCAAACCAGGAGAACTGCGGGTGCTCCACAGTGGATCTATGACAATATTGCAAAAAATGCTGTTCGGGCTACTGTCACCGCCGACGGCAGCAGCCTCGAGGGAGCATACGGTGGAATTCCTTTTCCAATTCCAAAGACCGGCGCCGAAGCAATGTGGAACCACAAACTTCAGTATTTTGGCGAAGCGAACGCAACCCAGGCTCCAAATTATTACGGTCTCGCCAACGGCTCGGTAGTCCGTGGGGCCGAGGCAATTAATAGAACTTTGTCGCCCTATTATTTCAAGGATGGATCTCTCGAAACTTTCAAAGGCGTAGTAACGATGATGCGTGTCTGGATTACAGGGCCAGCGTACAAGGCGGGAGAGCAGTTTCTTATCGTGGATTCACTCAACAAACCTCGACAGGCATGGCAATACCTGCCTGGACAACGGCGTGTGCGCAAAGCGCCATCGATCTGCTGCGACGCTCCGGAAGATGTGAATTCTGGAATTGACTTCTGGGACGAGATCTATGGCTTCTGGGGAGACCTGTACCAGTTTGATTGGAAACTTGTCGGGAAAAAGGAATTGTATATTCCGTACAATAATAACAAGCTGGCATATGAAGTCAATGACCCCGCAGCAATGGGTACTCCTCATCACATGAATCCGGATTTCATGCGTTGGGAGCTTCATAGAGTCTGGGTTGTTGAAGCGAGCCTGAAGCAGGGTCAACGCCACGTGGTCCCCAAGCGAACTTACTATCTTGACGAAGATACCTGGGCAGCAGTATTGAGTGAGGGTTACGATGCAAAAGGTACATTATGGCGCGTAACAATCGCTGCGCCCTTCGTGGTACCCGAAGGACCTTTTGTTCATGGCACCGGTGAGTGGCAGGTTTACAATCTGATTGAAGGCCTATATCTGGCTGTTACACCCGATGTCGGTAACCCGAACTACAAATGGTTTTTTAAAAGTTATTCGAAGTCGGAAACGCCACAGAGCTACTTCACTCCTGGCGCCCTTGCCGCTGAGGGTGTGCGTTGAGGCACAAAAGCGCATTTCACCCCAGATTCGGAATCCTTGGGAACTTGTGCACGCTAGCAGTTTCCCGGATTAATTGAAAATCGCTTGCTGACTGATCCCCGGGCTGTCGCTCGGGGAGCAGTCTCAGACCTGATTCGTCCGCTGAGACGCACCGCTATACGATGATTTGATTGTACGAAACCCGCCGGACGATTGCTAACTCAATCTCCATCCACCATCGTAGCGTACAAGAAAGCAGATCCCGGTCGACGGCAACAGATGAAGGAGTTGTCAATGAGCCGTGTTATGAATACGGTTTACTTCGGGTTAATTTTTTTTGGCCTTCAAGCCAATGTATTTAGCGCAGGAAAACTGCTTGACGTTCTTGAGCGGCCGAGTGCGGCTACTTCGCTTGCAGCCCAATCAGTACTGTTAACGGTGACAAAGGCCGGCGATCGGTTGGTGGCAGCTGGCGAACGTGGAATCATACTGTTGTCGGACGACCAGGGCATCCACTGGCGTCAGGTAGCGACTCCGGTGAGCACCACCTTGACTGCTTCTTTTTTTTCGGACCGGCTGAACGGCTGGGTTGTCGGCCATAGTGGAGTAGTTTTGCATACAAACGACGGTGGCGAAACCTGGATAAAGCAACTTGACGGGAATCGCATTGCCGCAGCAACCCTTGAAGAGGCTATTTCGGCGGAAACAGATTCACCGACTGGAAATTCGCTGCTCCGGTTCGCTGAACTGATGGTTTCGGATGGTCCGGACAAGCCACTGCTTGATGTCTTTTTTTTCGACAGCCAACACGGGATTATCGTAGGTGCCTACGGCCTGATTCTGTCCACCGAGGACGCGGGCAGAACCTGGAAGTCGATTCGCGCTGCGGTTAATGACGTAATGAACCGCCATCTCTATCAAGTCCGTAAAGTGAAAGATCAACTTTGGCTCATCGGAGAACAGGGTGCCCTGTACCGGAGGCAGAGGGGTACAGATACTTTCGATGAAATTTCCATTCCGTACGAAGGGACGCTGTTTGGGCTCGCCGCTGATCGTCACGGAACACTTGTTGCTTATGGGCTGCGTGGCGTCATTTATTCGTCGCGAGATAATGGCGCCACCTGGAATATCATCGAAAATCAGTTTTCAGCTACGTTGATTGACGACTTATCGGGTGACGATGACCAGATCATTCTTGTCGATCAGTCTGGAAATCTTATTGATGCAATTCATCGAGTCTCACTCGGACCTCGTGTCACGAGCTTGAAATCTCCTTCCCCGGTTACTTCCGTTACAAGAACCAGCAATGGTTCGCTGGTATTTGGAACGTTACAGGGCATGTATCGCCAGAAAACTAATTAGACTTCTTGGTACATCCAAATGGGACAAGCTGGTTTTGATCACCAATATAAAAATTTTGATCCACATTCTGGCTCATGGCTTGAACGGAGCATTTTTAATCACCGTCTTTTTATTGTTATCATCTCTGGAATAATTACTGCACTACTTGGCTGGCACGCTACTGCCCTGAAGCTCAACGCAGGGTACGAGAAAATGATTCCATTGAATCATGAATTTATTTCTAACTATCTTAACCATCGAAGTGAGCTCGCAGGTCTCGGCAACAACCTGCGCGTTGTGGTCTCTGTAAAGAAAAACTCAATCTTCACGGCAGAATATATTGAAATACTTCGCCAGATAAACGACGAACTCTATCTATTGCCCGGGGTCGAGCGCGCGCATATGAAGTCGTTATGGACTCCCTCGGTCCGCTGGGTTGCAGTGACTGAAGAGGGTCTGGAGGGCGGTCCTGTAATGCCCGATAATTTTGATGGCTCGGCCGAGAGTCTCGAACAGCTAAGGCGAAATATTCTGCAATCCGGACAAGTCGGCAAGCTTGTTGGCATGGACTTCAAATCTAGCGCTATTGCCATACCTTTGTATGACGAGAACGTCGACGGCAGCAGTCTGGATTACGCAAATTTTTCAAGTTCTCTGGAGAAAATTCGTTATCGGTATGAAAATGGCAATATAGAAGTACATATTATCGGCTTTGCAAAAATTGTTGGTAACCTGCTGGAAGGTATCTGGCAGGTACTTTCATTCTTTATCGCAGCTATTGTTGTCTGTGCCCTCGTTTTGTACTGGTATACGCGCTGTCTTCGGAGTACGGGAATTGTACTGGCCTGTTCTCTGCTTGCCGTGATGTGGCTCCTTGGGCTATTGCCTTTCCTTGGGTATGAGCTTGATCCGTATTCTGTTCTGGTGCCGTTTCTTGTCTTTGCCATCGGAATGAGCCATGGGGCACAGAAGATGAACGGAATCATGCAGGACGTTGGCCGGGGAATGACAAGATTGATTGCGGCAAGACTTACTTTTCGCCGGCTCTTCGTCCCCGGGGTTACCGCTTTACTGGCAGATGTGGTGGGATTTGCCGTATTATTGGTAATTCATATTCAAGTTATTCATGACCTGGCGTTGACAGCAAGCGTCGGAGTTGCAATTCTGATTTTTACAAATCTCGTGCTGCTCCCGATTCTCCTATCTTATGTTGGCGTTAGTCCAAGTGCAGCAACGCGTAGTTTACGTGCGGAGTTGGCTGAATCTGACATTACTCGTTCTAGACGTTATTACCTCTGGGACTTCCTGGTTCTTTTTACTCAGAAAAGGTGGGCATCATGGTCCCTTGTTATTGCCCTTGTTCTCACGCTCGGAGGTTACTCGGTCGCCCGCCATCTGAAAATTGGAGATCTGGAAAGCGGTGCCCCCGAGTTGCGGGCGTCTTCTCGCTACAACCAGGATAATGCCTACATAAGTTCACATTATGCGACTGGAAGTGACATTTTTGCGGTCATGGCGAGAACTGCGCCCGCTCAATGTAATACCTATGCGAGCCTGGATCTGGTTGACGCCCTGGAATGGCGCCTGAGACAAAACCCGAAGGTAGAATCGACAAATTCGTTTGCACATTTCGCCAAGTTGACGGCAGTTGGTTTAAATGAAGGTAGTTTCGCCTGGTATGAACTTCCCAGGAATCAAAGTATTTTGAATTCCGTTGCAAACAGAGGTGCGTCACGAGAGCTTATCAATCAGAATTGCGATCTTTTGACTATTTATGCCTACCTCAAGGACCATCAGGCCGACACGCTACAGCAGGTTGTCGAAGTTTCTGAAAACTTTGCATCAGAATACAACAGCCCAGAGATTCAGTTTCTATTGGCCGCGGGAAATGCCGGCATCGAGGCGGCAACAAATATAGTTGTCGAAAAGGCTGATCGGACAATTTTATGGTTGGTATTCGCTGCTGTAGCAATTCTGGCTTTTATTACTTTCAGATCGATGCGAGCGGTTTTTTGTGCCTTAATTCCACTCTTTATTACAACCGTTCTTGCCAAGGCAATGATGGTCGCCCTGAATATAGGTGTAAAGGTGGCAACTCTACCCGTGATTGCTCTTGGCGTTGGAATTGGAGTCGACTACGCTTTGTACGTACTGAGTGTAATGCTTGTGGGGCTAAAAGCCGGGCTTTCACTAGCGGCAGCATACCGCAAGGCACTTTTGTTTACAGGCAAAGTAGTGGTCTTGACGGGCATGACCTTGTCACTCGCAGTTAGTGTATGGGCGTTTTCACCGATCAAGTTTCAAGCTGATATGGGAATCCTGCTGGCGTTCATGTTTCTATGGAATATGGTCGGAGCACTTGTCCTTATGCCGGCTTTGTCTTACTTTTTCCTCAAACCGAAGTTTTCCGGATAGCGCTTTTAAAAAAAGTGGATAGAGAAGCAAATTTATTTCAAGTTAAATATCAGAATAATTTCCATAACTAGACCAGAGAGGGGTCAATGACTTACGAAGTTGGAATCGACGTAGGCGGCACATTTACGGACTTCGTGATCAGCAATGGTAACGAGCTTTACGGGGGGAAGACGCCCACGACACCCTCGGATGAAGCCACTGGAATCCTGAATGCAATGTTGCTGATGGCCGAACATCACGACATCGGACTTGAAAAGCTGTTCGAAGAAACCGCGACTTTGGTTCTTGGTACTACGGTGGTAACAAATGCCATTCTGGAATTCTCGGGCGCAAATACCGGAATGATCACGACCAAGGGTTTTCGTGATGTGATCGATTTACGCACTGGCTTCAAGGAAGATCACTTTGACATTCGCTTGCCAGCTCCCTTCCCTATCGTATCCCGTCAGAAGCGTAAGGGGGTTTCCGAGCGAATCGATCTCAATGGCCAGGTACTTATTCAGTTGAATGAGGACGAGGTACGCCAGGCTGCGCTTGAACTGAAGAGTCTCGGGGTCCAGTCTATTGCCATCTGCTTTCTTTTTTCTTTTCGGAATTCCGTTCACGAGATCCGGGCTCGTGAAATCGTGCGGGAAATATTGCCTGATGCGCATATCTCGATTTCATCAGAGGTATTGCCACAGATCAGGGAATTCGACCGATTCAGTACAACATTGCTGAATGCTTATTTAAGCCCAAAACTTGACTCCTATCTCAAGCGCTTACACCTTAGACTAGTTGAGAGTGGATTCAAGGGGAAGTTGTTTATCAAGTTGTCAAACGGTGGCGTAATGGATCTGGATTACTGCTGCTCTCGAGGTGTTGAACTGATTCAATCTGGCCCGTCCGGAGGCGTTACGGCTACAGTCGAGGTTGGTAAATACTCGGGCTTCAAGGATCTGATTAGTATTGACATGGGAGGTACAAGCTATGACGTCTGCTTGATCAAAGACAGTGCCCCGAATCTTGGAGTTGACTCCTGGGTAAATCGCTATCGCGTAGCAGCACCAATGATCGATATCCACTCGATTGGTACTGGTGGTGGATCTATCGCGTGGATTGACAAAGGGGGTGCCCTACGCGTTGGTCCAAAAAGCGCAGGCTCTGATCCCGGACCTGCCTGCTACGATCGGGGCGGAACCGAACCGACGCTTACTGATGCAAATCTGGTACTGGGATTTCTTAGTCCGGGGAGGCTTGGAGGGGGCAAGATCAACCTGAATCTGGCAGCAGCTAGAGAAGCGATTCGTACAAATATTGCAGATCCATTGGGAATGACCGTTGAGGATGTCGCTAGTGGGATCTATCGCATTTCAAATGGTGCCATGAGTGACGCGATTCGTTATATATCGGTTTCCCGTGGCCGGGACCCGCGAGACTTTACCCTGATGGCGTACGGTGGGGCTGGACCGATTCATATGGGAGTCCAGGCAAAAGATCTCGGTATAAAGACCGTATTGGTGCCCAAGAACGCAGGAGTATTTTCAGCGCTTGGATGCCTGCTCTCCGACTTTAAAATTTCAAAAGTCCACAGCTATATTTCCCGAGTTGATTCAATCGATCTCAAGGCTCTCAATGCACTTCTTGAACAGATTGAACAGGAGCCGTTGCAATTATTGAAATCAGCAGAAGGAATCAGTGAAATCAATACTCGTCGATCGATTGATATTCGATATGTAGGTCAGACCCACGAAGTTACGGTTCCGATCCTGTCGCGGACAAGACGGATTTCGGATCTGAATCTTAAGAAGACGTTCCAGGATTTCCACGAGTTGCATGAACAACTCTACTCGTTCAAGCGCCCTGAGCAGCCGATGGAGGTCTTGAACGTTCGCTCGGAGGTTATCGGAGTTCGGAATATTTTCAAGCTTCGCAGTATCCCGTTCGAGGGTGAAGATCCGCATGCTTTCCAGAGTGGTACTAGGCTGGCATATTTTGAGGGAACTGGTTTCATCGATGTTCCCGTCTATGATGGTGCGAGAATGCGACCGGGAAATCTGATAGCCGGGCCTGCCATCATCGATGAACCCAACACAACGATTGTCATTCAGCCAGGGCAGGAAGCGGTTCTGGATCAGTATCAAACCTATGTAATCGAGAGTCTGTACTGAGGATCGCGACGATGGCTACGGAAAGCACCAAACTCGATTCTGTCAACGCAGCAATATTGCAGAGGAAGCTTGAGACAATTGTTGCGGAGATGGAGACGACACTTGTCACGACTGCGTATTCAGAAGCAATCAACGTCTCAAAGCATTGTTCCGCCGCCCTCTTTACCGAGAACGGAAAGTTAATTGCAGTGAGTAACCCGTTCTATTTGATGTCGATCACAATGACAACTGGAAAGATAGTTGAGCAATTCCAGTTTGATCTTTCCGGTGACGACGTCATTTTGACGAATGACCCTTACGGCGGTGGTTCCAATGTGCAGACTCTGACAATGATTGCACCGGTTACGTTCACCAATTCCATCGTTATGTATCTTGCCGTCTCCGGACAGACAGAAGATCTCGGAGGAGATGTACGAGGTAACTTGAATCCTCGCGCGATAGAGCTTTGGGCGGAAGCAGTTCGTCTGACTCCCTTGAGGCTCGTCCGCGAAGGAAAGTTGCAGAAGGATCTGCGACAAACGCTGCAACTGAACAGCCGTGACCCTGGAGCACTCTCACTAGACCTGGACGCGCTCCTGGGGGCCATAACAATAGGGAGAAACCGGATTCAGGATCTGATTCACACCAGTGGAATTGAAGCGGTACTGGAGGGCATCAACTGGACCCTGGATTATTCCCAGAAGTCGATGTTGGCTCTGCTCAGCGATCTCCCGCTTGGCCGTTACGACGGAGCTCATACACTTACCCACGATTGCCATGGCCAAGCCAAGACGGTACGTGTTTCAGTCGGAGTTTCAGCCGAGCAGATAGAGTTTGACTTTTCGGGAACGGATTCCCAGTCCTCTGGATTTATGAACGCTACTCCCGCAGTGTGTGCCACGTTCGCGATACTCACATTGGTTGCGGCGCTGGAGGGCGATATTTTTTATAATGATGGGACGTTACGCTGCTTCAAGATTTTGACGCCCGAAGGCAGTCTGGTCAATCCGAGTTATCCTGCACCCACTGGATGGGGTTCGAGACATATTGGCTACGAAATTTGTGAAGCGGTCTCTCAAGCCCTTGGCAAGGCCATACCAAACCGGGTCGGATTGATTACCAACAACGCATTGCTTTTATACGCCATACATCGTGATTCGCGGCACGGCCATACGATAGAGCAGCTTGAGTTTATTGACTTTTCCAGCTTTGGTCAGGGCGGTACCAATGCGAATTCCGCAACGGATGGCTGGGGAAATCCAGGCATTTCCTCCCGCGTTCCTCTTCCCTCCATTGAACTTTTCGAAGCGGACCATGGCGGTATTATCGAGCAGTTCGAGTATCTGACTGATTCTGGTGGAGCGGGAAAGTTCCGGGGCAGCCCGGGAACTATTGCAGTAATCAATCTTCCTGCACCAGCAAGTGGATCACTCTACCTCACTGCAGTCGTTACATCTGAAGATCAAGACGGCGCTGAACAAACCGGGAGGACTAACAGGATTTCTTTGTCTGACCGGGAAGCGCTCAGTTTTGTAGATGGGACGCTGATAGGGCATCAGGTCAGCCAGGAGACAAAGCTGATGGTGCAATACGGTGGAGGCAGTGGATTCGGGAGTGCATATGAGCGTAGTCCCGACAAGGTACTTCGCGATGTTGCTGATGAACTGATCAGTATCGAATCTGCGAATCTGGATTATGGCGTAGTCATTGACCCGGGCACCCTTGAAGTGGATCTTGCGGCCACAAAACAGCGCCGTGAAACCAGTTCTGATGTCCGTAATCTGTTTCCGAAGGACTGAAATGATTGATCTGATTACCGCAGAAATCGTCCGTCAGTATCTCGAAACTGTTTCGGAAGAGATCAGCAAGACAATGGAGAATACGTCGGTATCGCAGGTATTTTCCGAAGCCCATGACTATTCCAGCGGAATTTTTTATTTCAGTGACGACCGGATCGAACTTCTCGCGCGTGCAAATTCCCAGCCGGTTCATATATTTGCGTCGTTAACTTCAGTTGAGGCAATGCTGAGGGAATTCAAGTATAGCCTGAAGGAAGGCGATATCATCATAGCCACGGACCCTTATTTTGGCGGCAGCCATATTCCTGACTGGACCGTAATGAAACCGATTTTTTACCGGGGAAAACCAGTTTTTTTTCCGGCAGTCAGAGCTCATTTTGTTGAAGTAGGCGGCCCTGTCCCTGGCGGTTACAATTCGCAAGCGAATGAGATCTGGCAGGAGGGGTTTCGACTGGCTCCCATGAAGTTATACGAAAAGGGAGAAATACGGAAAGACGTGTTCGATCTTCTCGCAGCAAACAATCGGCTGCCCGAAGTCATGCATGGTGATCTGAGTGCCATGATCGGCGCTTGTCGAGTTGGCGAAGAACGTATTCTGCGACTCATTGAAAAATATGGTCTGGAATCGGTCCTCGAGACTGTGGACTATCTGTTGGACTACAGTGAAAAGATGGTTCGCAATGTAATATCGACCTGGGAGGATGGTACCTATAGCGGTTCCAGCCTTCTTGACCACGACTTTCGGGGAGGTGAGGATATCAATGTCGATGTTACATTGAAGGTATCCGGTGACGGCTGCAGCGTTGATTTTACTGGCACACATGCACAGACCAGTGGTTTCATCAACAGCGTTCCCGGGAATACCTTGTCGTGGGTGTATACGGAATTTGCGGTAGTCATGGCTGGAATTCCCGTAAATTCCGGTTTTTTCCGCCCGATTCAGGTCACCTTGCCGAAAGGGACAGTTGTCAATCCTTACTCTCCGGCACCGGTTGGGAATTCAACTCTTTGTATTGGTAACGATATCGGCCAGGCTGTCATGAAAGCGCTGGAAAACGTCAGCCCTGGCAGAGTTGGTTCAGCCTTTATTGACATGACGATCAATACCGTCTATGGAAACAACAGCCGCTACGGCGGAGAACTGTATATCAGTGTCGATTATTCTCCAGCACCGATTTCCAGCGGCGGAGCCAATGGCACGGATGGATGGGGTGGTTATGCGGCACCTCATGCTTCCCTGAAGATAACTTCGTTTGAGTTGATGGAGGTTCTCTTCCCCTGGGTCTATCTGCAGAACGAATACTCCATAGATACAGCTGCTCCGGGAAAGTGGCGTGGCTGTCCAGCTCACGTGATGCAGAGGAAAGCCACGACCGATCCGGTCGGGAATCATTTCCAGGTACAACACTCCCGTTACCCGCTGAAGGGGTTTGTTGGTGGTGGAGACGCCGCTGGGAACCTGGTCATCGTGGATTATGGCGGCGACAATGAGCAGTCCATCAGTGTGGCCAGGGAGTTTTATTGGCAGCAACCTGGTGAAATTGTCTGGGCACGCAAGCAGGGCGGTGGCGGATGGGGTGATCCACTTTCCCGCGATCCTGAAATGGTCCTGCGTGACGTACTGGATGAATTGGTGTCAGTCGAAGGAGCGCTACGGGATTATGGTGTCATCATAGACCCGGGCTTGATGGCAGTGGATGTCACAGGCACGGCCGCCACCCGGAAGCAACTGACCACAGGATAGCGAAGCAGTTTTCACGAGGATATATTCGTGCCTTGTCGAGCCGCCACGAATCACATAAGGTAATCCATACAATTGACGTGACCCGATATTAACTCTTTGGGTACCATCAGATCTGGAGGCTGCCTGATGGTACCCTTCTCCGTTGAACTTGCATGCAAAAGGGAGATCTGAATCCGGGAGCGGCAGGTAGTTCTGCCGTCAGGATGCTTCTTGCTGCAATGCCGTTTCCGATGGGCTTTTGCCGTACATTTGTTTATAATCTCTGGAGAATCTGCCAAGGTGAGTAAAGCCCACACTCAATGCGATGGTAGAAATATTCTCCGCCTGACCTGCCTTCAGGATTTGTTCGTGTGCGCGCCGGAGGCGAAAATTCTTTAGATAAGCAATTGGCGTAAAACCGGTATGGCGGCAGAAGTCCTTGAATAACCTTTGTCTTGTAACGCCGGCAGCGAACTCGATGTCATGCAGATGAATTGGATGAAAATAATTGGCCTCGATGAAGTTCCTCGCACGAGTCACATAGGCCGGAGTTCTTGCTATGAAAAGATTCTCTATTTCGCCTGAATAGTTACTTGGCTGGGAAAGCAATAGACATCTGATCAGGATGTTTTCAACCTCGTCACTGAAATGATAGTGTTCATTCAGTTGACTGGTTGCCTGGAACTCGGAAAGAAAATTTCTCGCCATTCGCCACCAGGCACCAGTACTTCCCTGCGCAGCGTCCATACCGTCTTTGAAAACGATCAGTGAATCAATCGGCCGCCGCAATAAATCACTCAAAACACGTTCAACTGCCCGGCGCGCGATTGTAATATGTATCTTCTGACAATCACCAGACATGTCAAGCTCGGTTTCGAGCTCCGGCATTATCAAGATTGCCTGATCGGGCTGGGAAAGTGTACGACCATGGACGGTTCTCAATTCCTGATGGCCGGCAATCGGAAGGCTTATATTATAAATATCCTTGATATCGCCGGAATTGACTGCTACGGAAATATCAGTTCCATGCCTGACGTATCCAAGTGTAATCGATGATCCCTTGAGCGAATGGCCGAAATACTCCATCTTGAACGATGAAGGCCGCTGGACCTCGATTACATGTTGACCAAACAACGAGACGGAGAACTCTCGCGCAGCCGAAAGATCCAGTTTCCTGGCAATGAGAAGTTCGGTATAATGCCGCAGGCTGACCATTTTTTCTCTCTAACTTGTCCGGTTCCAACAGTTCGACAGATAGAAAGTGTTTGAAGACTGTAGCAGGATTTCTGCTGAATGAGTAGCCTGTCAAGAGTTGGCGGTGAGACAAGAGGAAGGGCCACCATGGCCAGATAACCGGGCTCACACATGTGAGCGCGATGCCGGGAAGCTCTGCCCGAGTTTTTCAGCACCGCCCCGCCTCGGGCGTACGTGGTAGAGCGTCTGGTCGTCGTTACAAAAGTCGCTCAGCTTTCCCGCAGCCGGAAGCGCTGCAGCTTGCCGGTCTCGGTTCGCGGCAGGGATTCGCGGAATTCGATCGCCCGCGGGTATTTGTAGGGCGCGATCGTCTGCTTGACGTAGTCCTGCAGTTCGGCGGCGAGCCGGTCGCTCGCCTGGCCAGGGTTCCGGAGCACGACGAAGGCCTTGACGATCTGTCCGCGCAACTCGTCGGGCACGCCGATGACGCCGCATTCGGCGACCGCCTCGTGCTGCAGCAGCGCCGATTCGATCTCCGGGCCGGCGATGTTGTAGCCGCCCGAGATGATCATGTCGTCCGAGCGCGCCTGGTAGTAGAAGTAGCCGGGAGTGTCCGGATTTTTGTGTGTGAGGCTCTCGGATGAGTTGTCCACGGCGGCGCACGTCGCTTGCGACGAACGGGCGCCGCGGTGGGCAACTCGCGGCGCCACGCTCATGCGGCGGGCCTCGTGAACCGATCACCGTA
>JACDJC010000795.1_pt1 | contig 32819 bp, 22 predicted proteins | sample 7454191 | NCBI WGS metagenome assembly JACDJC01 (sample SAMN14253291, study PRJNA609438) | sludge metagenome | isolation source: sludge after 25d culture with pyrite and EDTA | collected 2018-12-20
CATAGCTTATTGCTGAAAAATTTTGCAGACTATCCTCAAAGTCCTTAAAGCCTGAGTTTAATGCGTTTTCAACAACAATTCCATCCATTTGAAGAACATTTGTGATTTGAAATAATTGTTTAAGCTTTTCAATTACTTTGTCATGTTTTGCTGTTTGACGCAGTAAGTAGTAAATGTTACTATAAGTCAACGGTGTTAAAAACCCATTTATTTTTTTTGATTCGCACATAGACAGTATTGCAGTAGAATATTCAGCAAATGGTTCTCTGTTGAACAGTGAATCTAAAACTACGTCTGTATCAATTAGAACTCTGTCCATTCTATAAGTATTTAGCAGTTAACGATTTTGTTAATTCCTTTTTATAATCAAAATCCTTTGGAGCTTTAAATGAACCTCTTAATGAATCTGCTATTGGAGTTGATTCGCTTTGAATAATACCTTCTTCCCTTACAATAGCTTTAAAATAGTTTTCAACGATGTCGGATAAGCTACGCCCTTTCCCTTTTGCATATTCTTTAGCTTTTTCAATCAATCTTTGTTCAATTGTGAGTGTCAATTTTGTATTCATCTTTGTTATTTACTAATAATCAATATTTTTACAAAGATATATCCTTTTCGCAAGACGTGCAAAATATTCAAACTTTACACGTATAAGCAGTTCCTTATTCTTGACGTTAACATCAGTGTATAACTACAACCCCCTTGTTACCCGTGCCACTTCAATCTTTATTTTTGAGGGAATAAAGGGAGAGGCATCTCCCCCATGCTTAAGTATGTCGCGCACAATGGAGGAGTTTACTGCCGTGTGCTGCGGGGTTGTGAGAAGGAATACGGTGTCGATGTCGGTCATTACCTTGTTTACCTGGGCAATGGCCCGTTCGTATTCAAAATCGGCTGCGGTGCGTATGCCCCGGAGGATAAATCCGGCGGAGCACTCCCGGGCAAAATCGACCGTTAATCCTTCATAGGTTTTCACTTCGATGCGCTTTTCTCCCTCAAAGATGGTCTTTATCCATTCTATCCGTTGCTCCATTGGGAAAAAGTCCTTTTTGTTGGCATTAAAGCCAATGGCAATAATAATCTTGTCGAACAACTCGAGGCCTCTGCCTACAATATTCTCGTGACCAACGGTAAAGGGATCGAACGATCCCGGAAAGAGTGCTGTTTTTTCCATTTTGTTTTCATTTAGAGCGGTAAAAATCAGAAAAATAAGTTAGAGAAGCAACTGATATGCGGTTATCCCTCACCAAAATTTAATTTTGACAGCAGCAAAGGCAGCCATTCTCAGCAGCGTTAAGCCGTGTGTAAATCGTTTGATGTTTGTGGTGCCGTAGGTGCGTTCACGATATCGGATAGGCAGGTCAATGATCTTGAGGTTAAGTTTGTAGGCTCCAAAGAGGAGGTCAAAATCCCCAAATGGGTCAAACTCGCCAAAGAAGGGACGGTTTTTGACCAGTTTTTCATAGTCCGTTCTGTACATCACCTTGGTACCGCACAGAGTGTCTTTTACCGGTTGCTCAAGCAGCCACGAAAACAACAGGCTGAAAAAGTAGTTTCCTACCGTGTTGAGGGGACGCATGGCATTTTTCTCACGGGCATACACCAGCCTCACCCCATTGATAAACTCCCCCTTGTGCCTGTGAAGTGCATTGTAAAAGCGGGGCAGGTCTTCGGGAGGAACCGTGAGGTCGGCATCCAGAATCATTAAAATGTCGCCCTCTGCTGCGTCAAAACCGGTTCTTACCGCGTCGCCTTTTCCTTTGCCAGGTTGTTTAAGTAATTTAATGTCGTGGGTTGAGCCATATTTTTCGCGGATATCGGTAATCTTTTGCCAGGTATCATCGGTGGAGTTGCCCTCCACAAATATAATTTCGGTGTGCTTTCCCATTTGGGGCATGCGCAGAATGGCATCTTCTATATTGCCTGCTTCATTGCGGGCCGGGATTACCACGCTAACGGAATGGTCTGCTCTATTGGTTGCGGCAACAACAGCATTAGGCTCCGGACGGGCAAAAATATAGCGATTGAGACTGAAGATGCTGATAAGCGGCAGGCGGGAGATGATACGATTGAAAAACCATGATACTAATGGTATATTATAAGGAATCAGCATGCTGCGATTTAGGCGGTAGGTCTCGAAACCGGCCAGGTAAAGCAGATTTTTAACGTCGTGGCTCGACAGCCAGTTCTGGATGGGGGTTCGTCGCTTGAATCTTAACCATTCGGCCAGCCGTATCAATGGTTCCCACAGCCGGTTATAATAGGTTACGATGATGCGGCTGGAGGGATGTACCACTTTATTGAGTTGATTGAACGCCTCCTCAATATCGGGCAACACACCCACCAGGTCGGATAGTATGATGGTATCGAAGGTGGCGTTGAGCGTGATGTTTTCGGCCTCCATCTGTTCAAAATGGATGTGGGGAAACTGCTCCCGGGCCAGGGCAATCATTTTTGGAGAAAAATCGATGCCAATTTTGTTTTGTGCAGTTAAACCGGCTAACAATTCACCTGTGGCACAGCCTATTTCAAGTACCTTGTGGTCGGGCGGTGTAAAATAGTTGCAAAAGCGGGTGATGCTGTTCCAGTAGTAGGTTTTTCTCTTTCGGTAGGCTACCCAGGTGGAGGCCACTTCGTTATAGTATTCGAGTATGCGGTTCATATCAGTGGTCGTGCTTTAGAGTGCTGTCGGGTTGTTGCAGAGGCAATACGCTGTAATCTATTTCGAAGAGCCAGGCCGGCTCGGATGTTCCCATCTTTTTACGGAGGATAAAGGCCTTGGGGTATTTTTTGAGGATATTGCCCATATAGCGGTGAATGGTGTTTATGATGCTTCCTGTATTAACCCGTGGATTTTTTCGCAAGCTGGCGGCTATAATATGGGTAGCGCCCACATCTTTAAGCTGAGTAAGCAATGAGTCGGCATCCTGGGTTTGGAAACGGTAAATGCCGTAAAACCTTTTACCGTTGGCGTAGATGCAAGCCATGTTGGGTTTGCGGCACGCCACGTAACTCTCCTTGGGCAGTTCTTTAGATGTATATTCGGCCATCTTCAGATAGTTTACCCAGTCGGGCGTATAGCCATAATAGCGATCACCGGCCAATTGTTTGCCAATGGCTGAAAAATCGGTTTGCCGCATTGTTTGTGCCAGTGTGAGCGTGAAAGAGAGGGCCAATATAAAGAGAGGCAGCTTTTGAAGGGTTCTGTTTTTTAAGGATGAGGTATAGGAAACAATAGTCTCGGAAAGAAACAATATCATGAGCGGGAGAAAAGGAAGGATGAGTCTGCTTTGATCCCACAGGGTTTGAAGCGAAAAGAAGGTAGCACCCAGAAAAAACATCAGATAAAAACCAGTAAAAAGGAGGTAAGGATTTTTTTTGAAAAAACGAATTATCCCCCCAATAAAAAAAGCATAGATCAGAAGGGTGACAAAGGGTTGTTTGGTGAGGGAAAGCGCCGGTTTAAACCCGGTCATAATCAAAAAGTATTTGGAAAGATAGATGTTTGAATTTTGCAGGAAACGCATTATGAATCCTCCAAAGGTCTCTTTGCCGGTTGAAAAATCGTAGGGATGTTTGTACAGAAGCGAGGTGGCTTGTCCGCCAGCCATTGGCGAAAGGTCCCACACGTAATACTTAAGGGCCAGGTAAATAAGAGTGGCCCCGACAAAAAACAGGGTGATGCTCATCGCATCCCTGTATTGCCTTCGAAAGATTAGAAACAACAGAAGTGCCGGCAAGGCAGCGACCCCAATGGTACGGGTGAGGGCCAGAGTTAAAATCAGCAGCGCAAGGATCAGGTTGTTGTGCCATCCAAACCGGGAAGGTCTGCATTTTATGTGCCCGAAAAGGAGGAGAATAAAGAAGCCCTGAAGCATCATAAAAAAGGCCTCGGAATAGGTCTGACTTCCATAGTAAAGAAAGTGGTGATTTACCACAAGGATGAAAAGGGTGCCCGTGAGCGTTAAAAGGGATATTTTGCCCTTAAAGGCTTTAAACAGAAGCAGCAAGGTCGCTGTTAAAAAAATCCATGAACTGAATTTCAGCAGACCAACAGCCAGGCCAAAAGGCAGTATAAAAAGGGAGAGAACTGCCGGATAGAGCGGCCCCTGATAGGTGGGAAACCTGCCGTCCTGAATCAACGTTAGGGCCCGGATGATATAGGTGCTGTCATCGCCCCCTTCACTGATTCGCAAGCTGAAAGTGAAGATGCTGAAGAAGATGTATAACGCGATGGCAACCCACATTAACATTACGGAATTCCGGGACAGGGTGTTTTCCGTACGTTGAACCCAGGTGGATAAGGGGGGGGATTGAAGCGCCTTTTTTCCCATGAGAGCGGGGGTTGGTTTATTTTGATAGTTGATTCTACAAAACGAACCACAAAGATAATGAAAAGGCGGGAAGATGGAAGTGGGAAGTTGCCTGCCTGCCGCCTGCCTGCTGCCTATTGCCTAATCCCCCATTTCAGCCAATTTTTGTTAAATCTACTTTCAGCTATTGACAACAGGAGCTTGTGATTGTAAATTGCTTTGAATAAAAGTTACATCCTGATGTATTGGAATAACCTCACAACCCGACCATCGAGTGTTTATCATGGTCTATTGGTTTTCTGAATACTTGCGGCGCTCATCGACGGAGGTTTATTACTTCCGGCTTTTTAATCCAAACGATTCCAAAGGCTGATTTTTTCAATGCCACAGCTCTGCTTTATTTAATCTGTAAGTCAATTCTCTATGGAAATTAATCAACTCACCGCACAATTGGCGACCCTTACCGGATATTTGCATTCCTCCACCGCCGATGATGAAAGAAATGTCGAAAAATTGCAGGCATCCATTGCAGAGGCTATCCTGAATCAAGACCCTTCAACCATAAAGAGCAAAGAGTTTGTTTTTGAGAAGAGCGATCTGTTTCTCAGGTCAAATATCGATGCCGGTCGTCTTAAAAAAATTGATGAACTGGCAGCGATTGTCAGTAAAGGAGAGAAGCTTTCAGATACGAATGTCTTTGTGCGAAATGTGCCCATCAGGAGCACACAACTTACAGGCAGCATCACATCGGCCTCTGCCGGTGCCCGCGTGCGTACCATAGGGCCAATTTTTGATGTGCACAGGATACCACGCTGGTTTGATTTTGTGAAGGTGAAGAAGCTGATTGCCCTCTACATTCAGGGGCAAAGCAGACCCATGATTTTGTTTGATTCCACTTTCCGTAAGCCAAGATTTCAACTGCCCAATGCCAAACCTGTAGAACTCACAAAAACATTTACCGTTGACCCCGATACAGTTTGGATACATGGCAAAGTATTTTCTGCCGATGTGCCCGATGAGCTATATTGTGGTCTCAGGGTAAAGGGGGGAAACATCACATTAGATGTCGATCCTTTTATGGCGAACAATCGTCTAACGGTTTCCAATACGACCAATATTTCGGTTGATTTAAAACTCGAACAGAATAATGCCTTCGACAGTGACCCTTCCAGCCAGTATGGTGCTGATGCGAGGAATGCAATCTTCCACCTGCCTGAGAATCTTAAATTTACATTTAAAAATAATGTGAAGAACATCACCGCCGTGAGTGATGCCGGTTGGAAAGTTTACGGACAAGCCTCCAAATTCAAATACCCGGGCAATCAAAATTGTGTTTATAACGGTTTTATTGGACGGGTAGCCATACCCATTCAGTGCGAAGACGCCAATTTTGCTGTCACCGATTGCCAATCTCCTTTCTTTAAACTCACCGGAACAGCAAAAATTAAAAACAGTTGGTGGGCGCTCTCTGTCACAAAACTGGATATATCCAATCCATTGGAGGCCGATGGAAACGGAGCACTGATTATTGAATGTGACAAAGGGCTGGATGCCAAATGGAGCAATCTTCAGAATAAATCCATATCGTTTGGCAATCCATTTATATTAGGCGAACCGGGCCGTATTGGCATTACAGATTTAAAGAGCGACGGAAGCGGTGCATTCCAAAACTATGACGGATGGAAGGATGAACAAAATAGTTACGGTACAACCTTGCAATGCAGATTTAATAAAGAGTCGCTGTTAATCTATGATACAGCCGCCAAGGGTGATGAATTGGTTTTTGGACTGAGCGATTGGGACATCAAAACCGACCGGCCGGTAAAAGTGAACGGAGAGGCGGTTACGGTAAAAACAAAAAACTCGGTTTTCATTATCGCCGTCAGCAAAATAAAATCACTGCTGATGGTGGTAGATGAAAACATGCTGTGGGACAACAAACTGCCAGCCGATAAAATCCCGAAAGTTAAACCCTACGCGTTGGCCATGCACAATGCGCTTTTCACAGTTACGCCACCCAACAGTCTGGTTTTATTCGCCGAACCGACGCCCGATTTAAAAGTGCTTACCAAAGGCCAGATGTACCTTGGCTTTGGATTATACTCCTATCTTCCTACCCTGCCTGACCCTTATGCGGCAAATATTGGCCTTTTTAAAAGGCAATTTGAGATGGGGGATTCTGTTCCGGGAATGGCTGCCAATATCCCCAAAAGAGGAAGCAGGGTTTGGCTATGGCTTATAGGACTGGTGAAATGGGAACCCAAAGAAGAAGATGCTTTTAAAGTTGGGGTGTCCTTCCACTTTGCACCTTTAACGGCACCTCTCCAAATTGAGAAAGAAAAACATATTGAACCCAATGGACCCCAAAATCCTGAGGTGGCCAACCCAAATCCACAACCGGATGTGTTCAGCCATTTTTCAGTGGCTGCGAAAACCCCCAATGCTGCTCCAACAAACCTAATGGCTAACATAACGGGAGCTGCGATGTCATCGAGAAACCCATTGTCTGGTCTCAATCTAACCGACTTTTCATTGGTTGACGTAAGCAGTAAGGCCAATCAAATGGGTGTTTCGTACGCAAAGCAGAACAATTACCTGCAAGCTGCCATTGCCAGACAATATAAAATTGACATTACCAGCGATACCAATGCCACCATTTTTCCCATTCAGGTAAGTGGCCTTGATATTATCACTGCAGGTATGAATGCGCAGGCTTTTACCGTGCCTTCCATTTCGTGGGAACCGGTGTTTAACCTTACGAAGCCTAACCCGGCAAAACAAGACCCGCCGGTTGGATTTAATTATTATCAAAATGATGGCCTTGCAACGCGCATTGGAAATTTAAGCAAAAAACCCGTTACACTATCGCCAATACCAATGGCTAAATATTTGGTTCAAACATACCAGAACAAGGAAGATGGAAAAACGTTTGCCATCTTTAATTTGCCTTTTGGGATGTTGGCCATTACCATCCTGGACAACAAATCCAGTCAGGCCCAAAAACCAACCCTTAAAAATACCAGTCCGGTATTTGAAAATTATCTAAATGGAGGCATACAGCTGGAGCTTACTGCAGGCACCTCTTTTAGTTCGAATGATACCTCTTCCATTTTTGAAGGATACACTATCCAACTGATAAACATCAACAAAGCGGATGGAAGTTCAGCAAATGCCAGCACCTTATCTGAAGATGTCTGGACCATGTTCAATGATGAATTTTTTGCCAATACCAGTAATTTGCCCGGAAGGCCGGCTGTACCAGTCAGGAATATCGGATTGAGCGGATATGGCACCAGCATGTTTAGTGAGTGGCAGAATAAAAATGTACTTGTTGGAACAAGTCAGGCCTATCTTAATGTGATTACCGGTCGCACCAGCTATGAAGTAGTACAGGTAAAAAGTAAATTATATTGTTCTGGTGCCGACGTTGTAAGAACCATTACGCTTTTTAGATTGGCGAATGGTTACGTAGCCAGAATCGATAGTGGATGGCAGGCAACATCCGAGGGTAAATACAATTTTATTGAAGCCGGTTCTACCAACAAATTTGAATTTCAACCTGGCATTGTTAAAGGGTATTTTAATATCAGAAATATTAAAGAGTCACCTAAGAAACCCATTGATGTTGCTGGTGCCAGGTTTTCCGAAGTCACATTTGATGCCGACATCGAATTGGAGAATGTAACGGAAGGAGGAGAAAACAACAAGGTAAGCGCCAAATCAATTCTTGGGTATGTTCAATTACTACCAATAGGCAGTTATGTGAGTCCGGCACAATTTGTGGACTTGTTAAAAACCCAAAACAATTCGATTGGCGGGTCTCTGAGCTGCATGATAAAGGTTGCCGGAACCCCTCAGCGAATGAAATTGAACAGGGTTGATGTGAGTGCCGCCCTTGATGCAAGTAACAAACCCATCTTTGTGAGCGCCGCACGTGGCTCGGTTATCATGCCCAAAGATGGAAGCTGGACCATGGTGCAACACAATCGTGGAACCGGCGATGTTTCGCCTTTGCCCGAACAATTAAGTGTGCCTCTGGTGCGTGTGGGGAAATGGGTGAAGGACAAAGTGGTGAGCAATGCCGATGTGTCTAACCTTCTGCGTATTGCAAATCCTGCTGATTTACTGAAACTGCCCGATTCCGAGACTATTAATTTTGGGTTTTTACAAAATATGGGAACCCAAAAGGTGCTGTTTATGACTCCTGGATTCAAGCAGGGGGTTGAATCTTTATTGAGTAAAACGCCTCCTCTTCTGGCCGATTCGTTCCGCCTGCTGAACAGCAAAGGGATTTTCCCCAATATTGGCGACATCGACAGCAATTTCGGACAGGCCATTTCTCTTTTAAAAGGAGTTGGAGCAGGCAATAATCCTTTGGATGCGTTCAATACAATAAACCTGCCCGATGCAGGCGATGTGTTGGATGTTCTTCAGCTTAAAGCAAAAGAAGAAGTAGGCAAATTATTGGATCAGGGTTATGAATTGGCCAAGGGAGCCGTAAACGGAATTGCCGATAAAGCCATCAAGTTTGATTTGCCGTCGTTCGATTATCCATTGATTAATCTCGACGGAAAATTGATTATTAACATTCAATATAAGGCAAGCAGCAAACCCAAAGACCAGCCACAAAAGAATTATGTGGGCAAATTCGATTTCGATGTGGATTCATTTGCCCACGATTTGGCCGACACCTGGAAAGGGCGTATGAATAATCTGGCCATGGTGGTAACTATTGGCCCATTGACCGATGTGATGACCATCAAAGGGAATTTTAATTCTCAAAAAGGAAAAGAGGTTGACCTGGGAAGTTCTAATGCCAGCGATGCCCCGGCGTTGAACCTGCCTACTCCTGAAATTGAATTCAGCGATGCCCTGGAACCGGTAATTAAAATACTTGAAATTTTAGCTTCGTTGAGCTCAGGCGAATACGGCGATGCCTTGAAAAAAGGGTTGAAAATTGCCATGAGCAACAGCGCGAACATCTGGGAATATAAATTTGAAGCCAACAAAGATATTCCTCTGGTGCGGTTTCCGCCTACAAAAGAGTTGTACGAAAGTCCTACGACGCCGTTAAAACTGGAAGCCAGTCTGGGCATTGGCGTTTACTTTAATGCAGCATTAAAGGTCACAACCGACCCTGCTCAACTATTGCCAACAGCCGGTGGTTATTTTAATTTCCATGGCGGATTGCAGGTCATGTGCGTCTCAGTAGGCGGAGGGACCATTTTTGCCGTGGGCAATGTGGATTTAAAATTAGAAGCCGATACAAGCCCCAAAGTGGGAGTGACCCTGAAGTTTGGGTTCGGAGCACAAATCACAGTTGGTCTTCCGGTGGTGGGCCATGCGAGCGTGCTGTTTATGGTGGGTGTTGAAATCTATGCCGACAGCGGTTCTGTGGTAAAAATAACTGCTTTCATGTTGTTCAGGGGCCATGCCGAATTGTTAGGCGGATTGGTGGGTGTGACCATCACCATTGAGGCGAAAGGTTCTGTTGAAAAAGCAGGTGCAGGTGCTCCTGCTAATTGCAAAGCGCAGGTAACTTTTGCCATTGACATCAGCATCTTTTTGGTAATTGATATCAGCTTCAGCGAAAGCTGGGAAGAAACCAGGCAAATTGCCTGATCAAAGCCATCCTATTTAAAAATCTAAAGCCTACCAATATGTCATTCGAACAAACCAGGTTTTCCATTATGGCTCTTCCGCAAAGTGTGGATGCCAACGGGATTTTGTCTTTAAACATTGTGTTTATCCCCAGGAATATTAGTCCATTGAAGGAGGTGAATACAAATTACGGTGTGGGAAACAAAGCCAAAGCATTTGTTGATGTGAAGCCGCAATTTGAAATAAAGGTGGTGAATAACCCCGATGAATTTCCCGGAAAAATTCCGGCCGACGAGAAAGTTCTAAATCCGGTTTCTCCCCTTCTCTATTCAGGTGTAATGGCCGATATCTATAAAACTTTGCGCGATGCAGTTGACGATAAAGGGGATCCAAAATATTTTGACATTGATGATTCAAGAAGTACAGATGTCAATCCCAATTCAAAACACACCGCACCAAAAGCAGAGGTAAACCGTGACCTGGCCATCCGCAAATATTTGCCGTTGAGTTACCGGAAGGCTTTTAATTTTACGGCGCCACGTTTGAAAAATGCCGTAACCAACGACAGTTACTTTTGCGCTCTGCGCGACCAAAAACCACCCATCGTTTTTCTGAAAGACAATAAGGTGAGTTGGGGAAAAGTTTATGCCCATTTAATGCGGCAGCCTTTGATGGCAAAACAGGCAGGGTTGATTTATGAGACAAAAGTTCAGTTAGATGCCGGTGATTTTGAAAAGGGCGGCTGGCTCTATGTCGGTATCAAAGAAAATACGGATTACGCCAAAGAGCAGGCCAACTCACTGGTCGATGCTGCCGGCCCGTTTATAAAAAGGTATGCTGCCCGCATTCCTGTTTTAGAGAAAAATGAAGCCCGAACTCTGTTTGCAGCCGTTCTGTTTCCCGTAATGAAAACCGGGGAATCGCCGGTAGGAATTTATGATGAATTGTTTATTGAGGCTTCTAATTTCAACCAAGGCTTTGCAACCATCGTGCATGCCAACCAACCGGTGAGTGGAAACGTCCTGAAGGAAGAGGCGGATGGGTTTCATCCGCAGAAGGAAATGGGGATTCGCCTGGGCTGGGAAGATGAGCAAATTTTAATCTGGTATCTGCGGCAATTGGCCGTTGACCAAAATACAAATGAGCGGTTGGATGCCCCACTCGGTGTCATGGGTTACCATGTGGATGTGAAAAAAAGTACAGCAGCCGACAATGAATGGGAGTCGCTGACGGCGGTTAAAAGTAATGGAAATATGCAGTTAGAAACCATCGATATTGGCAAATACGATGGCGAACTGCCTTATCAGGTGTACCCGACCAAGATTTATACCGACGACGGCACCGATGCTGCCAACAACTATTGGTTGCCCATGTATTTTGCAAACTGGAACAACACATCCATTGTGTTGCCAGATAAAACTGCAGCGAAAATTTATCAAAACGAGACGGAAAACAATACACCTGTGAAAATCAGCGATACCTATTCCGCTCTTGAAACAAAAACAAAACTCATATACGGCAATGAATACCAGTTTAGGGTAAGGCTTTCCGATATCAGCGGCGGCACGCCATCGCCCTCTACGCCAACGCTCCCTGGTTTCTCAGTTAGTCATATCGGTAAAACACTGTTTAAAAGATATGTGGCGCCACACGCGGTGACCATCTTAAATAATGAAGATATTAAATCGAACACCGACGACCACAATTTCTTGGGAAATTCATTAACATTATCGCGTCCGCTTTTGGGCTATCCCGCCGCCATATATACAGGCAAATATTCCAACCCGGTGGATCGGCTTGGAAAAGCAGTGCAGGAAATACTTGACGAACAGCAACAATCGGGTAATACATCCGGGGCAAGGGCATTTGGTATTCCCGATCCGGATGCCACAGCAGTTGAGATAAAAGTAGAAGTGGAAACATTGAATATGGACAACCTGGCCAGCGACGATGGCCGTGAACATTATATCACCTTGTACAAAACGAGGCGCTTATTTCAGCCATTTGATGAAAACGCCGCCGACGGTAAGATTGATGTGCCCATCACTTTTAAGGATGTGAATGTATTGAACCTTACCAATACTGCTGCTCCTTTTCCGACGCCTGCCGACAATGCTTTTATCACAAAAACCGAAGGCGAAATTATATTGCCCACTGCAAGGAATATTCGCCTCACCTTGAGAGCTGTGGGTGAAGAAAAAGCAAATTATTGGGGACATGAAAGTGCAAATGATGTAAATCTGGATTCGCGCTTCGGCAAAACAACGGTTCTCCATGTGCGGCAAGAATCCGGCAATGAAGAAAACATCTTTACGGATACAGAGAATTCTAAAGTATTACAAGGCATTTACCTGCAACCCGATCCTATTCTTTTTAATTTCGACTCCGTTGAATTAAAAAATCTGCAGGGCGGAAACGAAGGATTGCCCGACATTGTCCATCGTTTAGCAGACCAACTGGATGTGGCTGTGAAAGAGCTCACTTTGCTTTCGGAAAACGGAGAACGGCTGCAGTTCTGGTGTAGCAGCATGGTTCGGCACAGTATGTCGCCCGACAACAGCAGCATTACCTTTGCCAACAAACAGGAACTGCACGACCATTGGCTGGTGTGTACCACGCTGTTTATCGACCGCGACTGGAGTTGGGACAGTCTGGATGCCAGCAGCTTTCACATTAAGCGAAGAAGAAAAGCAGGCAGTGATACTGCAAAGTTTGAAGATAAACCCTATGAATTTATCGGCGATTTGGAACTGAAGAAAGTGGCCTCGTTTCAGGCTATTCAAAAGAGCGAAGATGGTTTGGTTCACCGTGAATACACGAAAATTGTTTTGATTGATGTGGTTGATAACAAGCCTGCCGAGGGGAAGTTTCCCGATTCCATCGAATTGCAATATACCATTGAGCCTAAATTTAGAACTGGTCATTCACCAATAACTGATGCAGCGTTGGAAACAAAAGCAATTCTGCTGCCAACCACCATTAATCCATCGCAAACGCCTAAATTGATTGCTGCCGGTATTGCGTTAAGTCCCTATAACAGGAACGAAAAATACAGTGCCACTGAGGCACGCACTCGCTTTTTGTGGCTGGAGTTCGACAACCTGCCGCGCGATACAAACGACACACTTTTTTGTCGCGTGCTGGCATACAGCCCCGATCAGCTCATCAGCAACAACCATCCTTCATTGATGGAGCAACCTTTCGAACCACCGCTTTCGCTCAATCCGGAATACATTAGAGTGATGAAGCCCGAAAGCGGGCACGACCACAGCGGTTTGGATGCGATGCAAAAAATGGAGAAATCCACCGACACCGAGCGGCATTTTTACCTATTGCCTTTGCCTCCTGGTCTGCACCACGAGAGTCCCGAGCTTTTTGGAATGTTCACCTACGAATTTAGGTACGGACATACCGATAAAATTTGGAGCACCGCTCAGGGGAGATTTGGGCGGGCCCTGCGCGTGGCGGGTTTACAACATCCGGCTCCCACGCTAACCTGTATGTTAAACAGAAATGAGAATGTGATTTCGGTGAATGCACCCTTTGCTACAGCAGTGCTCAATGGCAAAAATGTAACTGCCTCCCCACCACACACCAGTGTTTGGGCGTTGCTTTACGCTCAGGTGAAGCAGGCCGATGGACTGGATTACCGGAATATATTGTTGAATGAGATGGAGCTTATGCCATTGCCTGTAAGGAGCGAAAAGGAGATGTTTCCGGCTATACTCCATCTGTTGGAGGAAAAGAACCTGGTTTTGAAAGAGAAAGGGCTTCCTACCGTTAATATTACCGACGAATTGGTTTACCAAAATGCTTATCAACAAATTGCATGGGAAAAGGAGAGTCCCAGGCAGGCGTATGGTCAGTGGGAAAACAGCGGGGTGAATGAATTGCTTGATTTATATGGATTGCCGCGCGATTCATCGCTGAGCGTATTGTGTGTGGAAGTATTTGGACACATCACCAATGCTTTTGAACATATTGACAATTTCCGAAATAACGTTGCCGGGCTTGTTGATAAAACAGCTTTGGTCTTTAATCAGGAGGTGGCTAGTCAACTGGGCAACAATCTGCGCGATGTTCAAAATCCACCCCCCAAAGCGCCCATCGATCCGCTGAACAGCCAGTTGGGGATGTTCCGGATTTTGCGCACATCTCCACTGGTGGAAGTGCCGTTTATTTGCCGGCCATAACATTATGAATGTCTGCATTTTTGGTACACAAACCCAAAGCGATGCGAAAATATTGAAAAGATTGAGGGAATTGAAGGAGAAAGGTCGAAAGACGCCTGCCTGCCGATAGGCAGGGAAGACGGAAGAAAAGCACCAGTGGTGCGGCATTATGGTAAAATACAATGTTGCAGTTACAATGGATTGAGCTCCAGAGGAGCGGCATTATGATTATGGGCAAATAATAGAGAATGATGCCTTTAAATCCTTTTTAATCTCTTTCCTTCAATCCCTCAATCTATTTCATCTTCGGCCTTCCCTGCCTATCGGCAGGCAGCCGTATTCCAGTCTTTTTCATCAATCTCCCTTCAAACTTTTTACCTTCCATCTCCTTCAGTCACTCTTTTTCACTTTCTTTCTTCGAGCTTCCCGCTTCTGGCTCCCTTCTACCCATTTTTCACTTAGGTTGAGGTGAATATTATTCATTGCAAGATTGCTCAATTTATTGGGAATAAAAGTTATGTTTGTAGAATATTTAAAAACCACAATTTAAAAAGCAAATATGAAAAAGAATAATTTATTTTTGGCTACTCTATTGTGCGCAGCCATTTTAATGAATGGTTGTGCAGGCATGAAAAGCTCAACTAAAGGGGGCATTATTGGCGGAGCCTCCGGTGCTGCCGTAGGAGCCGGAATTGGTGCCCTGGCCGGTGATGGTAAAGGTGCCGTAATTGGTGCTGCTGTAGGAACCGCAGTCGGTGCTACAGCAGGTGTTTTAATCGGCAAAAAAATGGACAAGCAAAAGGCCGAACTTGAGAAAATAGAGGGTGCAAAGGTTGAAACTATTACCGATGCGAATGACCTTCAAGCCATTAAGGTGACCTTCGACAGCGGGATATTATTTGCCACAAATAAATCCAATCTAAATGCAGAATCAAAAACTGCACTTTCCAACTTTGCCAACTCCTTAAAAAACACTCCCGAAACGGATGTTACTATATATGGACATACTGACAATACGGGTTCCCGCGCTGTAAATGAGCAAATTTCCCTGGCCCGGGCTCAATCAGTTGCAGATTTCCTATCGGAACATGGAATTCCTGCAAGTCGTATTAAGGTAGAAGGAATGGCTTTCGATCAACCGGTAGCCGATAATTCGACCGCAGCTGGCAGAGCTCAGAACCGCCGCGTAGAAGTGTTCATTACAGCCAATGAAACTATGATCAAGCAGGCTGAAGAAGGAAATCTTTAATAACGATTTTATTTCTCAAAAAGGGTTTTAGAACTTGATTAAAGTTCCAAAACCCTTTTTGCTTTAATCCCTCATCACTCATTCCAGTTCAGATGCATCGCACCGATTCCTAATCCAGCTGTCCGAAATAATCAACTTAGAATGCGAATTAAGAGTTAAACGAATAAACAAATAAGTGGAGCCCGGGCGGCATAAAAATAAGGTAATAAGGTCGGGAGATTACTGCCCTCCAATTCTACTAAGGTGAAAAAAGAAAAGGATAAGGTTCTTTCCATAAACCCATCTCCTTTTAATCAAATGAAAAATGGCGAAGCAATTGCAGAATAACGTAAACCATGGAGAAAATTCGTAAATTTTCTCTACCTCAATCCGATGTATTTTTTTTCTTCCAACTTTTTCCACTTCAATCCTTTCCACTTCCGTCTTCCCTCTTCGATCTTCCAACCCTTTTTTTCAACCCCATCAGTCTTTTCTCTTCATTTTTTTTCCTCTTCCTCTTTAATCTTCTTTTTTTTCTGCCGTATAGAAACGATTCGTATCTAACCGGTTAGGCCAGGTTATAATGTTTTCCAAAATCGTGTTGTATAGAACAGATTTGCATAAATGTATCGTTTATTGTACTTTTGTGCACTTCTAATTGATAATTAGTGCTTTGAGATATGTTTTGCAATGTGTTAAGTTTACGACAGACCAAAACATTGTTTTTTGAAGCTTGATACAATAAGAGGGATGCTCTTTTATATATCACTTATTATCAATTTAATAAAAGCTGCTTTTTGGCCAAAGACATCTGTAGTTTATTATCCTTTGCCCTCAGGTGAAGCGAAGAATGTAACGGAATGAACGATAATTGTTGTTGTGGATACATCTTTTGATTCATAACTTTTTAATGGTTCGTTCATCTGATTCATCTTCCGATTCGATTCCAGAGGGCTTTTATTTTGTCGCTTTTTGAAACCTAACCTTTTATTATGAGAAGATTATTTTTTACGCTCTTTTTTATTTCCGGATTCCTTACAAATAACCTTTTAACCGCCCAGGCCAATGGCGAGGACTACCTTAAGTTTGGTGGTGCCGTGCGTTACAACATTTACGATCAAAGCTGGAGCGACGACAAAACCGATCCCCAATTCACCTGGGATGTGTGGAGGCTCAACATTGATGCCCGAACCTCTGGTATCGACCTTAGCTTTGAATATCGCTTTTATCCTGCCTACGATACCCACTTTTTAAAGCATGGATACTTTGGGTATGCTTTTTCCGAGGACCTTTATATGAAGCTGGGTGTAAGCCAGGTACCTTTTGGGATAACCAAATATACCTCCCACAGCTGGTGGTTTCAAATACCCTATTATGTGGGTTTGGAAGACGACTACGACATGGGTATTAAGTTCGATTATACCGGCATTAAGAATTTAACTTTAAATGTGGCCTATTTTCATCAGGCCGACCCACAGGGAGCCCCCAACTATGCCTCGCGTTATGCTTACGACATTATCCCGATTGAAGCCGACGGCGACAACCCCGGAGCTTCTCTTAAAGAGGTAAGACAATTCAACCTCCGGGCAGCCTATAATCTCACCGGAAATATAGAAGTAGGCCTTTCAGGACAGTTTGGACAAAACTACAACAGCGTGCTTCGTAAATCGAAGAGTTCCAATGCTTTTGCAGCCCACCTGGTGGCCAACTTTGGCAACTTTAATTTTAAGGGGGAGTACATCAATTACGATTACGGTGCCAAAGACGACGCCGGAAATGATTTGAATAAAGTGCGGATGGGAGCCTATGCCACCAGTTATAATGTGGCTGCCAAAGCTGATATTTATGTAGCCGGCCTCTCCTACTCCATCGATGTGGATTGGGGGCCAATATCAAACATTAAGCCCTATGTAGATTACTCCGTTATTGTTAAGAGCCTGAGTGCTTACAATAACAGTGAACACCTGATACCCGGATTCTTAGTAACGGCCGGAGGTCTTAATATACATGTGGACTATGCCATGGGTAAAAATAACGCCTGGCTGGGTGCCTGGGAAAACGGGCTGGCCGAAGGTGACCCGGATGCCGGCTGGGAGAGTCGGTTTAATATAAACCTTGGCTACTACTTTTAATTAATACTTATTGCTGATGAGCAAAATAGAAGTAAAGAACCTCTACCTTATTTTTGGTTCCAGGCGAAAACAAGCCCTGGAAATGGTGAAAAGAGGCGACCCAAAGGCGAAGGTTCTTGAAAGAACCAAGTGTACCATCGCGGTGAAAAATGCCAATTTTAGCATCGAACAGGGTGAAATATTTGTGGTGATGGGCCTTTCGGGCAGTGGAAAGTCGTCGCTTATTCGCTGTTTCAACCGCCTTAATACGCCCACTCAGGGAGAGGTGATTATTAACGGTGAGGATGTCACCAAAATGAGTGAGAGTGAGCTCCGGGAGTTAAGAAAGAGAGAAATCTCTATGGTTTTTCAAAACTTTGGATTGCTGCCACACCGAACGGTTGTCTCAAATGCTGCCTATGGACTTGAGGTACAAGGCGTGAGCGAAGCAGAACGCACCGTGCGTGCCATGGAGATGCTCAATACGGTGGGGTTGAAAGGCTATGAATACATGATGACATCCGAGTTGAGCGGTGGCATGCAGCAGAGGGTTGGTCTGGCAAGAGCTTTGACTACCAATCCTAAGATCCTGCTTATGGACGAGGCCTTCAGTGCACTCGACCCGCTTATCCGCTCCCAAATGCAGGACGAGCTGATTGAACTTCACCACAAGCTCAAAAAAACCATTGTGTTCATTACCCACGACCTGGATGAGGCTCTCAAGATGGGCGACCGTATTGCCATTATGAAGGATGGCGTCATTGTGCAAATTGGTACCCCCGAGGAGATTTTGGTGCACCCGGCCGACGATTACGTGAAGGCATTCGTTGAAAATGTGGACCGCAGCAACATTGTGACCGCCTCGTCATTGATGTTTGAGAAGACTGGTCGCCTTTTTATCGACCGCGATGGGCCTGCTCTGGCTATGCGACGAATGCGCGAGCGTGGAGTTACACGACTGCCGGTGGTGGACAAAGAGAATCATTTCCTGGGATTCGTGGAAGACCAGGACATCGTGAAGCTTTACAAAAAGGGAGAGAAAAGTATCCGTTCGGTGCTCATCTCCGATGTGAATAAGGTGGCGCCCGATACCTCTGCTGCCGAGATGTTGCCACTTTTTATCGACAAGTCATTGCCTCTTCCCGTGGTGAATGAAAACGGGCGACTATTGGGTATTGCTGTTCATTCATCAGTAATCGCAGAAGTTATCCGACGCGATGTGGAAGAGATTATTGAAATTAAAAACAACGGAGGCATATAGTATGGAAAAATTGAATATTGGAAAATATGTAGAAACCGGTCTTGATAAATTTACTGAGTTCGCGGGACCGTTTCTTGATGGTGTGGCAAATGTGATTGGCGGCATCATCACGTTTTTGCAGTCGGTGCTGCTGAGCACCCCCTTTTGGATGATGATAATTATTTTGGCGGCGATTGCTTATGTTGTGAAAGCCGGAGGACTCAAGGCTGGTTTGAAATTTAAAGCCTTTAAAAAATCCATAGGGATTGCGCTTTTTACAATCTTTGGCTTGTTGCTTCTCACCTGGATGGGGTATTGGGTGCACACCATGCAAACCCTCGCACTGGTGCTGGCTTCAACATTTGTAGCGCTTCTTATCGGCATACCTATGGGCATCTGGGCGGCCCGCAGTGAGAACGCCAATCAGGTGATTCGCCCCATTCTGGACTTCATGCAAACCATGCCCGCCTTTGTTTATCTTATCCCTGCCATTCTCTTTTTTAACGTGGGCGATGTACCGGGTGTAGTAGCCACAGTGGTGTTCGCATTACCGCCCGCTGTAAGGCTCACCAGTCTGGGAATTCGCGGTGTGCCCAAAGAAGTGGTGGAAGCGGCTCAGTCATTTGGGAGCACCCGTAATCAGTTGCTCTACAAAGTGCAGATACCTCTGGCCATGCCCACCATTCTGGCGGGTTTAAACCAGGTGATTATGCTCTCGCTCTCTATGGTGGTGATTGCCTCCATGGTGGGTGCCGACGGGCTGGGGCAGGTAGTTTACCAGGGCGTTACGCAAGCTCGTGTGGGACTTGGCTTTGAGTCGGGTCTCGGTATTGTAATCCTGGCCATCATCCTCGACCGAACCACCCAGGCAATAGGAAGCTTTGGTAAAAACAAATAGGGTCTCGAAAGGGATTGATGGAAAATGACTGAAGATAAGATTTAAAACTTAGCTTAATTTTTTTCAATCTTTCATCAAATTTTTTCTTCAATCCTCCTCAATTTTTTAACTACAAACACACATAAACAATAAATATTATGAATTTAAAACCTAAAAAACTATTCAGACTTGCCTCACTCTCATTGGCCATTGTCATCCTGGCCACGTCGTGTGGGCAGAAAAAAGGGAAGAAACAGATAAAGATGCTCTATGCCAACTGGGCCGAGGGCATTGCCATGACCCATCTGGCAAAGGTAGCACTTGAAGAGAAGGGCTACTACGTGGATATTAAAGCCATCGATCCCGGCCCCATCTACGCTTCACTGGCCAAGGGCGACGGCGATGTTTTTGTGGATGCCTGGCTGCCTCATACACACGCTGCTTATTGGGAACGCTTTGGAGATAAACTGGAAGTTATCGGCACCTCCTTTGAAGACGGCACCACCGGTTTAGTGGTTCCCCAATATGTGTCCATTAATTCCATCTCCGAGCTGAACGACCACGTAGATGAGTTCGATGGTGATATTATTGGCATTGACAGCGGTGCAGGCGTTTATGCCAACACCGAGAAAGTGATTGATGAATACGGTTTGAACTTCAACCAGGTAACATCTTCGGAGCCTGCTATGCTGGCTGCTTTGCGAAAAGCCTATAACAAACAGGAGTGGATAGTGATAACCGGTTGGAAACCCCATCTTAAGTGGTCGGATTATGATTTAAAATATCTGGAAGACCCTAAAGGAGTTTATCCCCAGGATGAGTGCAAAATTGTGACAAGGCAGGGTTTTACAAGTGAGCATCCTGAATTGACCCACTTTTTTCATAACTTTACAATCGAGGAACCACAGCTTTACGAATTAATTGGACTGGTACTGGAAAACGACGACCGCCTAAAAGTGGTAAGAGGATGGTACGAGGAGAATAAAGAGCTGGTGGACAGTTGGTGGAATTAAAAAACTAAATAAATCATGGAGGAATTAACTCTTACAACGCCTGCACTGCTCTTTTCAGCCATTTCGCTATTGTTACTGGCCTATACCAACCGCTTTCTGGCCTATGCCTCCGTGGTAAGGAGCCTTCATGAACACTTTAAACAGGACCCCACCCATATTCTGCTGGGGCAGATAAAAAACCTGCGCAAGCGGCTGGTGCTTACCCGTGCCATGCAGATACTCGGCATCACCAGCCTGCTTTTGTGCGTCCTCTGCATGTTTCTCATCTATGTGCAGTGGCGCTTCTCTGCCGAGGTAATATTTGGAATTGCCCTGCTTTTGCTCCTGGCATCTCTGGCACTCTCGGTGCGTGAGATACAAATATCGGTGAAAGCACTTGATATACAGCTGAGTGACATGGAGCACTATGAGGCGGTGTAGTGTGCTCGTTTCAGGACTTTGGCAATCGTCTCTCTCTTTTTCCTGTTGCATGGGTTGAATCCGCTTGCCGGGAACTGCTCCACAAACCAAGAAGCGGAAGCGACATTCACGCCCCTTGCACATTCTAATGTGCAGAAAGTGACAATATATGCATATTGCGATGTAAATATATTCACTACATTTGCATATTTAAATGTGCAAATATGGATGTGCTCCTTGAGAAGTCAGATAATTTGATAGAACTTATTTCGTCAAAGTTCAAACGTTACTTATACCATAGAGTGAATTGGAACAACCGGCTGAGTGGCATAAAGGGAGCCAGGGGAACCGGCAAAACGACCATGCTGTTGCAAAGGTTATATGAGATGGGGAAGCCTGCTGTTGAAGCTGCTTACTTTTCCCTCGATGACCTTTATTTCTTTTCGCATTCTTTTCTTGAGACCGCCCGCACCTTTTATAAACAGGGAGGAAAATATCTTTTCCTGGATGAGGTGCATAAATATCCCGGATGGGCTCGGGAAATAAAAAATCTGTACGACCAATATCCTGATCTTTCTATCGTTTTTAGCGGCTCATCCATCATCGATATTTCCAGAGCAGAAGCCGACCTAAGCAGAAGAGCATTAATGCATGAGCTGCATGGATTCTCATACAGGGAATATCTCGAATTTAAGAATGGAGTTGAGATGCCTGTTTTTTCTTTGGATCAGGTTTTGGAATATCCTTCAGGTGTTCGAAAACGCTTTCCATCCGATTGGCGTCCATTTAAATATTTTAATGAATATCTTTCTTACGGGTACTATCCTTTTTTTAAAGAAGACATGGCAGGATACCATCAAAGACTTTAGCAACTCATTCGAACCATTGTGGAATATGACATGGCCGAACTCCGGGATTTTGATATTCGTAACGCCAAAAAGATGTTACAATTGTTATCAATACTGGCTGAGAATGTTCCTTTTAAACCAAACCTTTCAAGTTTAGCCCGTAAAAGTCATATCCATCGTAACTCTGTGAACTCTTATTTGCATTTTCTTGAGGAAGCTCGTCTTATTAAACAACTTTATCCATCAGCCATTAGCACCGCTATTTTGCAGAAGCCAGAAAAAGTTTACCTGAACAATACTAATCTCTCTTTTGCTCTTTCAGTAGAGCAACCCGATAAAGGCAATTTGAGAGAAACCTTCTTTCAAAATCAGTTGGGTGTTTTACATCAACTTCACTATCCGGGGAAGGGCGATTTTGTGGTGGACCAGAAGTGGAACTTCGAGATTGGAGGAAAGAATAAAGGCCTGGCTCAAATAAGGGACATTGAGAACGCCTTTGTGGTGAAAGATGATATTGATTTCCCTGTAAGAAATGCAATCCCTCTATGGCTGTTTGGCTTCTTGTATTAGTTTTCAATTCATCGAACTGTCGCTCACTCTTACCCTTTTAGCCCTGGTCAGCAACAAGAATCACTCTATTTGCGAGCAAAAAACTATTCCATTTTAAAGACTATTTCGTTTCGGCAAGAAAACGATCCTTACTATCTGGTAGCGTCACAAAAATGTCAAGAACACTGCCTACCCAATTTATCAGGGGCTTGTGAGACCTGATTGACAGGAGTCCCAATGTATCAGGATGACCGTCGGTCAGGGCGGGAATAACGTAATTATTGGCGTGTTCTTTCAGTCCTATTTATACTCGTCCCAGCTCTTAATAGAAATATCCTCAATCTTCATCTTACAAAATGCATAGATAAAGGCGCTGGCCAACCTTGCATTGGTGATGAGCGGGATATTAAAATCAATGGAGTTGCGGCGAATGTAGTAACCGTTTCTCAACTCGGCCTTGGAAAGGTTTTTGGGAATGTTCACCACCAGATCAATTTTCTTTTCGCGGATGTAATCCAGTGTATTGGGATGCTTATCGGGCTCGTCGGGCCAGTGGAGCATGGTGGTTTTGATACCGTTTTCAGCAAAAAATTTGTGCGTGCCTGCCGTAGCAAAGAGGTTGTAGTTGCGTTCGGACAACATGCGGGCACTGTTGAGCATCTCCAGTTTGCTGCGCAGGGGGCCCGATGAGAAAAGTATATTCTTTTGTGGGATGCGATAACCCACGGCCAGCATCGACTGAAGCACGGCATCGTAATAGTTGTCGCCAATGCAGCCCACTTCGCCGGTGGACGACATATCCACTCCCAATACCGGATCGGCCTTGAGCAATCTGGAGAAGGAGAACTGGGGCGCCTTAATGCCCACATAGTCGAGCTCGAACAGATTCTTGCCGGGCTTTTCAACGGGCAGGCCCAGCATCACTCTGGTGGCAATATCTATCAGGTTAACCTTGAGCACCTTCGATACAAAGGGGAAACTTCTGGAAGCGCGCAGATTACACTCTATCACCTTCAGGTCGTTGTCCTTAGCCAGAAGCTGCATATTAAACGGCCCCGAGATGTTAAGTGCTTTGGCAATTTTTCTGGAAATGCGTTTCGAGCGGCGAATGGTTTCGATGTACAATTTTTGGGGTGGAAATACAATGGTGGCATCTCCCGAGTGAACGCCGGCAAATTCGATGTGCTCTGAGATGGCATAAGCAGTTAGTTCCCCGTCTCTGGCTACGGCATCTACCTCAATCTCTTTGGCTTCTTCAATAAATTCGGAAACCACCACCGGGTATTGCTTGGAAACATTGGCCGCCAGCTCCAGAAAATGTTCCAGTTCATCTTTGTTGGAAACCACGTTCATGGCAGCACCCGACAGCACATACGAAGGTCTTACCAGTACCGGGAATCCAACTTCTTCAACAAAGGTGTAGATCTCTTCTACCGTGGTGAGCTCGCTCCAACGCGGTTGGTCAATCCCCAGGTCATCAAGGAGTGAAGAGAACTTCTGGCGGTTTTCGGCACGGTCGATGTCGATAGGCGAAGTGCCCAGCACAGGCACGTTGGCACGGTGCAGTCGCATAGCCAGATTGTTGGGTATCTGGCCCCCCACCGATACCACCACGCCTTTGGGTTCTTCAAGGTCGGTGATATCGAGCACACGCTCCAGCGTAAGCTCATCAAAAAATAAGCGGTCGCAAACATCGTAGTCGGTGCTCACGGTTTCGGGGTTGTAGTTGATCATCACCGAACGAAAGCCATTGCGGTTCACCGTATCGATTGCATTTACACTGCACCAGTCAAACTCTACGCTGGAGCCAATGCGGTAAGCACCAGAACCTAAAACAATCACCGAACGATGATCCTTCTCAAACTCTACATCGTGGCTGCTGCCATTGTAGGTCATATACAGATAGTTGATCTTAGCCGGAAACTCGCCTGCCACAGTGTCAATTTGCTTCACTACCGGCAGTATCCCGCGTTCTTTGCGGTGTTGACGTACTTTTTGCATGCCCTCCTCAATCCCTTGCGGGTCGGGTTGCAAAATAAGCCGGGCAATTTGAAAGTCGGAAAAGCCCAGCTGTTTGGCCCGGAGCAGTGTTGCATCAGGCAAGGCATGAATTGCCTGATATTTGGCCAGGTTCTCCTTCAGGTCGGTAATGTTCTTAAGCTTATAGAGAAACCACCTGTCAATTTTGGTGAGATCGTGAATTTCATCAACGGTGATGCCTTGTTGAAGTGCTTCGGAGATGGCAAATATGCGGAGATCGGTGGGGTTGGCCAATTCGCGGCGAAGGTCGTTGTCGGCGAGAGGTTGATTGGCTACAAACCCGTGCATCCCCTGGCCCACCATGCGAAGCCCTTTTTGCATGGCCTCTTCAAAGGTGCGCCCTATCGACATAATTTCGCCGACGCTTTTCATGCTGGAACCTATCTGCTTCACCACGCCCGAGAATTTATTCAAATCCCAGCGGGGTATCTTGCATACTACATAGTCCAGTGCGGGCTCAAAAAAGGCAGGCGTAGTTTTGGTAACTGAGTTTTTTAGTTCAAACAGGCCATATCCCAAGCCCAGCTTGGCAGCCACAAAGGCCAGCGGGTAACCGGTGGCTTTTGAGGCCAGGGCACTGGAGCGCGACAGGCGGGCGTTGACTTCTATCACGCGGTAATCTTCGGAGTAGGGGTCGAGGGCATACTGTACGTTGCATTCGCCCACCACGCCAATGTGACGGATAATTTTAATAGCCAGTTCGCGCAGTTTGTGGTATTCCGAGCTGTTAAGCGTCTGTGAGGGAGCCACTACGATACTCTCCCCGGTATGTATGCCCAGAGGATCAAAGTTCTCCATATTGCAAACCGTGATGCAGTTATCGTAGCAGTCGCGAACCACCTCATACTCAATCTCCTTCCACCCCTTGAGAGACTCTTCCACCAAAATTTGGTTAGAGTATGAGAAGGCATTCTCAGCCCGTTGAACCAACTCCTCGTTGTTGTTACAAAACCCGCTTCCCATGCCGCCCAAGGTATAGGCTGCTCTTATGATAATGGGAAATCCCAGCTTTTCGGCCGCTTTAACGGCATCTTTTACCGAGGTTACAGCTATACTTTTAGGTGTTTTAACGTTTATCTCACCCAACTTGTTGGCAAATATCTCCCGGTCTTCGGTGTCGATGATGGCCTGAATAGGTGTTCCCAATACCTCCAGATTGTATTTTTCGAGAATGCCCTGCTCAAATAACTGAATGCCGCAATTGAGTGCAGTCTGTCCGCCAAAGGCCAAAAGAATGCCCTGGGGCTTCTCTTTTTTTATAACCTGTTCAACGAAAAAGGGAGTTACAGGTAGAAAATATATTTTATCAGCAAGCTGCTCCGAAGTTTGCACTGTGGCAATATTCGGATTAATAAGAACCGTTGTAATATCCTCCTCTTTGAGCGCTTTAAGCGCTTGCGACCCGGAATAGTCAAACTCTCCTGCTTCGCCTATCTTAAGGGCCCCGGACCCCAGAATAACAACCTTTTGTATATTCTTCTTCATCGTAAATAAATTAAATTTATGAGGGGCACATTCGCTGCAGTCCTCCGGTTTGCAAAGTTACATTATCTTTTTTAACAGCCATGATTAAGAATAAATTTCTTTGTATAATATTTCATTGGCTTCCTTTGCTCTTCTTAGCTGTATCTCTTTGTCCACTTGAGTTGGCAGAGAACAGGCCGCATTTCCACACAAAATAAAAATACAAAAAAAGAACCAACTCCTTGTGATTATTCAGAAATATGAATAAATTTGCACCTTGACATGAATAATTATTCGGTGACTTTTTTTTATGAAAAGCAAATCACAACGATGGGATGCGATCCGGGAGTTGGTAGCCAACTTTAAAGTGGGCAATCAGGAGGAGCTTCTCGAACTGTTGCAGAGCGAGGGTTTTTCAACCACGCAGGCTACCCTTTCGAGAGACCTCAAAGCGCTTAAAGTAGCTAAACAGCCTGGTGAATCGGGAGCATATATATACATGCTTCCCGATGAGGAGCTTAAAGAGGAGGTACGCGATAATGAGGATGCGTTTCCTGTGAATGCCATTGAGTCGGTAGAGTTTTCGGGCAATATGGCGGTTATCCGCACCAGGCCCGGATTTGCCAACAGCATTGCTGTGATTATAGACAGCCGGCATCCCTACGAGGTGTTGGGAACTATTGCCGGAGACGATACCATCCTGCTCATTAGCCGCGAGGGTGTCTCCCGCCCCGATATGATAAATGCATTGTCGCATTTCATGCCAGGATTAAAAAGTAAATTGATTTAATATTAAATTTAGATGGAACAGGGAATATCCATAGTTATTGCATCTTCAAAACACGTGTCATACGTGAATGTGATATTGGAAACCATTGCTGAAGCAGCAAAAGTGAGAGGAACAGGTATCGCAAAAAGAGACCCTGAGTATATCAGGAAGAAGATAGAGGAGGGGAAAGCTATTATTGCTTTAAAAGGAGAGGTGTTTGCTGGTTTTTGCTACATCGAATCATGGGACCACGAAAAGTTTGTGGCCAACTCGGGATTAATTGTAGTGGACGAATTCAGGGGACAAGGGCTCGCCAAGGCGATCAAAAGCAGGGCATTTGAACTCTCACGGAAACGCTATCCCAATGCCAAATTATTTGGGCTCACCACCGGACTGGCGGTAATGAAGATAAACTCAGAGCTGGGTTATAAGCCGGTTACCTTTTCAGAGCTCACCGATGACGATGAGTTTTGGAAGGGGTGTCAAAGTTGCGTGAATTACGACATCTTACTCCGCACCAACAGGAAGCATTGTCTCTGCACCGGCATGCTGTACGATCCTGCCAAAGAGGAAAAACCAAAACCTTTGCCGCAGAACCGGCTTAAAGTGTATGATCGCTGGTTGAGGTTTAAGAAATATGTGTTCCTGAATGGGAATAATAGTAGCAAGAAGAACGGAACGGAAAAGAACACAAAGAAGAGCAATAGAACGCTTCTTAAAATGTTTTCTGCACTGTTTGCCTAAAAGTACTTGGATATGGGCCAGATATTAAACATCCTCTATATAGGAGTAGGAATAATTTTTATAATATATGGGTTTACTAAAACCAAGAAGGTTATTAGTGCTCAACTAATTAGCAGTTAATGAAGAACAACAAAGTAGTTTTAGCTTTTAGCGGAGGGTTGGATACCTCCTATTGTGTAAAATACCTGAAAAACGAAAAAAACCTCGAGGTTTACTCGGCCATAGCCAATACCGGTGGCTTTTCGCCAGAGGAACTGGAACAAATCGAAAAAGGAGCCTATAATCTGGGTGTGACCAAGCACATCACTCTGGATGTAACCGGCTTGTACTACCGCAATTGTATCCGCTACATGGTGTACGGCAATATGCTTAAGAACAACACCTATCCGTTGTCGGTCTCTTCGGAGCGAATTTTTCAGGCACTGGCCATAGTGGATTATGCCCGTGAAATTGGCGCAGCCTACATTGCTCATGGCAGTACAGGGGCAGGAAATGACCAGATTCGGTTCGATTTAACTTTCCAGATAATTGCCCCTGAAATAGAAATCCTAACCCCCATACGTGATTTAACCCTCTCGCGAAATGAGGAGATTGATTACCTGAAAAAACATGGAGTAGAAAAGGATTGGACTAAAATGGCCTATTCTATCAATAAGGGTCTGTGGGGAACCAGCATAGGCGGAAAGGAGACGCTTACCTCTGATAAGGCACTTCCCGAAGAGGCTTATCCCAGTAAATTGCAGAAAGAAGCCGGCGAAGAGCTGGTGCTGGAATTTTCAAAGGGAGAATTAAAGGGTGTGAATGGGCAAACCTACAAAAATCCTGTGGAGGCCATCCGAAAGGTGGAAGCCATAGGTGCTGCCTATGCCATTGGGCGCGACATCCATGTGGGCGATACCATAATTGGCATTAAGGGACGTGTGGGATTCGAGGCGGCGGCCCCCATGCTCATCATCAAAGCGCACCACCTTTTGGAGAAACACACCCTTACCAAGTGGCAGTTGTACTGGAAAGAGCAGTTGGCCAATTGGTATGGTATGTTGCTGCACGAGGCTCAATATCTGGAGCCGGTGATGAGAGACATAGAAGCCTTTCTGGAGAGTTCACAAGCCAATGTGTCGGGGAAGGTGTTTCTAAAACTAATGCCCTACAGGTTTGAGTTACATGGCGTGGAGTCGTCCCACGACCTGATGAAGAGCGGACTTGGAGACTACGGCGAGGTAAACACAGGCTGGACAGGCGATGATGTAAAAGGCTTTACCAAACTCATGAGCAATTCTCTGAAAATATTTAACCACGTAAACAAGGGACAATTAAATGTTACTGATTAAAGCTGGAATAATTGGAGGCGCCGGATACACCGCCGGTGAGTTGATCCGGATTTTGTTAGGTCATCCCCGGGCAAAAATTGAATGGATTCACAGCAACAGCCATGCCGGGGCGTCTGTGTGCGATGTGCATACCGACCTCACGGGCGATACACCGCTTCGCTTTACCGGTGAACTGAACTTTGATGGAGTGGATGTGGTTTTTCTTTGTATGGGGCATGGTAAGTCGGTGCAGTTCATGAGCGACCATCGGTTGCCAGATAATCTGAAGGTGATTGACCTGAGCAACGATTTCCGGCTAAAAAAGGAGGGAAACCGCTTTGTCTATGGTCTGCCGGAGATGGTCCGGCCCCAAATAAAGGAAGCATCACTTCTGGCCAACCCCGGCTGTTTTGCAACCTCAATTCAACTGGCTTTGTTGCCCCTGGCTGCCAGCCATCTGCTCAACGAGGTGCACGTGCATGCCATAACCGGTTCTACCGGTGCCGGGCAGGCGCCTTCCGGCACCACGCATTTTAGCTGGAGAAGCAATAATGTCTCCGTTTATAAAGCTTTTGAACATCAGCATCTGGCTGAAATTCATCAGTCCATGCATGAGTTGATGCCCGGATTTAACAGCCCCATCAATCTCGTGCCCATGCGGGGCAATTTCGCCAGAGGGATTTTGGCTTCCATCTATTTAGACAGCCAGCTCTCCGAAGATGAGGCGGTAAATCTGTTCCAAAAGTTCTATTCCACCCATCCTTTTGTAACCCTGTCGGAGCGGCCGGTAGATATTAAACAGGTGGTGAATACCAACAAATGCCTGTTACATCTGAAAAAACATGGTGACAAATTGCACATCATAAGTGTTATCGATAATCTTACCAAAGGTGCTTCGGGACAAGCCGTGCAAAATATGAACCTGATGTTTGGCCTGGACGAAACCGAAGGGCTGCATTTAAAGCCGGTGGGATTTTGATGGGGAGAGAGGGGGGAGCCTCCCCCTAACCCCTCCGAAGGAGGGGGAATAAAGAAGATGAGAAAGGTTGAATGGAGACTAATGAAAATAGTTGGAAGACACCTGCCTGCCGACTGCAGGAAGGGCAGGGAAGAGAGAAGGAAAAGGCTCAAAGTTGAAAGCTCAAAAGGTGGAAGACGGGAGACGGGAGACGAAAGCGATGCGTTGAGCGAAGCCGAAACGACAGAAGCGGGAGGCACGAAACGGAAAGCTTGAAAGTGGAAGAGAAAAAACCGGAACCCAAAACCCTGAACTCCAAACCCTCAACTCAGAACCTCAAACTCTGAACTCTGAACCCCAAACCCTGTACAGACCCACAATTTGTGCCTGCCTACCCTGCCTATTGGCAGGCGGGCAGAAGGCAGGTGTCTCTATCCTATAAATTCGAAAAACATGAAACTGTTCGACGTTTACCCCCTTATGGATATCACCCCTGTTTCAGCCTTGGGGTGTTACATTACCGACAGGGAGGGCGAAAAATATTTGGACCTGTATGGTGGACATGCAGTCATCTCCATCGGCCATTCGCATCCGCATTATGTTAAGAAGCTGTATGAGCAATTGAGCCGTATTGGTTTCTATTCCAATTCAGTCATCAACCCGCTGCAGACTCAACTGGCTGAGAAGCTGGGAGAGATGTCGGGATTGAACGATTATCAGCTTTTCCTGTGCAATTCGGGCGCCGAAGCCAACGAAAACGCCCTTAAGCTGGCCTCCTTTACTAACGGAAAACAGCGCATCATTGCTTTTGGCAAAGCTTTCCACGGGCGTACTTCGATGGCTGTGGGAGCAACGGATAATCCTGCCATTCAGGCGCCTATCAATCAAAATCACCAGGTGACCTTTGTGCCTTTGAACGATTCGCGGGCAGTAGAGGTTGAATTGAAAAAAGGGAATGTTTGTGCCGTCATTGTCGAGGGCATTCAGGGTGTAGGCGGTGTACGCGTTGCCGAGACCGGATTTCTCAAGGATGTTGAAAAACTGTGTCGCCAACACAACGCGCTTTTAATAATGGATGAGATTCAGTCGGGTTACGGACGCAGTGGTCGTTTTTTTGCATTTCAGGAGGCTGGTATCCGCCCCGATTTAATAACCACCGCTAAAGGTATGGGCAACGGATTTCCCATTGGTGCGGTGATGATAGCGCCCCACATCAGCCCGCGACACGGAATGTTAGGCACCACTTTTGGAGGCAATTATCTGGCCTGTGCAGCTGCCCTGGCCGTGCTGGAAGTGATGGAAAAGGAGGAGCTCATTGAAAACGCCCGGGATACGGGCGCTTACCTTTTAGCGAAACTCAAGGAGGTTAAAGGCATCAAAGAGGTAAGAGGCCGCGGTTTGATGATAGGGATAGAGTTTGACCATGAAGTGAGTTCCATGCGAAAGGCATTGTTGCAGAAGAAGAAAATTTTTACCGGTCTATCCTCCACCAACGTCATCCGGCTGCTGCCGCCGCTTACGCTTACCCGGCAAATGGCCGATACCTTTGTAAAGGCTTTAGCCGAGGTGCTGGAAGACAACTAAATAAAATAAAGTGATGATAAAAAAAATAGCCATCATAGGAGGTGGAAATCTGGGAACCGCTATTGCCCATGGACTTAAAAATGGAACTTCACCCTTCAGCGGAGAGCTGGTGGTGACCCGTCGCCGCGTGCAACTTATCCAATCGCTCCAACAGGAGGGCATTCGTGTAACCACTGATAACACAGAGGCAGTGACAGGTGCCGGTATTGTATTTCTGGCCGTAAAACCTTTTCAGTTAAAGGAGGTGATAGAAGAGATTTCGCCTGCCCTTTCGGCCGATGCCATTCTGGTGTCATTGGCCACGGGCGTAAGCGCTCAAAAGATATCGCAAATGGCCGGAGAGCGCAAAAGCATATTCAGAGCCATGCCCAATACGGCCATCTCAATAGGTGAGTCCATGACCTGTATCTCAAATTATGAAACTACACCTGAGCAGGACGGGGTGGTAACAGCTTTGTTTGAAGGCATGGGGAAAGTTCAGTTTATTCCCGAGGAGCTCATGGCATCGGCAACCGTGCTGGCGGCCTGTGGAATCGCTTTTGCCCTGCGATTTATCCGGGCAGCTACCCAGGGCGGTGTGGAGATAGGATTCGGTTCCGATTTGGCCTTGAGTATTGCCTCTCAAACGGTGAAAGGCGCTGCCGAACTACTCATAAGAGGAGAAACGCATCCCGAATTTGAAATTGACAAGGTTACTACGCCACGCGGAATCACCATATCTGGATTGAACGAGATGGAACACCGGGGGTTCAGTTCTTCGCTCATTAAAGGGTTAATGGCCTCATACCGGAAAATTGAAAATGGCGGAAAATAATACTGCAGAAATCTAACAATCAATGCCGAAATATCAAACCATAACTGTTAAGGTTGGCTCAAACGTACTTGCGCAAAAAGATGGAACGTTGAACCATCAGCGCATTGCACATCTCACTTCCCAAATTGCCGGATTGCACCGGCAGGGAATTGGTGTTATCCTGGTCTCGTCGGGTGCTGTGGCAGCAGGACGAAGCATGGTGCCCAAACTGCCCTTTAAGGATAGAGTCTCCGAGCGGCAACTCCTCTCTGCAGTTGGACAGGTAAAATTGCTTAACACCTACTCACAATTATTTGATCAGCACGGCATATCATGTGCTCAGGTGTTGGTAACCAAAGAGGACTTTCGCACCCGTGAGCACTATCTGAATATGAAAAACTGCCTGTCGGTTTTATTGACCCACGGCATTGTCCCCATCATCAACGAAAATGATGCCGTTTCGGTAACAGCTCTCATGTTTACCGACAACGATGAGCTGGCCGGGCTGGTGGCTGCTATGATGAATACCGATGCTCTCTTCATTCTTACCAATGTGGATGGTATTTTCGATAAAAATCCCGCCGATCCGGATGCCCGGCTCATTACCTCGGTAAACGGAGAACAGGATAATCTTAGTGCCTACATCTCTACGACCAAAAGCGATTTTGGACGGGGTGGAATGCTCACCAAGTGTCGTGTGGCACAAAAAACAGGTGCATCGGGTATCGCGGTACATATTGCCAACGGTAATCGCGATAATATTATCGAACAATTGGTGCACGACTCCGATGGGGTGGAACATACC
>JACDJC010000797.1_pt1 | contig 32764 bp, 35 predicted proteins | sample 7454191 | NCBI WGS metagenome assembly JACDJC01 (sample SAMN14253291, study PRJNA609438) | sludge metagenome | isolation source: sludge after 25d culture with pyrite and EDTA | collected 2018-12-20
CACCGGCATCCAGGGCATGGATCTGCTGGGGCGCAAGGTGGTGATGCAAAACGGCAAGGCCCTGGCCCTGCTGGCCGCCGAGATCCGGGCGGCCATTGAGACGGCCCGGGGCCTTTCCGCGCTTGACGGCCTGGCCAAACGCCTGGAGGAAGCCCTGGGCACGGTGGAGCGGGTCACGGGGCCCCTGGCCGCCGTGGCCATGAAAAAGGGTGCCGAAGCCTTCCTGGCCGACGCCACCCTGTACCTGGAGCTGTTTTCCATCGTGACCGTCGCCTGGCAGTGGCTGCGCCAGGCGACGGTGGCCCGTGCCGCCCTCGACGAACATACCGGCCGGGGTGACGCCGACTTTTACAATGGCAAGATCCTCACGGCCCGCTACTTTTTCGCCTATGAAGTCCCCAAGACCGAGGCCTTGGCCCGCCGGCTCACCGACAACGATCCCCTGACCCTGGAAGCCACCGGAGCGAGCTTTTCAGATTGACGGCAAACGGTAACGGGACCCATGGCGAAGGGGGCCGGCCATCCATCCTCCATCTCATCACCATCAATAGCGCCTGGATATTATGGTGCCCCCCAAAAAAAAGCCGCCTCGGGCCGGATCGACCTTTCCCCGAAAACTCGCTTGGGTCAAGTCATTATACCCGGCGCCCTGAGGCGGCGGAGCCATCATCCCCACAGGCGCTTTGCCTATCCTGAAAAGAGCCCGTGGGGAATGTCAAGTCGGAAACCAAAATCAGAAATCTTTGAATTCATCTTCATCCATCGGAATGATTTGATCCGGTGAAACCTCTTTAATGCCGCGACGGGCCACGGGGTTGGCACGTGCCGTCATCCTTGGGATGGAAAGCATCCCATGGCCTTTGCCCTTTCTTACGTTGCCGGACGCCTGCCAATTGTTTCGTTTTCCGTCCGCGCCGCCCACCAAAGCCATCAGTTCCTCGACATAAACGCGCATCTGTTCGGCCTGAGAAGAAAGTTCCTCGGAAGCACTGGCGTTCTCCTCGGAGTTGGCCGCATTTTGCTGAACGACCTTGTCCATCTCTGAAACGGCTTTGTTCACCTGCTCTATTCCCTGAGCCTGTTCCTGAGATGCCGCGGCGATCTCGGCCACCAACTCGGCCACCCTGGCCGAACTTTCGGCCACCTGACGGAATTCTTCATTGGTCATACTCACCAGCGCCGATCCTTCGCCGACTTTCTTCACCGTTCCCTCGATCAGAGCCGCCGTATTCTTGGCGGCGTCGGCCGCCCTCATGGCAAGATTTCTGACCTCGTCGGCCACCACGGCGAATCCGGCGCCGGCCTCTCCGGCTCGGGCCGCCTCCACCGCTGCATTCAGGGCCAACAGGTTGGTCTGGAAAGCAATTTCATCGATTGTTTTGACAATTTTGGAGGTCTCCTCACTCGCCTTCGAAATCTCGTCCATCGATTCGGTCAACTGGTTCATGGAGTGATCCGCCTTGTGAACCACGGCCTTGCCTTCTGCCATCAATCCGTCAGCCTGCTGAGCACTGTCGGCATTCTGTTTCGTCATGGAGGACATTTCCTCCAACGAAGAGGATGTCTCCTCAATGGATGAGGCCTGCTCGGAAGCCCCTTCCGCCATCTGCTGGCTGGAGGATGACACTTGGTTCGCCGCGGAGGCCACTTGCTCGGCGCCGTCATTGAGGCCTTCGATGATCTTTTTGAGCAGTCGTGTGATGCTGCGGGTAATCCATAGGGCCGCTAAAATGGCAAGGGTAACGCCCACCGCCAAGCCCGCCACCATGACGATGGAACTCCGTGACAAGGATTTCATCGATCCGGTAGAGAGCTTACGCGTGGTTGACATCCCGACATCGGCAATGGTTGTGCATGCCTCGACAACCCGCTTGCCGGTTTCCGTACGCTCTTTTCCCAATTTGGCCAGGTAGTGCCACTGTTCGCCAAACTCCGAAAGGGCTCTGGCATAGTTATTCCCCGCGGCCTGGACCTGATCGATGCGCTTCAGATCAACATCAAGACGGGTGATCTCTCGCAGAGCGTTGTATTTTTCGTCTAGCTTGGCAAAATTTTCCAAGGCCTTTTCCACCAGGTTCATGTCCCTTGTGGCCTGGGCCTTGAAGGCCTTCACGCGAGCATCGTTGCCAAGATGGATAATGTCATTGGCCAGCAATATTTTCGCGGTTCGCATATGCATATCCGCTGTGAGCTGCTCCTGCTGGGATTGTAGAAAAGCATTGCAGAATTCGACATAGCTGCCTGCGGCCTCGTCCATTTGCTTCTGGTAGCGAAGAATAGCAGCGGTTCTAGTGTCGTTGCTGTCCTGTCCGCTCTCATCAAGGTAGAGGTGCATGGCTTTTTCATAAGCCTTGGCCGCGTTTTCGATGTTGTCAATCTGCCCGATGTTCGCCTGCTGCCGGGTGATTTCACGCAGTTCACCCGTGCGGCTCTTGAGGTCTCCGATCTGCTCGATGGCCTCTTCTATCAACCCGGTGTCGGCGTTGACCCGGGCCTTGAAATTGGCCACACGTACTTCGGTGCCCAAATCAAGGATCGATGTTACGATACCGATCTTTTTCTGTCGCTCGTCCAAATCTTTCTTGAAAGCGGCATTTTGTCCATCGAGAAAATCGGCACAATTCTGGATGTAGGAAGCGGCATTTTCATCAAGACGCTGACGATGTTCCGCCATTTTGACGATGGTCTTTTCAGTCTGTTCCATCAACTCGGCGTATTGGTCCACCGCTTCGGTAGCGTGCGCAATCTGACCCTCTAGTGCATCAAGATGCACGGCCCGAGATGCCAGCTCGTCGGCCTCTTTCAGGTGAGTCCTGAGCGTAATCATCTCTTGCTTAGCTTCTTCATAATAGGTGGCATTTTCGCTTAGCCCGAACCCACGCATTGCATACATCACACGGTTGGCATCACCGCGCAGAGCGTTACTGATTTCGACTTCTGGAATGTACTCGGTGGCAAGTTTGGTGGAGTCATTCTTTGCAGAAAGCATGTTCCACACCCCAAGTGAGCCTAATACGACAGTGATTAAAATTACCACCGCAAATCCCATCGAAATACGTTTTCCCAATGTTAGTTGATTGGCCACAGTGTTGTTCCTTTCTTCTTGATAAATTATAAAAATTTGGCGTTTCTGTCAGTCCCTATCTCGACAAGTTAGGTTAAGAAAGTAGCGCTCTTTTTTTGGATAGTCTTGATCTAAAAAAAATATCGATTTCTATTTGAGATTCATTCTTGCTCCACTCTTCCCTCCTCCGATTCAACAATTCCTCGGATTAACTGACCGATGTTTCGCGTATCGGCCTGAAGCTGAACTCGGGGGGCATCCGAAAGGCTTTTCAAGCGCCAGAAAACATGAAGATGTTGCTGTGCATAGTCATAGCTAACGGAGGCTGAAATGGCTTCCGGATAGTACAAAACCTGAATCTGCGAAAGGAAAAATCCTTCACCCACCAACTTGTCAATGATTGCCAGCAGGCTATTTAGGTGGGTGACCACTACAGTGAAGACCATGGCCCGGTGCTCACAGGGGTAGACATCGAAACTTTTTACTTTTTTAATGATTTGTCCCAGAAGATTTGACCCGCTGGCGCCATACACTTTATCGACGGAACTGATATGCGCCATGTAACCGAAGCGGCCCGGAAAGGCAGCAATAAACCCGGTGCAGGTCGAAATTCCGTAGGTCTGAAGGCGTTCGCCGTCGTTAGCCCGGATGAATTCATCCATGTCGATGCGCAGTGTGTTTTCGGCCTCGAGTATTGGAGCAGAATGCAGGGGGGGCGGTCTGGAGGTCTGCAAATCATCAAGCAACCGATCAGCATAGTAACGGCGGTGCCGAGTGTAATATTCGGTAAGGATCTCGTCTTCATCGACTTTTGCCACCACCAGCCAATGCGTGCCGAGAAATTCCACAACCTTGAATGAAGTGAGGGCGCTGTAACCACGGTAATCGGTAACGATGCGATTGCCTTTGCGGTTTTCGAATTTGATCTGAAGATTGCGATCGTCCAGCCGTTTTTTCAATGTAGTCGAATCACCTATGAAATTCGACTCGGTAAGCATCAGACCGTTTTTGTTGACAAGAAGGGTCTCTCCCGTACGCCCCAGTTCCTCAGTGCCGGAAAAAATGGTGTTTACCTTGTTAATCGCACACTGAAAGACAAGCCATCCGATGATCGCCTTGCCGCTGTGCACAGGCTCGACGAAAAAAGCCGCTGGTTTGCAAGAGGGTCCGTATTGATCAAAATCAACGAATGCCTCTCGACTCGGATTTTCTGCCAAGCAGCGCGCCAATGCGCTACCGGTATGCGTTGGGTGAAACAAATCCTTATGTAAATTCAATTCCTTGCGGATGGTGTAAAAAATATTGCCATTGGAATCGACGAATAAAATATCGTAAAAGGAAAAATAATGATCTATATAATACCGGTTGAGTTCTTCCCGCAGCTCATCAATTTTGGCCGTTAAACGCTCCGGCACTGGTCCCTTTGCAAGGGCATCGACATATTGCCTATTGATGTCGAAAAATCCGATCAAAGAGGGATCGCCGGCAGCCTGCCGGGCCAAAGCGTGAATCCGCTCACAAAACCGCCTGAGTTGCTCGGCTTTTTCTTCGCAGGCGTAGTCGAGGCAGACAAAAGCCCAATCGTATGGGCCTTTTTTGGCGATGACTGGCGAAGGCATACATACGGATAGCACTATTGTCAGAAGAAATAAGGGTCCGAGAAGACTTCTTTGATAATAATTATTCACTAACCCCTCGAATTAAGCTAACAAAAAGAGCCCAGGACATGCCTCTCTGATCTCCCCGGGCTCTAAAAACATTATCCGTTATCAAAATACGGATCAATGATCTATCGCCAAATTCAAATTCAGCTTCGGTTTCAATATCTGTTTTTTTAACTAACTTATCAACCGAAGTCGGTTTGCATTACGTTATCATCTAATCGAACCGGTTAGTGGGTTAGCAGCTGCACTTCCTGTGAATTCAGCACCCGGTCGATGTCGAGCAGTATTTTGACGCCGTTGTCCATCTTGGCCATGCCGAGGATGTAGTCCGTGTTCAGCTTGACGCCGAAGGTCGGGGTGTCTTCGATGTCCGCCTCCTTGATATTGAGCACTTCGGAAACGGCATCCACCACGATGCCGATCAACACCGTCCCGTTTTCTCCCTTGATTTCCACCACGACAATACACGAGCGATCCGTATATTCCATGGCGGCCATTCCGAACCGCAAGCGCAGGTCGATGACCGGAATGACTTTTCCTCGCAAATTGAGAACGCCCTTTACAAAATCGGGGACTTGGGGAACCGCGGTAATCGGCATCATCCCGATGATCTCCTTGATTTTCAGGATACCGATCCCGTATTCTTCCTCCGCCAGGCAAAACGTGAGATACTTCCCTTCCCTTTGTACGTCATGCTTGATGCTTTCCGCGGCCTGCGCCATCTGTCCCACCTCCCATTATGAATTGCCAAAACTTTGTATGTTCATAAATCCCGCAACCGATAAGGTTGAATTTTAATATCCGTGCCCTCGATTCGATGGGCTTTTGCGCTCAGGCGCTTCAGCGGCCCTCCATGGCACTGAACCCTGAATTTATCCCTAAAAACGGAGCGCTTATCCCTTGACCTTTTTGCTCTCCATCCTTCTGAGGGAAGAAAAAATCCGTCGAACCTGTCGAGGACTTTTTTGATAATATCGGCCGATTCAACTTTTTTCTTTAGTTTTTTTTGGTTGCCGCCCCGCCCTGGACTGAAGAATCTCCTCCGTTGATTGAGCAGGATTCATCTTCTTCTTGACGGTGGTTTTTCCGACGTTTCTTCAAGGATAGCTGATCATCGGTCACTTTCATAAGGATACCAGTCGCCTCTTCTGAGACGCTCCACCTTGAGAACCACCGATTCAAATTTCCCGCAGTGAAAAATCACTTTCCGGCCCCGCCGTCCGCCGACGTCCTCCGACACGATGCCGATCCGGCTGCCACTCAGTGCCCTGCGTGCCATTTCAACGTTTTCCCGCCCCACGTCCCGCTGGTGCTGCGCATGGTTTCCGGCACCGCCGAAGATCTGGGCTTCCAGATACCGTGAGCTGGCGCCGTGCTGCCGAACCATCCGAATCAAGGCCTTTATGGCCACATTTCCATAGAGGGCGGTGGTTTTTCCCGGGGCGGTTTCTTCGGGAAACAGGAAGTGGTTCATTCCGCCGACGCCGTTCATTTTGTCGTAGACACAAACAGACACCGCGGACCCCAAGACCACGGAAATCAGCGTTGGAACGGCAGGAACGTAGATGAACCCGGGTCTGAGGAAATATTCGGCAACCGCCACCTTGTCGTCATGGTCTTCCGACATCGTGAACGCCTCGTGCATTTCAACGGGTTCGACCATCCAATGCCATCGAGCCGATCGATTCCGGCATTGGCGGTCGAGGTAAAAAGCGCCGCTGCGGGCAAATTCCACCTACGGGTAGCAGGGCCGGAAAAGCGGCGCGCATCCCGACTCCAAAGTGATCATCCGGACGGGAAAGCTGGCCGTGGAAAAAAAACAGTGGTTTTCAAATCCGGCAGGACGGCCATTTCTAGCATCGGGGGGTTAGCGAACGAAATCGACCAGGCTCAGGTTCATCAAGCGTGCCGAGGTGGCCAGCGCCGCCTTGTAGACAAGCTCCTTGGACATGAGCTGGGTGATGGCTTCGGCCATATCCGCATCTTCAATCGCAGACAGCCGCTCGCTGCCGCTGATCTGAAGATCCTGCAATATCTTGCCTTTCATTTCCATCCGGAGGGCTCTTGAACCGATTTCCGATTGCCGGGTGGAAAGATGCTCCGCGTCCTTGCCCAGTGCGTCCATGGCGGTGTTAATCCCGTCCACGTCATCGTTTTCCAGGGCGGCCTTCAGGTCTCGGAGACTCGCGAAGACGGTTCCGAAGACATCGGCCCCGTCGGCCCCGACTTCGATGGTGGAGGTGTTTCCGACCTTGATCGAAAACGGCGAATCGTTGCCGTGGTAGGAACCGTCGGCTTCAAAGGGGGCAACGTCGGTCCGGGTGCCGGAAAAAACAAACTCCCCGTTGACTTGGGTATTCCCCAGGGAAACCATTTCTTCCAGAAAGTTCTGGACCTGGCCGGCGGCAGCCATTCGCTGCTCGCTGTTCACGGTGGCAGTGGCCATCTGCGTGGCCAGCACCCTGGCTTCGGTAATCAACTCCTGGGCGTGGGAAACAGCGGCTTCTCCGGCATCGAGCCAAACGGTGCCCATGGTGATATTGCGGTCCAACTGCGCCATGTTGGCAAGGGATGATCTGACGCTCAGGGCCTGCATCGATCCCACCGGATCGTCGGAGAGATGGTTGATCCGGCGGCCCGAAGCCACCACCTTGTTGGCGTCGAATATGTCTTTGGCGATGGTGCCCAGGTCTTTTTGCACCACTTCGTAGACGCTTTTGCTGGCAACTCTCATGGCCGCCTCCGTTGATTATTTCAATTCCAGCAGTTGCCTGATCATCTCGTCGGCGGTGGTGATGATCTTGGCAGCAGCCGAATAGGCGTGCTGCAAGTTGATCAGGTTGGCCATTTCCTCATCCAGGGATACGCCGGAAATGCTGTCGCGCATCTCCGAAATCTGGGCGACCAACTCGGATTTGAAGCCCCGGTCCCGGGCGATGCCGGAAACCCGGATGCCAATGTCGCCGACAAGGGAGTGGTAGTATTCTTCCAGGCTGGCGGTGGTCTTTCCCTCGACATCGGCGCCCACGCGCTGGCAGGACCACCGGGAAATCGTCCATGAGGCATGCTGCAAATCCGTCATGGCCAGGGCATTCTCGTTGTTGCTCACCGCATAGCCACCGTCTCCGATGCGTCCGGCGGCAATGTAGTCCCTGTCGGTCAACACCGGGTTGACGTCGATGCCGGCGGCGCTGCTGCCGGTAAAAAAAGTGTTGATCCCCAGGGCGGCCAGGATACCGCTGTTGTCGTCGGAAAAACCGAACGCATGGTTCCCATCGCCACTGAAAACCAAGGATGTCCCTGAAACAGCAGCGCTCACCCCTGAAAGCCCTGATGCGGCAATCTGGTCGTTGATGGTGTCGGTCAGGTCCGTGAGGCTCGCGCTGCCGTCGAGACCGCTGAGATCGATGACCACGGAATTCAATACCGGATTGTCGCTGTCGAAGCGATCCTCGATCCAGATGGTCATTGCGTCGGCTGGGAAATCGAGGCGATCACCGAAATGCAGGTCCGCCAGGGCGCCCGGGGTGGCATAGGTGCCGGAAACCGGCGCCCCCGGCTCGAACAACTTCAGGCCAACCCCCTGACTGTGGTGTCGGTTGACCTGCCAGATGAGGGAATCGGCGAATTCGTCCAGATTCATGCGGGTTTGAGCCAGCACCTCATCCCGCGTATCCAGCCAGCCCGCCAGCTTGCCTTCGGTGATGTGATCGGTGATATCCATGGTGTTGGTGCCGGAGCCGCTCCAGATGATCCGATCACCGCTGTCGCCGCCCATGGACAGCCGATTGGCCCGATTGGCGTCCACGAGAATGGATCCCTTGGCGCTGACCACGGTCACCGAACCGGTCTGTTTCTCGAAGGATTTGACATCGATATGACGACTCAGCTCGGTCAACAGGGCCTCCCGCTGATCCCGCAGATCGTTGGCGCTGCCGTGGGTTTCAATCTGAAGAATCCGGATGTTGAGCTGAGCGATTTGGTCGGTGATCTGATTGATCCGGTCCAGACCGCTGGCGACGGAGCGGTTCAACTCGGTCTCCATCTGCGCCACCTGACCGGCCACCTCCTTCACTTTTTCCGTCAACGACAGCGCATGCTCGTAAAGGGCGGTCCGTTCGGCGCTCCCCGATGGGTGGTTGGCCACATCGTGCCAATAATTCCAAAAATCCGCGATCATGCTGCTCAAGCCGGTTTCTTCGGTATCGTTGAAATACGCTTCCAGGTTTCGCAGGTAGAGCTCCATCTCTTCGGAGGCCGCCAGCTTGGATTCCTGGCTCATCAACTGGTCGTTGATAAAGCGGTCCACCGTCCGAAGCACCGTCCCGGGATCCACGCCTCTGCCGATCAGCAATCCCTGGCGCAGGTCGCTACCCGCCGTGGTCGACATCACGCGCTGCCGGGAATAGCCTTCCGTATTGACGTTGGCAATGTTGTGCCCGGTCACGTCCATGGCGTTTTGATGGGTGGCCAACGCGGTCCTGGCGATGTCGAAAACGGCTCCGATCGACATGCTCAAACCTCCCTGTGGATCAGAAGCGGCTGTTTTTTAGGCCTGACCCGGCGTGTTTGATCATAGGTCTCTTTTTTCGCGTCGTTTCCGGTGAGGATGGCCAGCAGGTCGTCCAAAAACTCGATGGATTCATTGATGATCGCCCGGTTTTCCATTCGGCGCAGGGCCACATCCCGTTCCAGTCCCTTCAACTTCAACTGCAGGTGTTCAAAATGAGACCGGCGAGAAGACTTCACTTCACCATCGGCCACTTGGCGCGGCTCGACCCCGATATCCGGCGATTCGCTTCTTGCCGTGCACCGGATTTTGTCATTGAGCGCCGATAGGGTCATGGCCACCGCTTCTTTTCTCCTGGATACGCCCGCCAATGCATCCAAGTCCACCTTAAGCAAAAATCGACGCTCGTCTTCGAAGCATCCGATCAAATCGGAAAGGCATCTCTCCTTCTCTGCCATCAGAGCTTCCATGCCATTTGGGGCTCCAGTTTTCATGATGGGCTTCCTTGTCGTGGGAGCAAGCCTTCAGGGCCGCAATGAAAATATCCAAAGACCAGGATGGCTACAGTTTGGTTTTCATTCGATCGAAAATCAAAGCGGCCACCCCGATCCCGCCTTTTGCCGCAACCCCCCGGGCCAGTTGATCGTCAAACATGTCCTGGACGATCTGGCCGGCGTGGCAATCTCCCAACAGACCGTCCTTTCCAACGGTGTTGCGCATCGATTTGAGCATTTGCTGCAAAAGCAGGGCTTCAAATTCGTTGCAGGCTTTTTCGAGCGACGCGAGTCGCCGGTTCTCGAAGGAAGCCCCCGCCGAAGCCGTCGCCATTGCCGCTGACGGTTTGCCCAACGGTGTCATGGAACCTCTCTTTTCAGCGCTGTCGGCGGCCATCGGGCCCACCGGTTGGGTCAAGAAAGTGACCGCGGCCTTGGAAATTCCGGTTTTCCCCGCCGTGCGCCGGAATGACAGCCATCTGGGATGGTCGCCGGCCAGGACCCCGGGGGGCCGACAAATCCGTTTGTATCAAATGATTTCCAGCTCCGCCTGCAAGGCACCCGCCGCCTTGATGACCTGGAGGATGGTAATCAGATCCCGCGGGGTCATGCCGATGGCGTTCAAGGCCCGGACCAGTTCGCCGATACTCTGGCCCGGCGCAACCACCATGAGTTCTCCCCTTTGTTCATCCACCGACACGTCGCTCTCCGGCGCCACCACCGTGCTGCCTCCGGGAGCGACCACGACCCCGGATTCACTTTCAACGGCGCCACCGCGCCCCCGGGGCGAAAAGGGCGCAGGTTGGCTGACGTTGCTTTTTTCCTTGATCTGGATGGTCAGATTTCCATGGGCGATGGCGATGGTGTTGATCCGCACATTTTCACCAATGACCACGGTCCCGGTCTTTTCACTGACCATCACCTTGGCCACCGTATCCGTCTCGACATCGAGGTTTTCCATCCTGGCCATCAGATGCACCACCTGATCCCGGTAACCGGGGGGCACGGTAATCTTCACCGTGGCGGAATCGAGGGGCTGGGCCAGCGGTGTGCCGAACCCATCATTGATGGTGTCAGCCAGGCGCGAGGCCGTCACGAAATCCGGATGATTCAGCACGAGGGTCAGCTCACTGCGGCTGGCCAGCGACAGCGGCAACTCCCGTTCGATGGTGGCACCGTCGGCGATGCGCCCGGCAGTGGGATGATTCTTGGTTACCCCGCCGCCGGCTTTCCCCCCCGCGCTGAATCCACCCACCGACAGGGGGCCCTGAGCCAGGGCGTACACCTCGCGGTCCACCCCCATGAGGGGGGTCATCAGCAGGGTGCCCCCCTGAAGGCTCTTGGCGTTTCCGATGGAAGAAACGGTGACATCGATCTTCTTGCCGATACGGGCAAACGGCGGCAGCGTGGCGTTGACCATCACCGCCGCCACGTTTTTCACCTTGATGTCGGTGGGGCTGACATGAATCCCCATCCGCTCCAGCATGTTCGCCATGCCCTGGACGGTGTACTGGGTATTTCCGCTGTCACCACTGCCATCGAGGCCCATCACCAGGCCGTAGCCAAAGAGCTGGTTCGAGCGGATCCCCTTGATCGTCGCGATATCCTTGATTCGGGCGCTTTCCGCTGGGCAGGCCGGAAAAACGGCCAGCAAGCAGAAGACGATCATCCCCCATTTAAAACGGCCATACATTATCCACGACCCTTCCCAACCATCCCGGTTTCTGTTTGTCCGCGAGGGGGCCGATCCCCGAATAGATGATTCTGGCGTCGGCCAGATAGGCGGAGGAGACCTCGTTGCCGGGACCGATATCTTGCGGCCTGACCAGTCCCGAAACGACGATGTACTGGGTTTCGTTGTTGACCCGGATCTCCCTTTTACCTTGAAGGTACAAGTTCTGGTTGGGCAGCACCTGCACCACGCGTGCCGCCACGTAAGCCTTGACATGGCCGTCGCGGTCGCTGGACCCCTTGCCGTCAAAATCACTATCCAGGGCGGCCGAAAAGAGATCTTCCTCTCCCGGGTGCTGGGCCAACAGGGGGTTCTTTCCCGCCAGAGCCTTCATGTACCCGAAGAGCTTCAGCTTACCAGCGCTCACCCCGGAGGATCGGCTCGTTTTCGTATTGGCATTCAACTCGGCCTCCGGATCCTCCACGATCCGCACCGTGACAATATCCCCAATACGCCGGGCCCGCTGATCGGTGAACAGGGACATTCCCACCGCATCCGACCACAGGGAACCTTCCTCCGGTTCAGGCAGCGCCATTTCAGGCCCGCTCTGGTAGCCCTGAACCGCCCGCACCTCCGCGACCTTGGAGGCATCCTTGGCATAGGGCAGGGTCGATGAACAACCCGCCGCCGTCGCCAAGATTAACATCATCACTGCGATCCATGTTGATCTCATGATCTTTTCCTAGAAATCCACGGTCACTGTTGAGCCGTCCACCACGGTGGCGTAGACTTTTTTCTGGCTCATGATATTTTCCACCGCCACCGGTTCATCTCTGAATCCCGTCTCCATGACCCGCCCCGGCACGGTGAGGCGAACCCCCGCTGATTCAGCCAGGATCGTCACCAGATCCCCCTTGCTGACCACCGGTACGCGTTCCAGCATCCAGTTCTTGATCGCGGTACCGGATCGAATGTGGTGTTTGCACTGGTGCCCGACAATCGATTCGATATCGATGGCCGTATTGGAAGACATCCGTGCAATATTGACGCGATCCATGTATAAATCCCCCCGTTCGATGCGCTGACCGCGTTTCAGGTCACTCCCGGCGAACACCACCCGTTGGTAGGTATCCACCCAGCCGCTGAGACTCACCCGGTTCCGAACCGCACCGTCCACTTCCACCAGGACATTGAGCCGGACAAACCCCTTCAGTTCCCCTTGGCGCGGCTGGTCGACCCTGAGACGGACCCCACCGGTCGGTATCGATTTGTTCCCGGATATCCGGAAACGGGAAACCACCACATCTTCAGGAGACCGGCCCGATTTTTCACAGACATAGTCGAAAAACAACGACTGAAACTGTTTCTCGGAGATCGTCTGCCCAACGGTTGCCGCCCCCCTGACGGGGTCGGCGACAAGCAAAACGCAGAGCATCAGGCAACCGACCAGAGGGATCCGGGCAGTTTGCCCTGTAAAAGTCTTCACCAGAGCTACCTCTTGAGATTATTGGCCAACTGCATCATGCTGTCGGCCGTCTGAATGGCTTTGCTGTTGGTCTCGTAGGCCCGCTGCGCCATGATCATGGACACCATCTCCTTGACGACGTCCACATTGGACATCTCCAGGACGCCCTGAACGATGGTGCCGACCCCATCGATTCCCGGCGTCCCCGGGGTGGCTTCTCCGGAGGCATCCGTGCCCTGGTAGAGATTGCGACCGGTACTGTTCAGGCCGGCGGGGTTGGCAAAGGTGTACAATTCGATGACGCCCAGCATCGTTCCCACCCCATCGGAATCGAAGGCGGTCACCGTCCCGTTCTGGTCGACATGAAGGGAGATGGTATTATCCGGCACGTTCATTTCAGGCTGGAGTCGGTCCCCGTTCGGGGTGACGATGTTGCCGGTGCCATCGAGCTTGAAATTGCCGGACCGGGTGTAGCGTTCTTCGTCATTGCTGATCACCCTGAAAAAGCCCTTTCCCTCGATGGCCATGTCCAGCTCGTTGTCGGTCAGCTCGAAGTCGCCCTGCATGAACAGTTTGTGCACCCCCAAGGGCAAGGCGCCCATCCCCACCTGAATCCCGGTGGGGATCTGACCCCCGTCCGCCGTGACGGCACCGGCCATTCTCGTGGTCTGGTACATCAGGTCCTGAAAATTAACCGTGCTCTTTTTGAATCCAGCGGTGTTGACGTTTGCCAGATTGTTGGCAATCACATCAATGGTCAACCTCTGTGCGGACATACCGGAAGCAGCGGCCCATAATCCCCGTAACATGAATCAGTCCTCCCTGCTTATCCCTGCATTGCGTAGTTATTGACCAGTTTCCTGGTCATTTCATCCAATGCCTGGATGGCCTTGTGGTTGGCTTCATAGGCACGAAAAGTCTCGACCATCTTGATCATTTCTTCCGTCGGATTGACGTTGGACTGTTCGATACAGCCCTGATGGATCACGGCATTTTCCGCCGGCTGTTCGGCATTTTCCCCGTCGGGATGGGAAAAAAGCCCTCCTCCGCCCTTTTCCAGGAGCGACAGGTCCTCAAAGTCGACAATGCTCAGGCGGTCCACCGGCTGACCATCGACCAGCACCGCGCCCCGGGAGTCGACACTGATCGTGCCGCCGGCGATCTGGACGGGCCCGTTTTCCCCCATCACCGGGTTTCCCGAATGGGTGATCAACACCCCATCGGCATCCTGTGAAAATGAGCCGCTCCTTGTATACTGAGGCCCCTCCGGTGTGATGATTTTAAAGAACCCCCGCCGTTCGATGGCCAGGTCGAGCTGGTTTCCGGTCGCCAGAATCGGCCCCTGATCGTGGTCAACCAATGACTCGTAGTGCCGGGAAAGGGTTTGGTCAAAGGAGATGAAATCCTTTTTGAACCCGGGTGTGCTGATGTTGGCCATATTGTTGGCAATGCTGTCGAATCTCAGTTTCTGGACCAGGAATCCGTCGATGACGTTGTAAATGACAGGTATCATTTTCAGTCCCCTCTCTCCATCGCTGCCCAGAAATATGCAATAGAAATGCCAACACCAAAAACCAAACAAAAAAGCGCCAACACCGCTGCGGCGCGGCAAATCAGGCGCCATGGCCCCATGGCCGGGGCCATCGATGGCCCCCGGAAGGTGGGAAAGAAATGCCTAGCGGATTTTTTTGCCGCCGTTGAGGGTGTACACAAAGGAAAGAATCTCCGCCACCACGACATAGAGTTCCGGGGGAATTTCCGCGTTCAGATCCAACTGGGACAGGGCTTCGACCAGATCCGGGTCTCGATGGATGTAAAGGCCGTTTTCCTGCGCCAAAGCGATGATCTTTTCGGCCACCCGGCCCTTGCCGAGCGCCACGATCCGGGGGGCGTTGTTGACGCCCGGTTCGTACTTGAGGGCAGCGGCCTTTGGCTGAGCATCGGTCATTTTTTATCCCTTTTGCCGGCCCTGACAGCGGCGGACGGCTCATGCCATGCAATCGATCTGGGCCGCACCGGCTTTTGCCCCATCATCGATGAGGGGACTTCGTGAAACGGTTTTGGCGTCCCGCAGCAAGCATCCCGAACATTCAAAGCTGAAGCCCTGGTCTGCCAGGCGCTGGCCGAGTTGTGGCATCTGGGCCAGGATCACCTGACGGGAGGCTTCCCGGGCGACCATGAACACGGACCGAATCCGGTTCTGGCGAACGGAAAGATCGATCCGCAAAGGCCCCATCGCGGAAAGCGCCATGACCAACGACAGCCGGAATCCTCCCTCCGAGTCCTCCGGACGCTGTTTGGCCTCCTCCCTATCGGGACGAATGAGAATCTGGGCCACGTTGGTTTCGCCGTCGGGCAGTTGGAGCGGCAACGGCAGAAACAGCCGCCCGTCTTCCTGCCGGGCCACGTGGTTGAACCGCTGCACCTGCTCTAGGAGCGAAAACAGCCGCCGAATCAGGTCTCCGTTGTCCTTTCCACCGGTGATGCATTTGGCCAGGGCGCCTTTCAGGTCCTTTTGCGCCAGCAATGAAGCGCTTTCCTTTCCGGAGCGGTTTGTTTCCAGCAGCCGCCGCAGCTTGGACTCCCAGAACAACCCCGACCGGTCAATGACGGTCCTGAGCATTTCCGGCCCCGGATCCCGCCACGGCTCACGGATCAGGCCGTCCAGGGCGGCCTTCAATCGCCCCAAATCATCAAGAGCGGAAGGCTTTTGATTCAGGTGCGCCAGCAGGGTTTTCCACGGATTGCCATGCAGGATCGACAAGATGCGCCCGATACGGGGGGAAAACCGTCCGCCGACGCGCTGGTCGAGCACCTGGAGAACCAGGGGGCCCGAGGCCTGCCGGACCTTCAGCGAAACGACCGTTCCCTGCCGGAGCGGCACCTGGGTCCGGGCCGTCATCTCCCGACCGTTGATCCGAACCATCACCGATCCGGGATCCAGCGTTTTCACCACTGTCGCCTTGAAAACCATCCCGGGCTTCAGCCCAGCCCCGTCGCCTCCGGCACCGGATCGCCGTGGATCGGCCACAGTCCCGGAATTGAGATGCGGTACGGATCGAATCATGCCGTCTGCCGCTTTACATCCAACACGAGTTTCACTTCTTCCTTGGAAAGAGAGAGTTGACGGGCGATCTCGGCCGGGTCCACACCGGCCTCCGCCATCTGAAGAATCGTTCTCCGGGGCGGGGCCGACGTCTCTGCCTGCCTGGCATCGACAGCGGTCTGGGCACTTTCCAGAACGGCTTCCGCCCGGTTCAGCAGCATTTGCAACCCGATGATTTTCTCGTCGAGCATCTCGACGACATTATTCGCCAATTCCTTTTTTTCAGAGAGCTGATCCTTGAACGCGGCGGCGACCCGATCCGCCTCGACGAGGACATCTTCGATGGCATCCAGGCGGGACACCTCCCCGTTTTCCTTGTCTCCCCGCTTCAGCCGGTGCAGAAGTGTCAAAATAGTGACAACCAAAAGGCCGTCGATGACAATCTGGGCGATGATCAGGCGTGTCAGGTCACCGGTCATGGTCAAACCTTGATATCGAGATGAGTTCTGTCGGCTCCCGGTCCAATCGGAGACTCAGCCCCCCGGTCCTGGCCGGATTCGGTTTCCTGGCCCGGTTCCGCAGGGCGCCGTTCTTTTCCGAAACTGCCGTCTTCCGTCTCGATTCGGTTTTCGGCGTCGGTGGATTCAACCTGGGATTTCTTTTCCCGCCTTCTTTGCGCCTCGATCTGGTCGGCGGTCTGCTTCCGCGTCTGCATGCTCTGTTTCAACAGGTTGTGCATCTTGGAAACCACATGGGCTTGCGCAATAACGATGTTGATGTCGCCTGGTCCACTCATGACGCCTCCGATCTCGGTTACAGCGCAAAATACTCGGTTAAATACACCTGCCGCGGATCGTCCGATGGGAAACACCCCCGAATTGCCTCGAGCAGCAGCCCTTTGACCACCGCCGCGGGCACCAGGGCCTCTTGGCTTCCGATGTGGCGCCGCATCTCATCGTACACCCGCCCCCGGACTCGCAGGATCTGTGCCTCCGTGGGAACGCCCGCCCCCCTCCATGCGACGGCAAAGCTCAAGACCGCAAAATCGAAGGACCGGTTTTCCGGCAATGGCACGATGAAATCGTTCAACCGGATCGTCCGCGACTCGGCCCCGTCCAAGTTTTCCGCGACAGGTTGCCCGACAGGGTAAAAGCGGGGCGGCGTTGGGCCCTGCCGGTAGCCGGGCACCCCGGCAAGGCACAGGGTCGCTCCGGCCAGCCCAAACAGACCGACGGCCATCACTCGGCGAAGAAGCCTCATTTTAACTGACGGTGATTTCAAGCTCTTTCCCTCCATCAGCCGGAAGCCGACCGGTAGTTTTTCAGCCGACTGCGCAACTTGACGATGGCCTGGGTGTGAATCTGGCAGATCCGGGACTCGGTAAGATCGAGAATCGCGGCGATCTCTTTCAGGGTCATCTCATCGTAGTAGTAGAGAGAGATCACCAGCTGCTCCTTTTCCTTCAAACCGGCAAGGGCTTCCGCGGCCTGCTGCTTCATTTCCTTTCGTTCCAGTTCATCCATCGGCGATCGGTTGTTGAGCAACTGGGGGAGTTCCTCGGGGCTGTTGCCGTCGCCGGCAAGGTCCTGGAGGCTGAAGCATCCCACCGAATGGATCCGGTCGAGCATTCTGTGGTAGACGGAGAGAGATACGCCGAGTTCGGCCGCGATTTCCATCTCTTCTGGTTCGCGCATCAATTCAGTCTGGAGGTGTCGCACCGCCTTTTCCACTTTGCCGGCCACCTGCCGGATGGACCGGGGCACCCAGTCGGTTTTCCTCAGTTCGTCCAGCATCGCCCCCCTGATCCGGTGCTTGGCGTATGTCCGGAATTGATTGCCCGTTTGAGGGTCGAACTTATCCACCGCATCCAGCAACCCGAAAAGTCCGGCGCTGTAAAGATCATCGATGGGCACGCTGTCGGGAAGTCGAAACGCCAGATGATCGGCCATGTACCTGACCATCGGTGCATAGTCGAGAATCAGCTTTTCCCGTTGGCGCTCATCGACGCTCGCCCCGGCGGGTTGCGCCATCCGGCGGTATTTGTCGATTTCCGGCTTGGCTGGCATGTTATCGATCGGCCTCCGCCAACAGTCGCTTCCAGAAGAATTTAATATTTCCGTCCAACCGGGCCCCATCGTCCTGGTTCAGCAACATCTCCGCCAGGCGGGCAAACCCGCAACTGGACGGGGCGCCCGGCTCGCGAACGACCACGGGGCTTCGAAGGCTCACCGCCCGCCTTAAATGGTCGTCCAGGGGGATATAGCCGGCAAAATCGAGACGGATACCCGCCAGGAACCGTTCGATCACCCGGCTCAGGTGCTCGAAGACCGCCCGGGCCGTCTTTTGCGACTTGACCATGTTCATCACCAGAATAAAGTGTTTGACGCCGTGGTGCTGGAACAGGATCTTGATCAGCGCATAGGCATCGGTGATGGATGTAGGCTCAGGGGTAACCACGACGAGGCGTTCCTGGGCGGCCAGGTTGAAATAGATCACGTTGGAAGAAATCCCCGCCCCGGTATCGATGAGCAGTACATCGTAGCGCGTGCTCAGCAAATCGAATTCATTGAGCAAATTGATTTTTTGCCCCTCCGAGAGATGGGCAAGGTCCTGAATGCCGGAGCTGGAGGGAATCAGCGACACGCCTTCCGGGCCTTCCACAATGATCTGGGACAATTCACGTTCGCCGCGGATCACCGAATCGATGGTATGATCGGGATGCAAGCCGTACAGAATATCGATGTTGGCCAGCCCCAGATCAGCATCGAGGATGAGCACCCGCCGCCCCCTGCGTTGCAGCGTGATGCCCAGGTTGGCCACGATATTGGTTTTCCCGACGCCCCCCTTGCCGCTGGTCACCGCCATGACCCGCGGCCCCGCCTCGGAAATCACCCCCTGCCGGTGCCGGTCATCCTTTCGCATGCGGATGAGTTCGTCCGATTCGTCCTTCAACAGATTTCTTAAATTCGTGGCTTGGTCCATCCAATCGCTCTCCGGGACGGGGTTAGTTTTTTGCAAACAACAACCGCACGATGTTTTCTCTGTCCGCCTTTTCGATGTCGTCGGGAACATTCTGACCGGTTGTCAGGTAGCTGACCGGAAACGGCGTTCGGATCACCTGGTTGACCATGGCGCCGCATCTTTCCGCTTCGTCCAGTTTCGTGAAGATCAGACTGTCAATTTCCAGGGAACTGAATTTGAGGACCGTCTGGTGCATTTCCGACGAATCGGTGCCCACGCTCAGGCACAGGTGGCAACTGATCGAAGTGTTGCCCTGCAACAGCGATCGGAGTTCCGTCACCCGTTGAAGGTCGTATTGACTCTGCCCGGCCGTATCGATCAAGATGACCTCGCAGTGGGCCAATCGGGTCAGCGCAACGGTCAGATCCTCTTTTTTGAAGGCCTGGTAACAGGGAATCCCCAGTATTTTCGCATAGGCATTGAGTTGCTCGAAGGCACCGATGCGATAGGTGTCCACGGAAATGAGCCCTGTCCTTTTGCGCTCCTTGAGCATCAGCAGCGCGGCAATTTTGGCGATGGTGGTGGTTTTCCCGACACCGGTGGTGCCGATCAGGGCCGCCACGGTCCGGGTCTCCCCGGCGCCCGGGTGCAATTCGGCGATGGGAATCGCGTTGGCGATGGCGTCGAAGGTCCGCCGCGAAAACGAAGGGTCATCACCGGTCGCCGATTCATCGAAAATCCCGCTCTCTTCCAGAAACCGGCGGGCATTTCGTTCCTGGATCCCGCTTTTGATCATCCTGGCGTATAACTTGAGGGCCTGGGGGTGCCCGATCATCTGTTCCATGATCCCCTGGGTATGCTGGGCGAAAGCGGCCATCAGATCCTCCAGGTTCAGGCCGTTCCCGTCAGCGCTCCAAGAACTGCCGACGTCGGTCTTGCGGGCATGATTTTTTTCAATATTTTTCGTCAGGGGCGTCCCCGGCGGGCCGGCTTCAATTTCAAACACCGGCTTGTGATCCGTGGTCACCGTCTGGCGCGTACTCAGAATCATGGCCTCCGGCCCCAGCCGATTTTTCACCCGGGCCATGGCCTCATAGATGGTGCGGCCCCGAAACGTGCTAACGGTCATGGCTCAACCCTACCTCTCCGATGCTCTGAATTCGCGTATCGCCCATCAGTTCGCTTTGAGACATCACGATCAGCGTCGGCACGAAGTATTCCATCATCTTTTTCAGATGCCGCCGAATCGCCGGGGACGTCAGTACGATCGGCTGGATATTCTGGGTCATGGCCTTGTCGGCTTGCGCCTTGATGTTGGAAGCGATGATGTCGGCGTGTTTCGGACTGATGGACAGATAGGCGCCATAATCGGTGGTCTCCACGCCTTTTGCCAACACATCCTCCACTTCCTGGCTCAACGTAATCACCCGGAGCGTGCCGTCCTGACCGATGTGGGGCTCGAGGATGGACCGTGCCAGCTTGTGCCGGACATATTCGGTGAGCAGATCATGATCCTTGGTCAGCGGCGCATAGTCGGCCAGGGTTTCGACAATGGTCAGCAGATCCCGGACCGAGACCCGCTCCCGCAACAGGTTCTGGAGCACCTTCTGAACCCCGCCCAGGCTCAGCAGGTTCGGTACCAGTTCTTCCACCGCCTTGGGATAGCTCTTGGCCAGATTGTCCAGCAGGCTCTGTACCTCCTGCCGCCCGATCAATTCCCAGGCGTGGTTGCGAATCACTTCACTGAGGTGGGTCGCCATCACGGCGACATTGTCCACCACCGTATAACCGGACAGCTTGGCGTCTTCTTTCTTCGACTCCGGAATCCAGATCGCCGGCAGATGAAAGGCCGGTTCGGTGGTGGGCACACCGTCGATTTTCTGGACGGCGTCCCCCGGATCCATGGCCAGGTAATGGCCCACCATGATCTCGGCCCCGGCGACCTTGACCCCCTTGAGCAGCACCTGGTATTCGGCCGGGTCGAGCTGGAGGTTGTCCCTTATGTGGATGGGCGGAATGATGATGCCCATCTCCAGAGCGAACTGGCGCCGGATGGAACGCACCCGCTCCAGGAAATCTCCCCCCTGCTCTCGATCCACGATGGCGATGAGCCTGTAGCCCAGCTCCATCTGGATGGGATCGATGGCCAGCAGGTGTTCCACCGGTTCCGAGCCGCGGTCGATGGCTTCCGTGGGCGCCTCGGCCGCGGTGAGGGCGTCGGCGGTCTTCTGCCGTTGGCGAAAAAAATACATCCCCCCGGCGACCACCACCGCCAGCGAAATAAAGGAGAGGTGAGGAAGCCCCGGGATGAGGCCGAACAGAAAGATGCTCAGCGATGCCATGTATACGGCTTTGGGAAATTTGAAGAACACCTTTCCGAATTCGTTGCCCATGGTCGAATCCGAGGCGTTTCTGCTGACGACGATGCCGGCGGCGGTGGAAATGACCAAGGCCGGGATCTGCGAAACGAGTCCGTCTCCGATGGTCAACAGCGTGTAGGTCTGGGCGGCGTCGAGGGCGGGCATTCCGCGTTGAAAGACCCCGATGACGAAGCCGCCGATGATGTTGATCAGCGTGATGATAATGCCCGCGACGGCATCTCCCCGCACGAACTTGGCCGCTCCGTCCATCGATCCGTAAAATTCGGCCTCTTGGGCGATGCGCGCCCGTCGATCCTTGGCCTGCTTCTCATCGATCAACCCGGCGTTGAGGTCGGCATCGATGCTCATCTGCTTGCCGGGCATGGCATCAAGGGTGAACCTTGCCGCCACCTCCGCAATCCGGGTAGCGCCTTTGGTGATGACCACGAAATTGATGATCACCAAAATTACGAACACCACCAGCCCGACCACGTAATCGCCGCCGACCACAAAGCTGCCGAAGGATTTGATCACCCCGCCGGCCGCCCGTTCACCCTGGTCGCCATAGAGAAGAATCAGGCGGGTGGAGGCGACGTTCAGGGAAAGCCGATACAGCGTCATCACCAACAAAAGACTGGGAAAAACACTGAAATCGAGGGGCTCCAGGGTGTACATGGCGATCAGCAGCACGGTCATGGCCAGAGTGATGTTCAGGGCCAAGAGGAAGTCGAGCAAAATGGGGGGCAGGGGAATGATCATCACCGCCATCACGGCCATGACGCCGATGACGGAAATCATCTCTCCGGCTGCAAAAAAAGGTATTTTGGGGGCCAGACTGGTCTCCATGCGCTGCACGTTTCCGTTTCGTTTTCGGATTTAACCGGCTTGTGGACGCCCGCGGTCACCGACGGCCTTGGATCTTTCGTCAAGGTTCCGTGCCGATGACACGGCGACGTCAAAAAATTGGCATTTCGTCAAATTTCTCGCTTGGGAACTTAGTTGATTTTACCTTTCATCTTGTAGACATAGGCTAAAATTTCAGCGACCACCTGATAATAGTCCCCCGGGATTTCATGGCCCACCGCCACCCATTTATACAAATTTCGGGCCAACGGCTTGTTTTCCATCAGCGGAATATGATGAAGCTCCGCCAGTTCGCGGATCCGCTCGGCGATCTTCCCCGCGCCCTTGGCAACGACACACGGCGCGCCCATCTTGGAATGGTCGTAGCGCAATGCCACCGCCAGCCGGGTCGGGTTGGTGATCACCACGTCCGCCTTGGGGACATCCTGCATCATCCGTTTTTTGGCCATTTCCATCTGAATGCTGCGGATGCGGGATTTCACCAACGGGTCCCCTTCCGTTTTCTTCAACTCATCCTTTACTTCCTTCTTGCTCATCCGCAGCTTTTTTTCGTGGTCCCACTTCTGGAAGGCGAAATCCAGGATCACGATGGCGATCATGGCCAGGGTGCATTTGATGAAGATGGAAAAAATAGTGGACAGGGTGTAGCCCGCAATGGCCCCCGGGGCCAGGGTCCCCAGCAGGGCAAGCTCATCCATTTCGGCCCTGATGCAAAAGTAGGCCACCGTGCCCACGATCACCAACTTGAGAATGGTTTTGACCAATTCCACCAGGGAGTTCTTCGACATCAACCGTCCGAATCCCTTGATGGGATCGAGCTTGGACAATTTGGGCGTGATGGACTCAGCCGAGAGCAAAAACCCCACCTGCAGAATATTGGAAAACAACGCCGCCAGCACCACCGATACGATCAGCGGCAACAGGATCAGCACAAAACCACCCACCATCTCGTGGAAAAACTCCAGGAAAACCTCCGCATCAAAGGCCCGCTCATCCGCCATGGCCCAGGTGCGTTCAATCACCGTCTGGAAATGGGCGTACATGTTCCCGCCGAACACGGCCAACGCCACCAGTGCCGTCATCAACACCGCCACCGACGGCAATTCCTTGCTTTTGGCGACCTGACCTTTTTTCCTGGCTTCCCGCCGCTTCAGAGGTGTGGCTTTTTCTGATTTTTCTTCAAAAGACGAATCCGACATCCACTAGGCCCTCATCCAGTTCATGGCGGTCATCAGCAAGGCATCCAACCCGCCGACAAACTCCGTGATAAAAAACGCCAACAACTGCATCGACACCCCAAAGAAGAAAAGTCCGATGACGATCTGCAGCGGAAAGCCCACGATCATGATGTTCATCTGGGGAATCAGCTTGGTGATCAGACCAAAGGCGACCTTGGTCAACAGCAATGCGACAATGGCCGGCGCACCGATCTTGACGGCAATCACGAACACGTCGCCGGCACCGTCCACCATCAGGTGATAGATCTTGTCCCCCAGGTGGGTGCCTCCGATGGGAATGACTTGAAAACTCTCCTGAAGGGCGGTGATAAAGATGTGGTGACCGTTTATGACCAGAAAGACCGTCATGGCCACCATATAGGCCATGTTGGCCATCAGGGAGATCTGGATCTGGTTTTGGGGATCGATCACATTGGTGATGGCAAAACCGGTCTGGAATCCCACCATATGCCCCATCATCTGGACGCCTTCAAAAAACAGGCGAATCATGAGGGAGAGCACCAGGCCGATGAGAAATTCAAAGAGGACAAGAAGCCCCATGCTCAGCGGGGCCATGTCCATCGGTTCCACGGACGTCTGCACGGCGGGAAACAACAGCAGGGCAACGATGAGGGCAAGCCCCACCTTGGCCACCGCCGGCAGCATCTGGGTGCTGAAAAAAGGAAACATGAACAGGACCACGGTGACGCGAACCAAAACGGCGAAAAACACGTAAAGTTCAGTGGAGGATCCCGGTAGTAAGCCCATGGCCGCCCGTATCGTTTTGCGCTTCAGGTGAACAGTTCGATGCCGTATCCCGTCGGTCAGCGGATATAGTAGGGAATTTGCTCAATGAGATGGATGGTGAAATCCATGATCTGCTCGAGGATCCAGTGGGCGAACACCAGGAGCGCGAGAAGGACCGCCAGAATTTTCGGAACGAAGGTCAGGGTCATCTCCTGAATCTGCGTAACCGCCTGGAACAGGCTGATCAACACCCCCACCACCAACCCGATCCCCAGCATGGGCAGTGAGATGTAAATGGTGATCTTGATGGCTTCCTGGGCCAATGTTACGACGAATTCGGGTGTCATGGCCCCCCTACGGTAAAGCTTCTCACCATGGACCCGACAATCAGATGCCATCCGTCCACGAGCACAAACAGCATCAGTTTAAACGGCATTGAAATCAGGATGGGCGGCAGCATCATCATGCCCATGCTCAGCAGAACGCTGGCAACCACCATATCGATGATCAGAAACGGCACGTAGAGAACAAAGCCGATGATAAAAGCGGTTTTCAGCTCGCTGATGACAAAGGCGGGGATGAGAACGGTGGTGGGGACCTCATCGGGAGATTCCGGTTTGTCCATATGGGCCGTTTTCATGAACAGGGCGAGATCCTTTTCTCGCGTTTGGCGGAACATGAAGGTCCGAACCGGCGCCAGGGCCCGCTCCAGGGCGATTTCCTGGGTTATTTCTTCCTCCAGGTAGGGCTGGAGCGCCTCGGCGTGAATCTCCTGCCAGACGGGCATCATGATGAAAACGGTCAAAAACAGGGCCAAGCCGGCAATGATCTGGTTTGAAGGGGTTTGCTGGGTCCCCAGGGCCTGGCGAAGAAAGGCCAGGACCACGGCCAGCCGGGTAAAGGAGGTCATGAGAACGAGAATGGCCGGCGCCAGCGTCAACACGGTGAGCAGAAAAATGATCTGCAGCAAAACCGACACTTGGCCGGGATTTTCCGCCGGCTGAAGGCCGACTTGAAGGGAAGGAAGAACCAGATCGGCCGCCGCGGCACAGCCGGCACACGCCAACACCGCCAGTCCCGTCGCCAGGACCGTCCACCCAAGGCGCCTGGGACCGAACCCGAGGCGGTACACGGTTGTGTTCTGCTCAGGGTTCAAGATCATCATGGGCGACATCCCGGCCAGGGGCCACTAGGGTCGTCAGGTAGGAAAGCCCGTTGGCGGCAACCCCCACGACAATTCGATCGCCGCCGATCTCCACCACCTCGATCCGCTCTTTGGGCGAAAAATAATACGTGGCAACGGGCTTGATGACACCGCCATTGGCGGCGGCATGCTTGTTCCGCATGAATCGCTTCATCAGATACAGCAGAAGCACCAGCGCGCCCAACACGATGCCCAGCATTGAAGCGGTCCTGACGGCGGTTTCAACCAGATTGAAGGATGCCGTTGTCATTTTTTTTAACCGTTCTCCACCTTCCCTTGCGCGGTGGTTTTCCAGGTCAGCCCAGGGACCTGACCCGTTCCTGGGGGCTGATGATGTCGGTGAGACGAATCCCGAAGTGATCCTCCATGACCACCACCTCTCCCTTTGCGACGAGCTTGTCGTTGATGTTGATGTCCAGTGGGTCTCCCACGGCCTTGTTCAGTTCCACAATCGATCCTTGCCCCAGTTGCAGCAGTTCATTGACCAACATCTTGACTTTTCCGAACTCCACCGAAACCGTCAGCGGGATATCGAGGATCATCTCCATGTCGTACCCCTCTGCCCCGTTGTTCTTTTCAGGCCCTGCGGCAGCCTGTTGTGCACCGTCGTCTTTTCCGTCCATGACTCAATCCCTCGAGATTTTCAGATCAATTCGAATGGCTCGTTTATTGTTGTGTTTGCCGAGGTATCCCTTGAACTTGGGCACCTGCTCCAGGCAAAGCTCCACCGGTTGATCGATCCGCTGGTCCAATCTGATGACATCTCCCACTTTCAGGTTCTGCAGATCCCGGGTCTTGATTTCCGCGGTACCCAGCATGCATCCCAGTGATACCGCGGTTTCCAGGACTTTTTTCTCCATGTACGAACGCCATCGCATGTCCGCTTCGAAATTGTTGTTTTTGTAGCTCGACTTGAGTTTGCCCCGGATCGATTCGATGGTTGAAAAGGGGATGCAAAGGGCCATGTTCCCGGATGCATGGGACAGGTCCACTTTAAAACGGATGGCAATGACGATATCGTTGGGAGAGACGATGGAGGCGAATTGAGGATCCATTTCAGACCGGTCATAGATCATTTTCACCGGGTGATAATCGGCCCAGGCCCGCTGGAAATCCGCCAACACGATCTTTACGATCTTGTGGATAATCTTCATCTCGATATTGGTGAATCCCCGGCCCTCCAGCTTGACGTGACTGACGCCCTTGCCGCCGAAAAAGGTGTCCACAAAAGCAAAGACCAACTGCCCGTCAAATTCCAGAAGGGCATACCCTCGCAGGGGGTTCATCTTGAAAACATTCAGGCTTGCCGGCAGCGGCAGACCACGGCAAAATTCACCGAACTTGACCGACTCCATGCGCAAGAGGGTCACGTCCACCCCGTCCCGCGTCACGGCGGAGAAGCTGGTCCGCAGGTAGCCGACCAGCCGCTCGTTGATGATGCCCAGGGCGGGCAGACGCAGATGAACCGGCCCCGCCTGAGCGGTAAAATCAAAGGCCATGGGCATGTCGTCGGCTTCGATGGCATCGGTTTCCGTTTCCACCTTGCCGGCGCTGATGCCCTCCAGGAGGGAATCGACCTCATTTTGTGAAAGCACGTTGCCCATATAACCGCCTACTGAATGACGAATTCGGTAAATAGAATATGGGTGACCAGTTCCCGGCCCAGCAGGGCGTTGATACGGGCCAGCAGCGCCTCTTTGAGCTGCAATTTTCCCTGCGTGGAGCTGACATCGGCACATGTCTGGCTTGAAAGCAGCAACAGCACCGTGTCCCGGATTTCGGGGTTGTTTAGTTCCAGAACCGCCCGGCTATCCTCCCCTTTGGCCACCAGTGACAGGGAGAGCTTCAAGTACCTTTTCCCGAGGCTGTTTTCATCGCTCAGGTTCACGATAAACGCATCGAGGGGATATTTGATGCCGGGCGCCTCCGGCTCTGAGGCCACCGGCTGCCGATCCGCATCGCCGGCGGCGTATAGGGAGTATCCGAGAAATCCTCCCGCCCCCAGTCCAACGACCAGGACGGCGACGATCAACCATTTGCGTCGGGATCCCTTTTCCGCCGGATTCTTTTCCTGCGGTGCACCATTTTCAGTCATTAAAATCCTCCCTGCTGTTGCTTGATGAGGTCATCGCTGCTGCCGGGTAGCCGGCGAATTTTTCGGTCATCGTGGCATATGTTTGAACACAATTTCCACTCGCCGGTTTTGAGCCCGATGGCGGAGCGTGTCGTTGGAAAAGGCCGGCCGGGAGGCGCCGCATCCCCCCACGGAAAACCGATGGGGCGACAGCCCATTGGTATGCAGAAAATGATCGAGCACCGCCAACCCCCGATGCATGGACAGCTCCCAGTTGGAGGCGAAGGCGCTTCCCCGCATCGGTGTGCTATCCGTGTGACCGACCACCTCGATATCGTTGGGGCAGGCCGCGATGGCGGCGGCAATACGATCGAGCACCGCGAAGCTTTCCGGTTTCAGGTCGGCACTGCCCGAATCGAAGAGAATCTCGTTCTGAAACGAAACGACCAGTCCCCGATAATCGTCAAACATCCACACGAGTTCGTCGAGCTTGACGGCAACCCGTTCAGGAAGCTCACCGTTTTCTTCGGACCGCGGCAGAAACATCTGTTGCAAGAGTCGCTGATCCACCACGAGGCGGTTGTCGCTGGTGTTGAAATCCTCGACGACGCCCGAAAACAATTCAGCATCTTGGAGATCGGAAAGGACGATCGCTTCCGCGGCGCCACTGAAATGACTGAACATATCTTTCATCTTTTTGGTATCCAGCGCCGACATGGTGAGCAGAAGAACGAAAAAGGTCAGCAGCAACATCACCAAATCGGAAAAGGTGACCATCCACAGGCCGCTGTCGATGGGAGGCGCCTCGATATCCGTTTTTTTTCGGGCCATGATCAATACAATTTGAAGGAAAACTTCTTATAGGTGACCTCGCCATCGGCGCCCCGGGTCATGATCCGCTTCAGATACGGCGGCAGATCGTGATACAGGAGAATCTCGACGCGCCGGTTCCGTGCCCGGGATTCCGGTGTTTCCCCCGGATTGAGCGGATGATTGTCGCCGGCTCCGCCCGAGATGATCCGCTCCGGGCTCATCCCGCCCGGGTCGATCAAAAACCCATGCACCTGCATGGCCATCCGGGCCGTCAATTCCCAATCGGAACGGTAACCGCCCTTTTCCACGGAAGCCCGGTCGGTGTGGCCGATGATCTCCACCGGAAACGCTTTTTCCTTCCCATAGGCCGCCAACCGGGCAAGCAGGTCTTCTCCCACCGGGGAGAGCCGGATCGGCTTGGCGGAAAACAACAGGTCCGCCGCGATTGAAACCAGCGTCCCCCCCGGTATGGGCTGAATCGAGATCTCTCCCATGACCGGCCCGTCCGGCATGTCCATGATCAGTTGCTGCAACCCCAACGTCCACTCCCCCGGGGTGGGAGACGGTGGCTTGGTCAATTCGCCGGTTTGGACGGGCGACAGTTTGCCGGCGGAACCGCCGAAAGCGCCGATCAGTGATCCCAGGCTCAACCGCACCCGCCTTTCATCCAAAACGGCGATGGAGTTGAGCAGGATAAAAAAGGTCAGCAGGATGAGAAACAGGGAGACGGTCATCACCCTGCCGACATCATCCAGGTTGCCACCGTCGGATTTTTTGCGCCGGCGAGCCATGGCTATCGCTGTTTCACCGGCAGAAAGGCCAGGAGCTTTTGTTCCAGGACACGGGGGTTTTCGCCCTTTGACAGGGAGATCACCCCCTGGATGGTCATCTCCTTTGCCAGGGTCTCTTCCTTGCTCCGGGTGCGCAGCTTGCCGGCAATGGGCATGCAGACGATATTGGCCAGGAGCGAGCCGTAAAAGGTCGTGAGCAGCGCCACGGCCATGGAAGGACCGATGCTGCTGGGATCGTCCATGCTCTGGAGCATCTGCACCAGACCGATCAGGGTGCCGATCATGCCCATCGCCGGGGCAAAGGTGCCCATGGTGGTGAACACTTCAGCCCCCAGTTGGTGGCGATTTCTGACAAAATCGAGCTCGGTTTCCATGATTTCCCGGATCTGCTCCGGTTCGAGGCCGTCGATGGACAATTGAAGCCCCTTCTGGAAAAACTCGTCTTTCAGGCCTTCCATCTCCGATTCCAGGGAGAGGATTCCCTCCCTTCGGGCCTTGTTGGCCAACTCCACGAATCTCGTGATCAGTTCCCGCACACCGACGGTTTTGACGAGCAGGGCATTTTGAACGATTTTGAAGACCCCCAGGACTTCTTTCAGGGGGTAGTTGATCATGGTCGCCCCCAGGGTGCCGCCGACAACGATCATCAGAGAAGGCAGGTTGATAAACAGCTCGAGGCCGCTTCCCATGGCAATTGCCGCAGCGACCAGGCCGAAAGAGGAAAGGATCCCCACAACGGTCGCGATGTCCATTGACACTCCTCACTCAAATGCGTGACGCCATGCTCACCGGTGGCCATCACGCCGTGGGTTGGCGCTTTTAACCGGGCCGCCGCCTCATCCAGACGGCCAGTAGAGCAATGTTTGTGCCATCCAGAATCCGAAAAGGGGATGGGTCGGGGAGAAGGTGAAAAACAGTGACAACATCAATGATGATGCAGAAAACCAGGGCCCCTTCGGTAAAGGGCCGGCGGGTCAAACCGAGGCCGGAACGGCGGCAGTCGTCAAGATTTTGACGACTGCCGCAGGTATTGTGACGCTATCGCTTCAGGTTGATCAAATCGGCCAGCATCTGGTCGGTGACGGTGATAATCTTGGAATTGGCCTGGAAGCCGCGCTGGGTGGTGATCATTTTGACGAATTCACCGGCCAGATCCACGTTGGACTGTTCCAGCGAGTTGGGAGAGATGCTCCCCAGCCCGTTGGTGCCGGGCTTGTTGGTGATCGCCGCCCCGCTGGCACGGGTTTCCCGGAACATGTTGCCGCCTTCCTTGAACAACCCCTGGGTGTTTTGAAATTTGGCCAGGGCGAGCCGATAGAGCGGAACGAGCTGGCCATTGGAATAGGTGCCGGTGATCACGCCGTCGGTGTCCACATTCACCGACTGGAGGTCACCGGCCCCATACCCGTTGGAGGCCTGGAAGATGGTGTTTGATGCCCGCGCGAACTGGGTGGAGGTCAGGGCATCGTTAACCCAGGCCGTGCCGTCGTGCTTGGCGCCGAAATCCAGTTTTAGGTTCACGGGGCTGCCCGCGATAAATTCCGGGGCGACGGTGAAATAGCCATCGGTCAAATTGGTGGCCACATCCTGGGGGGTCCAGGTGCCGGGACCGTCCAAGTGATCCAGCTTGATATCGGCGATCACCCCGGAGGCCTTGTCGAAGTTCAGCGTACCGCGGGCCAGCATGCCTTTGCCCTCAGGGGCGCCGACGAAGATGTTCCGCTTGTCATCGTCCGGATTGCAGGTGACGATGAACTCCCAGGCCGACTCACTGTCCGCCTTGTCGAAATACAAGGTGACGTCGTGGGTGCTGCCCAGGGAATCGTAGGCCTGAACGGTGGTCTGGTATTCATAGGCGTTTTCCCCCAGGGCCGGGATGGCCGAACCGTCCCACGCCTCGGATAGGGAGACATCGCTGCCGGCGGAGTTATTTTTTCCGTCGGCGTCCAGGTTGATAATGGCCTGGACCAGATCGGTTTCTTCGGGCGCCGATGTAAACGAATTGAGCCTGATGTCGGTCACCGAGCCCATGTCCTCGGCGTTTTCATCCAGCATCCATCCCTGGAGAATATAGCCTTCCGGATTGACCAGATTGCCGTCCTTGTCGAACTTGAAATTTCCGGCCCGGGAATAGAAGGTGTTTTCGGTGCCGCCTTCCTTGATGATGAAAAAGCCGTCGCCGCCGATGGCCAGGTCCGTGGAACTCGCCGACGATTCAAAAGATCCCTGATCGAAGACCGAAGCGATGTCCCCCATCCCGGTGCCCCGCCCCACCTGGGCGGTGCCCGACATGGTGGAAACGCTCTGACTGAGCAGATCCTGAAAATTGAAGGTGCTTCCCTTGAATCCGACGGTGTTGACGTTGGCGATGTTGTCGCCGATGATCTGCATTGCATTGCCCAGTGCCCTGAGCCCGCTGATCCCCGAAAACAACGCGCTGGATAGTGCCATGGTATCCTCCTTGGGTCCGTTGACGCGTGAGAATTTATGTTATGAATTGGTGGATGATCGAATATCCACGACTTCCGACAAGGCCACGGGAATCTGGCCCACATACAGCAACGGTTCCGCCCCTTCCATATTCACCCGGGAAACCAGTCCCGACACCTGAGCGTCCCCCTTTACCGTTTCGCCATCGGCATTGATACCCTCCACTTCGAAGCGATACACCCCGGGGGCGGCATCGGCGCCATCCATCGTCTTGCCATCCCAGGTGAAGGTGTGACTCCCGGCCTTGCGATTCCCGAGGGAGATCAAACTGATCAGGTTTCCGTCGACGTCCGACACCCGAGCGATGCATTCGGCGTCCTCGTCGATACCGAAGCCGCCGGTGGCCTGGCCTTCGTCTTCCAACGTCAGCAGGTTACCGCCGGCCACGATCTCTTTTCCGATATAATCGAGCGCCTGGCCGCGGGAGACTTCCGCCTGGGAGGCGTTGAGCTGCTCCAGCTTGGTGTTCAGATTGACCAGTTGCTCGAGACTGCTGTATTGGGCCAGTTGCGCGGTAAACTGCGTGCCGTCCATCGGGTTCAGCGGATCCTGATGCCGCATCTGGGTAACCAGAAGCTTCAGAAAATCATCCTGCCCCAATTCACTGCCGGATTTGGCATTGGACGAGACGGTTTCGGCAAAAAGCTGGCTGACGTTTCCGATCCCACTGATGGCCATGTGTGGCTCCTTTCACTGCCGGTCAGGCGGTTACGTCCAACAGACGTCGTCCGGTATCGGCGACGGTGGATTCCCTCGCCTCTTCGACGTCGTTGACCGTTACGATGCCCTGCTGCGATCCGCGGTGGGGCCGCGGCTGCGGTTGATGTTCCTGAAAGCCTTCATTTTGGGACATGGACTGTCCCATTTGCGGCTGAATGGTGACATCCAGCCGATCCACCTTGACCCCCTGGCCGAGCAGAAGATCCCGGAGTTCGTGGAGATGGGGGTGAAGCAGATCCCGTACTGCCTGATTTTCCACCACCACCGCCAGCTTCATTCCGGATTGCTGCATGTCCATCTGAATCTTCACGCCCCCCAGCTCCGGTGGCTTGAGACGCAGTTCCACCACCCGGTCGCCGGCGGCGAGGGAACGGGCCAACTGGCGGCCGACCTGGTTGACGACATGGGACGGCACCACGTTTTCGGGGGCGGCGGCAAACAGCCGCTCCCCCGGAGCGCCGGTTGCGTCGGCAGGCCTGGCCGGTCCCCTTGCAAAGACCGGGGGGGTCGCATCCCGGGAAACCGCGGCCGCGAAGGACGGATCAGGGCTTTCGGCGAATTGGCCGGTCAATGCCGCTTCCATTCCCGGCAAGGAACTGTCATGGGCC
>JACDJC010000799.1_pt1 | contig 32740 bp, 24 predicted proteins | sample 7454191 | NCBI WGS metagenome assembly JACDJC01 (sample SAMN14253291, study PRJNA609438) | sludge metagenome | isolation source: sludge after 25d culture with pyrite and EDTA | collected 2018-12-20
CGAAGAGGGCTACTTCTACATCGAGGATCGCAAGAAAGACCTGATCATCTGCGGCGGCTACAATGTTTACCCGCGCGAGATTGAAGAGGTGCTGGCCCGCCATCCGGCCGTCATGGAGGTGAGCGTCGCCGGCGTCCCCGATCCCAAGCGCGGCGAGAACGTCATGGCCTGGGTCGTCAAACGGCCGGGGTTTGAGAACGTCACCGAGGCCGAAATCATCGCGTGGAGCAAGAACGAACTGGCGGCCTACAAGTACCCGCGCTATATCGAATTCCGCAACGAGTTGCCCAAGACAACCGTCGGCAAAGTGCTCAAGCGCGAGTTGGTCCGCGAGTACAAGGAGAAAGCGAACGGCCAAAAGGCCGCCGCGTAGTATCAGTACGGTGGCTTGAAGCAAGAACGCCCGGCATTTGCATGCCGGGCGTTCTTCTGTTTTCGGGGCAATGGCGGCGCGTCAGCCGGCGCCGTTTACGCGCGTCGCCTCAAGGCGGCCGACGAGTTGCCTCAGATAGGGCGCGTAGCTCGTCTGATCATAAAGCGCCAGAGCGGCCTCTTCCACGTCGAATGGCTCGGGCAGCCCCAGGATCGCTTCCAGATAGGCAGTGTCGCAGCGGATTACCGCTTCCTGAAAAGGCTTCGGCCCCTCAATCGCCAGGAGAACCGGCGCGGTGGCCAGGGTTTTGCCCTTCTGGGTGCGCACCACCCCGGCCCGGCGCGCCAGGACGATCTGGGCATTGATCAGGTTGCGCGAGGCCTCGCCGTCTTCCTCGGCCGGATGACGAGCCGCCAGCCGGTCGCTCAACTCGCGCCATTCCAGGCTGCTCGTCATCTGCAATTCATGGATCATCTCTTTGAGCAAGGTCAATCGCAGGCGCGGCGGCACAACGCGCAATTTTTGCTTCTTCAACGCGCTGCGATAGCGCCGGTGCAATTCAGGCTGGGAAGCCTGTTCGGCAGTCCGCCGGACGAACGTGGTCGTCCCCTCCCGCTCCAGCACAATCCGGTCCGTATGGCGGCTCAGGAATTTACTGAAGGAGGTATCGGAAAACTGAAGGCGGCCGAACTGCCCGCCGCTCAGTTCGATCATGCGCTCCTTGACTACACTGGCGCGCACGCGCTCTTCGTTGGCCAGGAGGCTGTCTACCGCCCGGCTGAGCAAGACCTCGGCTTCGGCCTCCGTGAGCGGCGGCGCGGGCAGCAAGTCCTCATAATAGATGTAATCGTCGCACAACCCCATCAGGTTTTCGGTGGTGGTGTGGCGAAGCCCGACGCCGATGACGTGCTTGCCGCGGCGACGCAGGGCGTGGATCAGGGGCACAAAATCCCGATCGCCGGTGACGAGAACGTAGGTGCTGTACTCCTGGCCATCGACGAGCGTGTCCATCGTATCGACAACCATGTACATGTCGATCAGATTCTTGCCGAAATTATTGAGCGGCACGGCCGATTGCATGGTGAAGCCCGCCGTCGCCAGGTCCTTCATCAACTTTTGATCCTGACGCAAATTGCCGGAGTAGGCCCGGCGCAACACCACGCGGCCGCCGGTGAGCTGCTTCACGCGATCGACGATCAGGTTGACGTCAAAATTGAGGCTGGCGTCGCGCGCGCCAATCACCAGGTTATCCAGGTCCAGAAAGATAGCGATATCATTGGCCATGAGCACTTTTCCGCATTGGCCACGGAGAGGAGGCGGTCAAACGATTATCCGATCCGTAACGTAAAATCTTCGGTGATTCTAGCGGATTCGAGGGAACTCGCAATGCAAATCGAGGCGAATTGACGATGTTTCCCGGGAAACAGGCGGGCGAGATGTTTCCCGGGAAACATACGCCGGGTTGGCATCGTCGCCCGTTGTTGGTACTATGCGATACATGGCCGACACACCCCCCGTCTGTGATTACGAAGGTTCCGACTACCGCGCCCGCTTCTGGGATAATCAGGGGCGCGACTACGAAGATCAGGTCGAACGCATCGCCCTGCGGCGGCTGATGCCTCCGACCGGAAAGACGCTGCTCGACGTCGGCGCGGGCTTCGGCCGGCTGGCCGACGAATATCGCGGTTACGAGCGCGTCGTGCTGTTCGATTATTCCCGCTCGCTGCTGCGCGAGGCGCAAGCCCACCTGGGCGACGATCCACGCTATCTCTACGTGGCGGGCAACTGGTATGAGATGCCGTTCGTCGACGGGCTGTTCGACACGCTGGTTCAGGTGCGCACACTCCACCATGCGGCCGACGCGCCGGCGCTCTTCCGCGAATTGGGCCGCATTGCCCGCTCGCAGGCCGCCTACGTACTGGAGTTTGCCAGCAAGCACAACCTGAAAGCCATGGTTCGCCATGGCCTGGGGCGGCAATCCTGGTCGCCGTTCGACAAGGAGCCGGTGGAGTTCGTGGCGCTCAACTTCGACTTCCATCCGACCTGGATCAGGCAGCAGTTAAACGCCGCCGGCTTCGCGCCGGGGGAAACGCTGACTACGTCCCACTTTCGCTTCGCGCCGCTCAAACGGACCGTGCCCACCGGCTGGCTCGTTGCGCTGGACAGCGCGGCCCAACGCACCGGCGCCTGGTGGCAATTGACGCCCAGCGTCTTCGTGCACAGCCGCCACGCTGATGCCGGCCCGGTCGCGTCGCCCGATGCGTTCTTCGCCTGCCCCACCTGCCGCGCGCCGCTCGGCCCGCCGGAAAGCGGTTTACTCACCTGCACCAACCCAACATGCGGCCGCCGTTGGCGCGTCGAGGACGACCTCTATGACTTCAAGGAACCCGTCTGATCGACGCCTGCCCGTCGAGTGGCTGGCGCTGCCGGTCGCTCTGGCCGCGGGCGCGCTGGGCACGGCGGTCGCTCTTCGCCGCCTCATGCGCCATCCCGTGCCGCCGCCGGACGGCCGCCTGAGCGTCGACGGGCTTCACGCGCCCGTGGAGATCATCCGCGACGAGTGGGGCGTGCCCCACATCTACGCCGCCGACGCGCACGATCTCTTCTTCGCCCAGGGGTTTGCCCATGCCCAGGACCGCCTTTTCCAGATGGACCTGAACCGGCGGCTGGGGTTGGGACGACTGGCGGAGGTAACGGGGCCGATGAGCCTTCCGATGGACAAGTTCGCCCGCTATCTGGGCTGGCCACGGGCGGCGCAGGCGCAGGTGGACGGCACGGATGAGGCCACAGCGGCCGTCATCGATGCCTACGCCGCGGGCGTCAACGCCTTCATCGCCACTCAGCCGCTGCCGGCCGAGTTCAAGGTGCTGGCCTATCGCCCCGAACCGTGGGATGCGCTGGCGACGAGCGCCTGGGGGACAGCGCTGGCCTGGGGGCTGGCGTGCAATTGGGAGACAGAGCTGCTGCGCGCCTGGCTGCTGGACGAGCTAGGGCCGGAGCGGGCGGCCGACCTGACGCCGGTCTACGCCGAAAACTACGCCACGACGCTCCCCGACGAGCAGGTTGGGCGACGGCTGGCCGAGGGGCTGCTCGGCGCATTTCGCGAGACGGCAGCCCACGGTCCCGTCGGCGCGCCGATCTTCGGCCAGGGGCTGGGCAGCAATAACTGGGTCGTCGACGGCTCGCGCACGGCAAGCGGCCGGCCTCATCTGGCCAACGACCCGCACCTGCCGCCCGTCTTCCCGACCATCTGGTACGCCAATCATCTCAACGGCGGGGAGTATCACGTCACCGGCTTCACGCTGCCCGGCGTCCCCGGTGTAATCATCGGACACAACGAGCAGTGCGCCTGGGGGATCACCAACGCCTTCCCCGACATCCAGGACGTCTACATCGAGCGGTTCGATCCCGCCGACCCCACGCGCTATCAGGTGAACGGCGAGTGGCGCGCGGCCGAGGTCAGTGACGAAATGATCCGGGTGCGCGGCCGTCGTCCCGTTCGCATTCGCCTGCGGGCCACGCGCCACGGCCCCGTCTTTTCCGACGTGTTGCCCGGCAAACACGCCGATCTCGCCTACAACTGGACCCTTTTCCACGGCGGCAATCATTTGCGCGCGGTGCTGGAGACGAACCGGGCCTCGGACTGGCCGAGCTTCCGCGAGGGCCTGCGTCAGTGGCGCTTCCCCAGCCAGAACGTCGTCTACGCCGGGACCGACGGCACGATCGCCTACATGATGCCCGGACTTGTGCCCCGGCGGCGCAGGGGCGACGGATTATTACCCGTCCCGGGCTGGGTCGATGATTTCGAATGGGACGGCTTCATCCCGTTCGACGATCTTCCCGCCTACGTCAATCCACCGGAGGGGTTCATCGCCACGGCCAACAACTGCATGGCCGGGGACAGCTACCCCTACCTGCTGACCGGCGAGTGGCTGTCCGACTACCGCGCGCGACGCATCCGCGAGTTGCTGGCAGAGGACCGGAAATTGACCCTCGACGACCACCGGCGGATCCAGAACGAGTCGGTGTCGCTGATGGCCCGGCGGTTTCTGTCCGCGGCGCTGCCGGTCGCCCTGGCCTCGTCCGGCCTGGATGAGGGTCAACGCGAAGCCCTGCGCGCGCTGGCCGCCTGGGATGGCGACATGGCTGTGGACAGCGTCCCGGCCACGCTCCACTTCGGCTGGCTCGTCCATTTCACACAGGCCGCCGTTGCACAGGCTGTCGGCGAATCGCGGGCCGACGCGCTCTTCGCCCGTGGCGATCGCGTCGGGTTTCCCCTGATGCCTTTCTACGAAATCGGCTATGAGCTGGCGCTGCGTTGGCTGGAGGGCGACCGGCCGGCGTGGATCGCCGACGTGCGCCCCCTGTTGCTGTCCGCCCTGGCGCAAACCCTGACGGTATTACGCGGGGAATTCGGCCATGACCCGGCCGGCTGGACCTGGGGGCGCGTCCATCAAATCTCGTTCGAGCACGAAATCGCGCGGCTGCCGGGCATCGGCCGCCTGTGGAAGCCGCTGGCCATCCCGGCCCCCGGCGACGGCTACACGATCAACCAGAGCGATCTGACGCCCCACTTTCCGCCCGGCCCGTCGACCGTCATTGCCAGTTGCCGCCTCATCGTCGACGTCGGCGCGTGGGACGACTGCCTCGCGGCCCTGCCCGGCGGGCAGTCGGGCCACCCGGCCAGCCCCCACTACCAGGACCGCATCGCCGAATGGCAGGCCGGCCGGTACTTCCCGCTGCTCTTCTCGCGCGAGAAGGTGTCGGCCGCGGCGCGCGGGACCTGGGCGCTCACGCCGCGCACTCTGTAGCGTAAGTTTCCTGTCTTGCAACCCGACTCAACTTTCACAAGTTGCGCTACAATTCCCGTCCTGATGAGCAAGCACACCTTTCTTCGCATTGTCCGCGCCATTGCCCGCGTCGTCCTGGGCATCATCGCCCGCATCGAGATCATCGGCAACGTCGATTACCAGACCGGCGGCTACATCATCGCCGGCAATCATGTCGGCCGCCTGGAGGCCTTTCTCATTATGCTGCTGGCCGAACGGGATGACATCGTCATGATCCTGGCCGAGAAATACAAGGAATATGCCTTCTGGCGCTACGTGGCCCGCAAGGTAGACGTCATCTGGGTCAATCGCTTCGACGCCGACTTCGCCGCGCTGCGGGCTGTCCTGAAACGGCTGGAGCAGGGCGAGGTGCTGGCCGTGGCCCCGGAGGGCACGCGCAGCCCCACGGCCACGCTGTTGCCCGGCAAGCCCGGTGCGGTCTATCTGGCCGCCAAGTCCGGCCTGCCGCTTATTCCTATCGGCGTCGTCGGCACCGAGGATGCCGTCGTCAAATACCGCCTGAAGCGATTCAAGCGGCTGGACGTCACCGCGCGGGTCGGCGAGCCGTACACCCTGCCGCCCATGCCCCGCGCCGGGCGCGACGAGTGGCTCCAGGCCCAGACCGACGACCTTATGTGCCGCATTGCCGCCCTGCTGCCACCCGACCACCGCGGCGTCTACGCCGATCACCCGCGCCTGCTCGAGATGTTGCGCGAGAACGGCAGCCCCTTCGCGGAAGATAGAGAAATGACGAGTGACGAATGACGAGTGACGAGTGCAGCGCCATTGCTCGTAGCTCGTCGTTCGTACTTCGTAACTCGTATTTCGTAGCTCGTACTTCGTCTCTCCCCACGAATAGCGTATCATTCCCCCATGCGTATCGCCATGATCGGCCCGTTCGGGCTGCATCCCAAACAGACCATGCGCAGCCGGGCGCTGGGGCTGGCGCGGCCGCTGGTCGCTCGCGGCCACGCCGTGCGGCTGCTTATGCCTCCCTGGGATACGCCTGCCGAAGCCGATCGCGAGTGGCAGGAAGACGGCGTCGAATTGCGCTACGTCCCACTGGGCGGCGGCGCGCCGGGCATCGCCCGGCGGATGATGCGCGAGACGCTGGCCTGGCGGCCCGACGTCGTCCACACCTTCAAACCCAAGGCCTATAGCGGTCTGGTCGCCGAATGGCTGTGGCGCTTCCACCGCGACCGCGTCCGGCTGATCATGGATACCGACGATTGGGAAGGCGCGGGCGGATGGAACGACATCGCTCCCTATTCGCCGCTGCAAAAGCGCTTCTTCGCCCGGCAGGAGCGCTGGGGTCTGACCCACGCCCACGCCGTCACCGTCGCGAGCCGGACGCTGGAGAGCCTGGCCTGGAGCCTGGGCATTCCCCGCGCGCGCGTCCACTACATCCCCAATGGGCCGGGCATTCCCCTGGAGCCGGTCTCTCCAGTCGAACGCGCTGCCGCTCGCGCCCGGCTGGCTCTGGAGGAGCGGCCGACCGTGCTCGTTTATAGTCGCCTGTTCGAGTTCGACACGACGCGGCTGGTGGCCGTGCTGGCCGGAATCCGCGCGACAGTGCCCGACATAGCTGTTCTGCTCGTCGGTGCGGGGCTGTATGAGTCCGACAGCGCCCGCTTCCGCGAGCAACTGGCCGCGGCCGGGCTGACCGATGCCGTCGTCGACGCGGGCTGGGTGGCACTGGATCAACTGCCGGCGACGCTGGCCGCGGCCGACGTGGGCCTCTACCTGATGGACGACACGCTGCTCAACCGCACCAAGTGCCCGGTCAAGCTGGCCGACATGCCGGCCGCGGGCGTGCCGGTGGCGGCCGAGGCGGTGGGGCAGGTGACGGAGTACATCCGCGACGGCCGAACGGGTGTGCTGTGCGCGTCGGGGGACGTGGCCGGGTTGATCGAGGCCGCGGTGAATTTACTGCTCGACGAGGGGAGGCGAGAACGACTGGTTGCGGCAGCACGACAGGACATGGAAGATCGCTTCAGTTGGCCACACCTGGCCGGGATCGCCGAAGTGCTCTACCTGGATGAACTAGAACAGAAAAGCGTCGCTCAGGATGGCCGCTCCTAGCAAGATCAGCAGATAGGGGAACACCGCCCGACCCACCAGCCCGATTGGACGCGCCATGGCCGACCGCCGCGCCAGATAGAGCGCCCCGAACAGCCACACAGCCAGCATCGCGGCAAACACGGTCAGCAAAAGCGTCGTTTCGGCCGGCGACCGCGCGGCGAAAAGCGGCGCGTAGACGCCGACATTGTCCCCGCCGTTCGCCAGCGTCACCCCGGCCACGGCCGCGGCCCTTCGCCAGCCCGGCGCGCCGGCGGACAAGGTGGATTCGGGCGCGCGCACGCTGTCCGCGCCGCCACGCCGGCGCGCAACCAATTCCCGCACGCCGAGAGCGACGGGCAACAGTCCAAGCAGCCCAACCCACCGCTCCGGAACAGCCAACGCCAATAGCGCCCCGGCAAGGCTGATGAGCACCAGCAGGCCGACACCCAGCGCCTGCCCGGCAAAGACGTGCCGGATGCGATAGCGCCGGTCGCCGAAGAACAGGAGGAGAATCAGGCTGTCGTCCACGTTGGTGGCGGCAAAGGCGGTGATGCCCAGAGCTATGAGGGGTAACCAATCCATACCGAGCGCGCGCAGGTGTGCCCCTAGACTACGTCAATGAACGGATTCAGGATAGTCAGCCCCTGAACCTTGCGGCCGTGTTGCAGATCTTCGCTATACAGGGTGCGGCAGCCGCTCTCGATGGCGGCGGCCAGGATCAGGGCATCGTAGAAATGATAGCCGGTTTCCTCGATGATCTGTAACGCACGCTCATAATAATCCCGCGATGGAAAATGGCCGCAAAGCGGCCATAAAACATTGGCCAGGTAGCCGGTAGCCTCATCCGGCGTAAAAGTCGGTGCGGCATGGCGAGTGGCGACATGGAGAAACTCCTGAACCACCTGCGAGCTAATCAGGCCACGACCCGTCAGCAACGCCTCGGCAATAAGCGCGTTGGCCACAGGTTGTTTTCGTGGCTCGTTTGTCGCCTGAGCGTAGACAAATATATTGGTGTCCAGGAAGAATAAATCCCCGTTTTCAGCGACGCTCATTCATTTCCTCGCGTGTATACTTGCGAACAAAGCGAGGCCCGAGCCGTTCCATGAGTTCTTGATACCGGCGAACCGCCTCTTTGCCGGCGGCTTCATCTTTCCCTGTGTATTGTTCCAGCCATTCCCGAAACAGCGCGTTGAGCGTCGTGTTCTGCAGCGCCGCCTGCCGCCGCGCCTCGCGGATAAGGGCCTCGTCGGCCGAGAGGGTGATGTTTTTGAGCATGGGGGTAGCGTACACGATAATCGTGTACACGACAAGGGGCCGGAACCGCTTTGAATTCCCCCGTCAACCGCTGGGGGCTACGTCCCCAAACCCCCGCCGGATCAGAATCCAGCAAGATCAGAATTCAGGAATCGGGATCGGAGAGAAGTTCGGCCACCCGGAACCCAATGTTATCACCTCTATGGTCGGGATTGTCATCGCCCCTACACGCGATGCGCGTGTCCTGATCATTGCAGTCCCATGACCCACCGCGCAAAGCTGGCCTCAACTTCTGTGCATACCATGACGCCGCCCACTCTAAAACGTTCCCGGCCATGTCGGCACAGCCATAAGGGCTGTCACCTTGAGGCGAGTACTTGCCAACCGGTGTCGTGTCGCCGACATTGCGATCGAAATTGCAGCGTTCAACCGTCGGTGGATCGTCTCCCCACGGCCAGATACGGCCGTCCGTCCCTCGCGCGGCCTTCTCCCACTGCTCCTCTCTAGATAATATCAATCCGGCCCAATCGCAAAACGCCTTGGCATCATGCCAGCTCACCTGGACCACCGGGTGATCATCTTTGCCTTCAATTGACGTTGTCGGACCGCCAGGATGGTGCCAGTCAGCGCCTTTGACACCAGCCCAATGATCGCTGCCGATCCTGGTACGCCCCGAGCCTTTGTACCTGGCCGTTGTCCTGTGGTTTGTTGCCCGGATAAAGCGGGCGAACTGGGCATTCGTCGCCGGATAGCGGCCGATCCAGTATTCCAGCAAATCGATCTTGCGCTTGTCGTCGCCGTAGAGAAACGGCCCGGCCGGTATGCGTATCAGTTCGATGCCGGTCTTCTCGTGGATACGGCGATCCGATTTTGGCATCTGTCGTTCTCGCTCGTGATCGACGGACGATGCAAACGCCCGATTCCATGCCTCGGCGCGCTCACGCATGAGAGCGGCGTGCAAATCGGCCAGACGGTCGCGCCGCTCGCAATGGCTAATCAGGACGATGACCTTGCGATTCTTGCTCATTCCGCTGCCGAATTCATTGGCCGCTTCGGGGAAATAGTCGAAGCACAGCGTCTCCAGTCCCTCATCGCTGAAGAACTGGACAATGAACTTGCGGAGTTCGGGGTTTGTCGGAGTCATGGCGTCTGGTTGGAAGATTATAACCGGTTGGAAAAATGAGTCACATCTGTTTGAATAATTCGTAAACAAGGATTATAATATAGCCATCCAGATAGCCATAACACTTATCAATCGGAGGCTGATGGACCACAAGAACAGCTATTCAATCGCCGAAGCCCGCGACAATCTGACCGCCCTCATCCGCGAGGTGGAAGCGACCGCGGCCGTCGAACTCACCCGCCGGGGCAAGCCGGTGGCCGTCATCCTGTCGATCGACGAGTACCGCCGCCTCTCTTCGCCCGCCGAATCGTTTTCGTCGGCGCTGGGCCGATTTCGCGAGCAGGTCGATGTAGCCGCTCTGGAATTGGGGCCTGAACTTTTCCGGGATGTTCGCGAGACGGACACGGGGCGGGAGCCTGACCTGTGAGCCTGGCCTGGTTGCTGGATACCAACGCCGTCTCGGAACCGCTGCGCCCCGTGCCCAACGTCCACCTGTTGCGACGAATCGAGGAAAACGAAGGCCAAATCGCCATCGCCGCCATCGTCTGGCACGAACTGCTCTACGGCTGTCGGCGCTTACCGAAGTCGAAACGTCGTGACGCGATAGAGCAGTATCTCTTCGATGTGGTCCGCCCGACGACGCCGATCCTTCCCTATGACGCGCAAGCCTCGCAATGGCATGCCGCCGAACGGGTGCGACTCGTCCAGGCGGGCCGCCCGCCTTCTTTTGCCGATGGGCAGATTGCCGCCATTGCCGCCATTCATGGCTTGACGCTGGTGACGGCGAATCTGAGCGATTTCGCGAGCTTCAGAGATTTGAAGGTGATCAACTGGCTCGACGGGTGATCATCGGGCATCCCCCCGCCGCTCCAACCCCCGATACACCGGCCGCCGGCTCCCGTCGAACCGCAGCAGGCTGTAGCCGACCTCCTGGAACTCCGGCCCCAGCGCGCTGGTGAAGTTCAGGTTCCACAGGAACATCGGCCCCACCCATTCCCACCCGTGGGCCATCTCGAAGGCCCGCAGGGTGTAGACCGCCTGCTCCCACTCGCTGTTGTCGGCCATGAATTCGGAGCCGGGCGGCGGGGACGCCGGTTGGCTCTCGCTCGTCCGCAACCCCTCGAACGTCCCCCAGCCGAACTCGGTCGGCCACAACTCGATGTCGGCCGCGCCCGCCGCCACCAGCATCGCGCGGTAATCCTCCAACGTGTCGGCGAAAAAGAAGCTGGGGTGGTTGTTGTGGCTCGATGAGACCTGCGTCGCGTCGGCCGCGCGGCTGTCGGGCGGATTGGCCCAGCCATAGGGATGGACGCCCGCGCCGTCGACAACCGGGGCCACGCCCGCGGCCAGCATCGCGCCGAAGTAGACCCGGTCATCGATGGCGTTGACGCCGTCGTTGATACCTGTGGTGGCCGGGGCGGCGCTGATGATCAACGCCGCCGGGTCGACGGCGCGCACCCCGGCCGCGCCGCGCCGGGTGAGCGCCACCAGGTCGGCCGCGCTCAGCGGCGTGCCGTTCCATTCCCGTTGCAAATTCGGCTCATTCCACAGCTCGTAGGCGGCCACCTTGCCGGTGTAGCGCGTGGCCAGATAGCGCATGAAGCCCTCAAACAGGGCGTAGTCGCCCGGCGGGCCGTCCATCTCCGTCGTCGGGCGGCTCCACTCGGGGGCCTTGCTGACGCTGAGCAGAACCTTGATCCCCTGGCCGTTGGCCCCGTCGATGAGGCGGTCCAGCTCGCCGAAAAGCTCCTCGTTATACTCGCCCGGCCGCGGCTCGTGGAGCTTCCACGACACCTGCACCTTCACCCAGCCCGCATCCAGCGCCTCCAGATGGCGCAGCAGGTCGCGCACGTCCTGTCGATGCAAATAGATCTGGATGCCGATCTCGTCCCGGTTCAGCGGCGGGCCGGTGTAGACCGGGTATTCCGGCTCAGGCGTGGCGGTGGGTGCGGCGGGCGTTTCAGTCACGACCGGCAGCACAGGATAGGCGGCCGTCGTCGGTTGGCCGTCGTCGGTCGGCTCCCCGCCACCGGGAGCGACGGGGACGAAAATCTGCCCGCCGGGCGTGGCGGGCGTGGGAGCCGCAGCTGCCTCGCTTTCGTCGGTCGGCCGTCGGCCATCGGCCGTCGCCTCCCCCGTCGGCGCGGCCGTTGGTTCGTCGCGGCAGGCAGCGAGGAATAACAAGGCGAACAGGATGGAAATGAGAGCAAATAATCGGCGCATTCCGTCGATTATAGAACGGCGATAGCTTGTACGTGTCGCCTCTGACAATGCTCTAAGAACGAAACGGGTTTACGCGAGGGTCAACGCTGCGAATCAGCTATATTTTTCCGCAACAACGGCTCTTGAATCGCCGCCGCATCCAACTTGTCCGCGCCGAGAAAGGCCACAAACCGCCGCATCCCCGCCGCCAGCGCCGCTGCAAACGCCTCATCCCGCCCCAGCGCCTCATCCTCCAGCCACAGGCCCAGGATGACGAACGTGTTACTCGGCCGATCGAGCTTGCTGTCGAACCGGGCAACGAGGCGATCCCCCCACAGGACGGGCAGCGTGTAGTAGCCGAAGCGGCGCTTCTCCACCGGCTTGTAGACCTCCCACACGTAGTCGAAGCCGAACAGCACCCTGGCTCGGCCGCGGGCGCTGACCGGATCGAGCGGCGACAGAAAGACGACCTCCTCTTGCGTAGTCGTCGCCAAGGGCGTCCATGCCGCCGGCACGCGCCCGGCGCTCAGGTCGAGCAGCAACCGGGCGTCCTCGGCCAGGGCATAATGCACCGGCTTCCAGCCCTCCACACGCACCTCGATCATGACGCCGTCGGTTAGTAACCCCTCGCGGACCTGGTCAAAGGTCACGCCGCGATGAAAGGCGTCGCTCGTCCGATTGAGGCGCGACAGTCCGGCAAAGCCGACATCTTTCCTGAGCAGGAAGCGCTCGGCCTCGGCCTCGTCGCTTTCGCGGATGAGATGGGCGGGGGCCACCGCTTCGGTCAGGGCATAGACGCGCTCGAACTTCTCGCGGTGGTGGGTCATCACCTCGCCGGTGCGCCACAGGTAGTAGAGGGCCAGGGCGCTGTCCTTGCGGCCGCGATAGCTCTCCGTCCGTTTCCGTGTCGCCATGGCGAATTCCCGATTGCTCACCACGCCTCGCTCGCGCAGGATGGCCCGCATCTCGGCCACGGCCTCGGCGTGGTCGATCCCCATTCTGTGGATGCGCGAATCGACGACGCCGTTGTTGTCGCGCTCGCGATGCATGACCACCCGCCAATGGGGCAACTCGTCCATCGGCCGCGTCGCCAGCCAGCCGCCCCAGTCGAAGAAGTCGCGTCGACCGTAGGTCACCTCTTCCCACAGGCCCGGCGTGTAATCGAGCACGCGGCTGTGCAGTTGAATATCCTGGCTGCGGGCGATGATCTGTAGGGGATCGAGTTGCAGGTATTCCATCTCGCGCATGGCCTGCGCCGTGCCCTCGATGCCGCTCCAACGCCGTCCCGGCCATAGTCCCTGTTTGCCGAGAATGAAGCGGCGGGCGGTGATTAGATCGATGGTTAGCATAGGTTTTCCCTGAATCGGCCGCGGTCAATCGTGTCAATGGCCGCTGTAATTTCCAGCCATTGTAGAATTTTTGTTCTAGTAAGGCAACAAATCTACCGCGCGAACATCGCCACCTGCCAGAACGGGCCATCATGATGGAAGGTTTTGTGTAATCCGTTGTCGGCAATGACTTGTTCGACGGCCGATGTGGGGTGCAGGAAATTCCGGAAGGGGTTTGCCGACAATTTGAGGAATGCGTTCAGGCCGATGATCCCCAGCTTTGTCCACCACGTTTCGCGGGGATAGACCAGGCCCAAACAGCTTTTCGCCCGCGCGGCGGCCGCGCCGACAAGCGCTTCCATGTACGGGTAGCAACAGATGACCCGATTCAGCGTGACGATGTCGGCCGGCTCGACTTGATCGGCCAGCGCCACGAAGTCGCCGTGCAGGTAGCGAGCTTCGCCGACATATCCCCGTATTGAGGCTTCTTGCCGGGCAAGATTCAGGTAGGCGGCCGAGGCATCGACGCCGGTGATGTTTGTTACGCCGGCGGCGTTTAGCTCGTGTTGGATCACACCGATACCGCCGCCGATGTCAAGCAGGGTCATGCCGGCAACCCCGGACGATTTGATCGCCTCCAGCATCCGCTTCGTGGTCTTGTCCGCCCCGCGCCGTCGATAGTCTCGCAGGCTATTGGCCGCCCTGCGCCGGTTAAATAACTTGTCTGCCTCCCGGCAATGTGGACAACAGTTCATGATCGGCCGATTCCGTCAAAAGGATAATCAATCGCAGTGATGGAAGCAAGCTATGCCGGATCGTCGTGAATGGGGCAGCGGCAGCGGCAGATTTTTCACCCGCGGGAAGGTCGTGACCTCGCCGGGAGTTAGCAATGCGAAAAGGGACGACCGGGCGGCCGTCCCTTTTCTCTGAAGGAGAAATGAAGGAGTGGCCATCCACTCCAAACATACTTATTTAGGCGTGGCCGTTGGCTCCCTGATGGTGCGCCTCGAACTGCTCCTCCTCGGTCGAACCTTTCAGGGCGACAGTCGACGACTCGCCGTGAGAAATCACCATCTGTACTTCATCGAAATAGCCCGCGCCGACGAAGCTCTGATGCTTGATGGCGCGAAAACCATGTTCTTCTTCCAGCTGGAACTCGCGTTGCTGGAACTGGGAGTAGGCGGCCATGCCGTGGTCCTTATAGCCGATCGCCAGATCGAACATGCTCGCGTTGAGCGTATGGAACCCGGCCAGCGTCACGAACTGGAAGGCGTAGCCCATCCGGCCCAGTTCGCGCTGGAACTTGGCGATGTCGGCCTCGCTCAGATTACGCTTCCAGTTGAACGACGGCGAGCAGTTGTAGGCCAACAGCTTGCCGGGGAATTTGGCGTGGATGGCTTCGGCGAAGCGGCGCGCCTCGGCCATGTCCGGGTGGGCCGTCTCGCACCAGACCACATCGGCATAGGGCGCATAGGCCAGGCCGCGGGCAATGGCCGAATCCAGCCCGCTGTGAATGCGATAGAAACCTTCCACCGTGCGCTCGCCGGTGCAGAAGGGCTGGTCATAGGGATCGACGTCGCTGGTCAGCAAGTCGGCGCCGTTGGCGTCGGTGCGGGCGATGAGGACGGCGGGCACGCCCATCACGTCGGCCGCCAGCCGCGCCGCCACCAGCTTCTGGATGAACTCGCGCGTGGGCACGAGCACCTTGCCGCCCATGTGGCCGCACTTCTTGGCCGACGAGAGCTGGTCCTCGAAATGCACCCCGGATGCCCCGGCCTCGATCATGGCCTTCATCAACTCGAAGGCGTTGAGCGAACCGCCGAAGCCCGACTCGGCGTCGGCCACGATGGGCGCGTACCAGTAGATGCCGTTCTCGTCCTGCATGTGGTGAATCTGATCCGCGCGTTGCAGGGCGTTGTTGATGCGCTTCACAAGGCTGGGCACACTGTCGGCCGGGTAGAGGCTCTGGTCGGGGTAGGTCTGCGCCGACGAGTTGTTGTCTCCGGCCACCTGCCAGCCGCTGACGTAGATGGCCTTCAGGCCGGCTTGCACCTGCTGGACGGCCTGATTGCCGGTGACGGCCCCCAGAGCGGGGACGAAATCCTCCTGCTGCATGAGCCGCCACAGCCGTTCGGCGCCCATGCGCGCCAATGTGTACTCGATCTGCACCGAACCGCGCAGCCGGATCACATCCTCGGCCGAATAGGGCCGGGTGATGCCTTGCCACCGCTTGTTCAGCTCCCAATCATCCTTCAACTTGGCCACGTTATACGGTTTGAACATCCTCGCCTCCACATCCTGGTTGTTATCTTTCTGCAGGGTCGGGTTCGGAACCTTTCCCTACCGGACTCACGCACTTGTCGGGCGGGCTTGAAACCTGCCCCTGTGGTCAATTCAAATACTCGTACGCCTTTAATGTCAGGAAATCGGTGAAATCATCGGCAACGCTGATTTCGTCAAAGAGCCTGGCGGCCAATTCGTAATGGCCGGCGGCGAATTCGGATTCGCCGACTTGTTGCCGCAGTTCGGCCAGCACGCCGGCCGTTATGTCGCGAAACATCTCGACCGTGATCGGCCGGCCGTCATCGAGCCGGGCATTCGAATTGTGCAGCCATTGCCAGATCTGCGAACGGGAGATTTCGGCTGTGGCGGCGTCTTCCATCAGATTGTAGATAGGCACGCAGCCGTTGCCGCTGAGCCAGGCAGCCATATAGCGAATGCCGACGTCCACGTTGGTTCGCAGTCCGGCGGACGTGATCGTTCCCGTGGAGATTGCCAGCAGGTCGGCGACCGTCACGTGTACGTCCTCGCGCTTGCGATGAATCTGGTTCGGAGTCGGCATGTACTTGTCGAAAATTTCGCGGGCGATGGCAACCAGGCCGGGGTGGGCCACCCAGGTGCCGTCGTGGCCATCCTTGGCCTCGCGCTCCTTGTCGGCGCGCACCTTGGCCAGCGCGGCCTCGTTCGCTTCGGGGTCGCTCTTGATGGGAATCTGGGCCGCCATGCCGCCCATGGCATGAACGTTGCGCCGGTGGCAGGTCCTGATGACCAGCTGTGAGTAGGCTCGCATGAACGGCGTGGTCATGGTCACCTGGGCGCGATCGGGCAGATAGAAGGCAGGGTGCTTCTGGAACTTGCGGATGGCGCTGAAGATGTAGTCCCAGCGGCCGCAGTTCAATCCGGCCGAATGGTCGCGCAGCTCCCACAGGATTTCGTCCATCTCAAACGTGGCCAGGATGTTCTCGATCAGCACCGTGGCGCGGATCGTTCCGACGGGCAGGCCGAGGCGCTCCTGGGCCATGACGAAGACGTCGTTCCACAGGCGGGCTTCCAGATGACTCTCCAGTTTTGGGAGGTAGAAATAGGGACCGGTTTCCCGGCGCAGCAACTCCTGCGCGTTGTGGAAGAAGTAGAGGCCGAAGTCAAACAGCGAGGCCGACATCGGCGCGTCGTCCACAAGTACGTGCTTCTCGCTCAGATGCCAACCACGGGGCCGGGCCAACAGCACGGCCGTCCGCTCGTTCAGCTTGTAGGCTTTGCCCTCAGGACTGGTGAAGGTGATGGTGCGCCGGACCGCGTCGCGCAGGTTGATCTGCCCCTCGATGGTCGCCGCCCAGGTGGGCGAATGGGAGTCCTCAAAGTCAGCCATGTAGACATTGGCGCCGGAGTTAAGGGCATTAATGACCATCTTCCGGTCGACCGGTCCGGTGATTTCAACCCGGCGGTCCTGCAGATCGGGGGGAATCGGGGCGACGGTCCAATCGGCGGAACGAATTTCGGCCGTCTGGGGCAGAAAGTCGGGCATTTCGCCGGCATCGATCGCCTTTTGGCGCTCAGTCCGACGTTGCAGCAGGTCAAGACGGCGACCATTGAAAGTGCGCTGTAACTCGGCAATGAAAGCCAGAGCCTCGGGAGTCAGGATTTCGTCAAATCCGGGCATCATGTCGCCGCGTATCTCGATGCCATTTTGCGCCATTCCGGTTCCTCCTGATTCGTCAGTCCGTTAACATTCACTTTTAGCGAATTTTCGCTGCATTATTTCGATAGTATAGAATGATGTGGTGTTATCTGTCAACAATCGGGCCATTCTCGCTTGGCTCTCAGCGAAAATTCGCTAAAATTCAACAAATAACTTCCATTATCAGCCATTTTAACGCATTGCGTCATTATAGCGCACAGCGTCATGGTTTGTGAAGTGACGGTTGTCATGTTTTATGCGTGACTTGTGCGCAGGAAGTCAGTCTATGGGCCTCGACCTGATCAACATCATCTTCGGCATGAAAATTCGCCAGGCGCGACTGGAAGCGGGACTGACGCTCTCCGACCTCGCCCGCCAAAGTGAACTGTCACCGTCCTACCTGACGGAAATCGAAAAAGGTCGGAAGTACCCGCGCGCCGACAAGATCGTCAAGATGGCCGCTGCGCTGGGCAAGGACTACGACGATCTGGTGTCGATCAAGCTGGCGCCGTCCCTGCGCTATCTGGAAAACACGCTCTCGTCGGCCACGCTGCGGCGCTTCCCATTCGAGGAGTTCGGGCTGGAACCGGCCGACGTGCTGGGGCTGGTGACGCGCGAACCGGACCGGGCCAGCGCGTTGCTCCACGCCATCGTGGAGATCGCCCGTCGCTATAACCTGACGGAGGAAGAGTTTTTGCGCGCCGCGTTGCGCTCCTACCAGGAAATCCACGAGAACTACTTCCCCGATCTGGAAGACGCGGCGGAGACCTTCCTGTCCGAGATCGGCCCTCGCTTCAATCTGAAACCGGATAGTCTTGTTTCCCTCTCGACGCTGGAGCAGATCCTGCAGCAGGAATATGGCTATTTGATTGACGATACAGCCATCGCCGCCACGGAAGAGTTGCGCCACTTCCGCTCGATCCTGGTTCCCGGCCGCCGGCCGCAACTGTTCATCAATAATCGCCTCTACGCCCGGCAGGTGCGCTTCATTCTGGCGCGCGAGATCGGTTATCGCTACCTGGGACTGAAGGAACGCTCCTACACGTCCACACCGGATGAGGTGGATTCCTTTCAGCAATTGCTCAACGACGCACGCGCCGCCTACTTCGGTGGGGCATTGCTCATGCCGCGGGTGCGGCTGTTGGCCGAACTGGAGGATTTTTTCGCCCTGCCCACCTGGGATCCGGAACCATTCTCGGCCATGCTGACCACCTATGACGTGACACCGGAGATGCTACTCTACCGCTTCAGCGAGCTTATCCCGCAGTTCTTCGGCTTCAAGCTCCACTTCCTGCGCTTCCATCACACAGTCGGGACGGATGAGTATCAGCTCGTGCGCCACCTGAACATGAACCAGTTGCTCGTGCCGAGCGGAATCGGCTTGTCCGAGCATCATTGCCGGCGCTGGCTATCCATCAGGCTATTGGGGGAGAATGCGGCCGCCACTCGCGTTCCCCGCGAGCCGCTCCCGGTTGGCGTGCAGATCTCGGAGTTTCTGGAAACCCAGGAGAAGTTCCTCTGCATTGGCTTCGGTCGGCGAATGGTCCTGTCCCCGGCTACGTCGAGCAGTGTGATCATCGGTTTTCGCGTCGACGCTGAGCTTCGCAAAACGATTCGGTTCCTCGATGATCCCGATATCCCGCGCACACTCATCCATGAGACATGCGAGCGCTGCCCCTTGCGACCCGATCAATGCTCCGTTCGCGCCGCTCCCCCCACCATATTGACCACACAACGCGAACATATGGCCCGGAAAATGGCCTTAACCCAATTGAAAGGCCATCGACGCGAGGCAGATTGAGCGCCCCGTTCTGTGGATAAGTATGGAATTGTTGTGGAAAACGACGACCTTTTGGGGAAATCTGGACTCAATCCCACTTACAGGCAAACGGGGCATTAATCTTTATCTGGTTCAAAGGGAGGGTAATGGCCCTATATATGGGGGTATAGGGAAAAAGAGCAGGGCAGGGCGGGCAAAAGAGCCGTGACGAGTCAAAAACGTTACCCCACAGAAAGGCACACCGAATCCACAGGACGGTCTACTGAATGCGGGTCGCGACCGGCGACTACTGGGGGCAGGTATGGCTAAAAAGGCTATATATGGGGGACGGCGGGAGTTATCCAGCTTTCCCCAGGCCCTACTACGTACTACTAAAAAGAAATAAAAAGGCAGGATTACCGGGGATAACAATCTCTTTTCCGGATGTATCCCCGGTCTGCTCAGCACGGTTTGATTACGGCGTTAGAACCGGCAACACCGTGACATCCATATCCAGTTGCAGGGCGTCGGCGCGTATCCATCCCTCTTGCCCGCCCGGCAACCAGATTTTCACCCACTCCGCATCCTCTGTCCGGCCAATGAGCACCACGCTCTGCCCCGGAACAACCCGAAGGATTGGATCCGTTGTGTCGTCGGGTGTCGCATAGACGTAAACGATAGGCAGGCCTGGGGGTGTGGCCGCGCCGCCGGTCGCGGGCGTCTCCGTTGCCTCCGGAGTAACCGTCTCGTTTGTCGGCATGGGTGAGGGCGTCATCGTGGCCGCGGGCTGCGTGGGGGTGGCGGTTGGCGACACCCGCGTGGTCGGCGTCGCCTGTGGTGTTTCCGTTGACGGGGGCGCCTCCGTGGCTGTTGCGGTGGGCGGTTCGCTTGTCGGCGTCGCGGACGGCGACGGATTCGTCGCTGTGGCCGGCCCGGTGGGCTGCTTTCCTCCGGTTGTGCCCGTGTCGCCGCTCGCATCGCCAGTGGCTTGCGCGCCGCCTGTGGCCTGCCAGCCGACCACCTGCGGGGGCGCGATGCCGGTCGTCACAGGCACGTTGGCCAGCGCCTCGCCGATCTGGACGATCTCGGCCGCGATCCAGCCCTCGCGACCGTCTGCCAAACGGACGAGAACCCATCGGCTGTCGGCCGTGCGGCCGACGATGCCCAGCGACTGCCCCTCGGCCACGCTGTCAATCGGCTCATAGAGAAACCCCGGCCCGGTGTAGACCAGGAAGAACGGCGCCAGGTTGGGCGGCGGCGCGTCAAGGAAAGGGGTCAGGATCGGCAGGTCGTTGAGCGATGCGGAGGGCAGAAACGAGCTATCGGCCGCGGCCCACCCGGCGCGACCATCCGGCAGGTAAACATGAACCCAGGTGGCGGCGTCGTTCCTGCCATTCAGCGATAGCACGTCGCCGGGCTGCGCGCGCCCCACCAGCGCATATCCCCTGTCGGCCCCTGCATAGACGGGCACAGGATCGTTGGTGACGAAGGCCGTGATTCCCCACAGGGCCACGTCGGCAATCGGCAGCGCGGCGATATCGATGGTGGGGCGGATGTAGCTCGCGTTCACCCAGCCGCGATAGCCGTTATAGAGTTCGATCTGGACCCACGTGCCGGTGCGATTGCGGCCGATCAGGCGCACTTCCTCACCTTCCATCAAATAGGCGACGGCGGTATAGCTGACGTGGGGGCCGGTGCGCAGGTTGAGCGAGCCGGCGCTGACCTGTGCCTCGGCCGCGGCTCCGGGCAGCATGGGCGCGGGGCCGGTCTGAGCCTGCCCGCGACGCGAGCCGGCCAGCGCCAGCGCCACCAGCGCCGCGCCCACTATCAGATATAGAACAACTTTTGGATGACGTCGGAGGATATCTATCTTTCTCATGGCAGAACCAATTATTGGGTTGCGGGGTTTATCGGTACTGCCAAACCCTTTATCCCGCAGTATAAGAGCATATTTACCCGGCGGACAAGGATCAACGACTATTTTGATCCCAAATTTCACACCGGGCGCCGTTCGTAAAAGCGGTCACGCATGGCTATAATAAAACCCGGTGCTTTCGGAAAGAGTTACAGCGGACCTGGTTGCCGGAGCAAGGCAAGGACACCCTCGATCTATCGCGCGGCTCATCACCGCCGTGGAGAGCAGCCCCGCGGACGCGCGGGCTATTGTTCGCGCGCTCTACCCGGCGACCGGCCGCGCCCATGTCATCGGCATCACCGGCCCACCCGGCTCGGGCAAGAGTACGCTTGTCAATGAATTGGCCAAGGCGTTCCGGCGACGCGCCCGGCGCGTGGCCATTGTCGCCGTGGATCCCAGTAGCCCTTTCACCGGTGGCGCGATTCTGGGCGATCGGGTGCGGATGCGCGACCTGTCGGGCGACGTGGGCATCTTCGTGCGGTCGATGGCTTCGCGCGGCAGCCTGGGTGGGCTGGCTCGCACCACGTCGGCCGTCGTCAAGGTGCTCGACGCCGCCGGGTATGACATTATCCTGGTTGAGACCGTGGGCGCCGGACAAGCGGAGGTCGACATTGCCACGGCCGCGCACACAACCATCGTCCTCGAAGCGCCGAATATGGGCGACGATGTACAATCGATCAAGGCCGGTATCCTGGAGATCGCCGATATACTGGTCGTCAATAAGGCCGATCAGCCGGGCGCCAATCGCACGATCAAGTCGCTGGAGATGATGTTGCATCTGGCGTTGCCGGACGCGCCGCCGGCGACCGACGGGCACCACCGGGATGACGGGCACAGTCGGGTGGCCGATGACGGCCGCGGCAATACCGAAACCGGCCCCTCATGGGCGGTCCCCGTTCTCCCGACAACGGCCACGACCGGGGCCGGCATCGAAGCGCTGGCGGACGTCGCCGATGCGCATCGCGCTTACCTCGAATCGAGCGGCGAATGGGCAGCGCGCGAGCGCACCCGCAGCCGTGGCGAGATCGATCGCCTGTTGCGCGATCGGTTTATGGATGACATGATGGTTCGTGTTTCCATCGGGCAGCGCGTGGCCTTGCTGGATGATGTCATCGCGCGTCGAATTGACCCCTACGCTGCCGCGGACTACCTCTATGAGCAGGCCGGGCGCGCCATATTATCAGCATAACTATCATTGATGTCGGGAGCAGACATGTACGGCAATATCAAGCTTTATGCCGGTTCGGCCTGTCCGGACCTGGCCCAGCGCGTGGCCGACTACATCGGTATTCGTCTCAATCGCTGGGACATCATCACCTTTCCCAACGAGAATATTTTCATCCGGCTGAACAGCAGCGTGCGCGGCCAGGATGTCTATCTCATTCAAACGCACGACCGGCCGGTTCACAACAACATCATGGAGATGCTGATCGCCATCGACTGTTTCAAGCGCGATTCGGCCGGCCGGGTGACCGTGGTCGTGCCCTACATGTCCTATTCGCAAAGCGATAAAAAGGATCAGCCGCGCGTGCCAATCACGGCTCGATTATTGGCCGATATGATCGAGGTAGCCGGGGCCGATCGGTGGATCACCATCGACCTGCACGCCGGGCAAATACAGGGTTTCTACAAGATTCCCGGCGACTCACTGACCGCGCTGCATATTATCTGCGACTATATCCGGCAAAAGAACCTGGACGCGACGGTTGTGACGACCGATCTGGGATATGCCAAGGGAGGGCGGAACTATGCCGCTGCCCTCGGGTTCTCGCTGGCTTTTGTGGAGAAGCGTCGGGTGGGCAATGAAGAAGGGCGCGAGGCCCTCACACTCATTGGCAGTGTGGCGGGCAAGGATGTCCTGATCGTGGATGACCTGGTCGACACGGCCGGTTCGGTGCAACAGGCGGTCGAGGTCGTGCGGGCCAACGGCGCGCGCGACATCTACCTGGCGTTCACCCATCCCGTGCTCTCGCCGCCGGCGATCGAGCGGCTGCGCGATCTGGACATCAAGGAGATTGTCACTACCGATACGCTGCCCCTCGACCCGGCCAAGCGGCTGCCGAATATGACCATCCTGACGATTGCCGAATTGCTCGGCGAGGTTATCATGCGCTCACACGAGGGGCGCAGCGTGGGTGAGTTGTTTAATGAGTGACACGCAACAAGCTGCCCGACCGGCGTCGGGCGTGCAGAGCGCGCAAATCAGGAAATCAGCATTACAGTGAACTTAAGGGATTCGTAGGGAAAACACGCCCGCGGGCGGTGTTCTTCTATAATAGAATGCGCCATGTTCAAGAAAATCGTATCCAGCATCGTCGGTGATCCGAACAAGAAGATCATCAATAACCTGCGCCCAATCGTTGGAGATGTGGGCGAGCGGGAAGCAACGCTCCAGCACCTGCCGGACGAAGCCTTCCGGGAACGTACGGCCGAATTGAAAGAGCGAGTCGCCGCCGGCGCGAGTCTCGACGACATCCTGCCCGAAGCCTACGCTCTGGTGCGCGAGGCCTCCCGCCGTGCCATTGGCTTGCGCCCTTATGACGTGCAGATCATGGGCGGCGTCCTGCTCCATCGCGGCGAGGTTGTCGAGATGCGCACCGGTGAGGGCAAAACGCTCGTCGCAACGCTGCCGCTCTATCTCAACGCTCTCAGTGGCAAGGGGGTTCACCTGGTCACGGTCAACGAATATCTGGCACGTCGCGACGGCGGCTGGATGGGCAAGGTTCTCCATTTGCTCGGGTTGTCCGTGGGCGTCATCGGCCCGCTGCAATTATCGGCCCTTTTCGACCCGGAATACGTCAATCCGGGCGCGGAACTGGAGGATGAGCGACTGGTTCACTGGCGGCCGTGCACGCGCCTGCAAGCGTATGAGGCCGACATCACCTACGGCATCAGCAGCGAATTTGGGTTCGACTATTTGCGCGACAACATGGCGACTCGCCGCGACCAACTGGTGCAGCGCGGCCTGAATTACGCCATCATCGACGAGGTTGACAATATCCTCATCGACGAGGCGCGGACGCCGCTGATCATCTCCGGCCCGGCGGCGCGGTCGGGCAAGGACTATCTGCGTTTTGCCGAATACGTCCGGCGGCTGCGGCCAAATACGGCCGACGAGGAAGAGGAGCCGAACGGCCACTACGATATCGACGAGAAAAGCCGCAGCATTAGCCTCACGGAGATGGGCATCGGCGAGATCGAGAAGCGCATCGAGGAGATCGACGTCGAGGCCGGCGACAATCTCTATGATCCGCGCTTCTATCACCTGACCTACTACCTCGACAATGCCCTCCGCGCCCAATACCTGTTCAAGCGCGACGTGGATTACGTCGTTCAGGGGGATGAGGTCGTCATCGTCGATGACTTCACCGGCCGTCTGATGCCCGGCCGCCGCTACAGCGACGGCCTGCACGAGGCGATCGAGGCCAAGGAGGGCGTCAACGTCAAGCGCGAGACGCAAACCGTGGCCACCATTACCCTGCAGAACTACTTCCGCCTCTACGACAAGCTGGCCGGCATGACCGGTACGGCGCTGACCGACGCGGAAGAGTTTGACAAGATATACGAACTGGGCGTCACGCCTCTGCCGACCAACGTTGAGTACATCATCGACACCGGCCAGATGGGGCTGGAGACGCGCCGGGAGAAGGTGGACGGCGCGGAAGCGGTCGTCTACGTTCAGCCGCCGTCGGGCGAGCCGGTCTACTACAAGCGCGTGGACTTCCCGGATCAGGTGTACGGGACGATCACCGCCAAGGACCAGGCTATCCTCAACGAGATCAAGGCCGTCCACACGACCCACCGGCCGATCCTGGTGGGCACGACATCGGTCGAGCATTCCGAGATGATCTCCCGCTATCTGGACCGCGAGAAGATTCCCCATGCCGTGTTGAATGCCAAGATACACCAGTCGGAAGCGTTGGTGGTGGCCCAGGCCGGCCGCAAGGGCGCGGTGACAATCTCCACCAACATGGCCGGTCGCGGTACCGACATTCTGTTGGGCGGCAACCCGGAGGGGCTGGCGGCCGAGGCGCTGGAGAACGAGATGTTCGATCGGCCGCTGCTGGTGCAACTGGCATTCAAGCTGCTGACGGAAGGCGAGGGCGCCGCCCGCGATATGGCACGCAAGAATAGCAAGCTGACCGAAGACCTGGTTGACACACTGCTGGAGACGAAGCAACGCTTTGCCGCGGCGATGGACGAGATCGACCAGGTTCAGGTCTTTGGCCATCTGGCGCGGGCGCTGCAGGAGCCTTACAGCATCGACTACAACGACCTGCTCGAAGTTCTGCGCCGGGTGCGCGGCGGGCAGCTGGCCGAGGCGCGTATCTTTGTCGAGAGTCTGGACAAGGACGTGTCTTTGGTCGACGATATTATGCGTCGCTGGAGCGAACTGGTTCGCTACCAGAACATCCAGGCCGATGAAAAGCAGGTGGCCCAGTTCCTGGCCGAGCAGACGTTCGAGCACCACTACAACGCACGCGCCGCGCTTATTCGCGCCGTCCTGGGAGATCATCCGGAAGAAGCCGGGCAGTTGGCGGCTACGATCCCCGGTTTGGGGACGCAGCACATCGTCCGTATCCAGGAGCTGCGGGAGCAGGCCAAACGGGATAAGGAAGACATCTGGCGATTGGGCGGCCTCCACGTTGTCGGATCGGAGCGTCATGAGTCGCGGCGAATCGACAATCAGTTGCGCGGCCGCGCCGCGCGCCAGGGCGACCCCGGCTCGTCGCGTTTCTTCCTCTCTCTGGAGGATGACCTGATGCGCCGGTTCGGCGGCGAGCGTCTGAAGGGATTCATGACCCGCACCAACATCCCCGACGACATGCCCATCGAGAGCGGCCTGCTCGACCGGATTATCGAAAGTTCGCAAGAGCGCATCGAGGGGTATAACTTCGACATGCGCAAAAACGTCGTCGAATATGACGACGTGATGAACAAGCAGCGCCAGGCCATCTATAACGAGCGGCGTGAAATCCTCATGGGCGAGGACGTGGATCTCGACTCAAAGGTAGATGTAGCTTTCGATCAGGCGATCGATGAACTGATCGACCATTACGTCAATGACTACGCCGGCTACATTCGCGCCGAGGTCGAGCGCGTGGTGCAGGATTTCACGACCGACGCCACGAACACGGTCAACGTGCCGGCCGTCCTGCGCCGGGTTGGCAGCCTGCTGCCGTTGATGTCGGAGCTGGATCGGGGGGAACTGGAGCGCATGTCGCCCGAGCGGCTGACTTCGACGCTGGTCGCGCTGGCCCACGAGCAGGAGCGCCAGGGAACGAACCTGCTCCAGTTGCTCCAGGCGATGGGGCGCTTCCTGCCGCTTGTGCCGCCCGCGCCGAATCTGGGCGCTCTGGCATCCCACAAGAGCGGGCAGGTGCAAACTCGCGAGCGGCTGCGCGGCGAATATATTGCGCAGGTTCGCTCTCTGTTCGATGAGTTCCTGGCCGATTATGCGGAGCAATCCGAACGCGAGGCGATCTGGAGCGAAGCCGAGGCCGGGATCAATCGCGCCTTTTCCCATTTCAGTCTCGATGGTCTGTCGGTCAAGAACATGAACGAGCGTCAGGCTCACTTCCGCGAGGCGGTGGATGGCTCCTTGAGCGAGTTGCTTTTGCAGAGCCTGGCGGCGCTGGATGAAGAGCAGTTGGCCGATGCCCTGGAAAATTATATCGACAAGCAGCAGGAAAAATGGCGCAAGTTCATCGGCGAGGAGGAGTATCGCAATTACGAGCGGCTTCTGCTATTGCAGGCTATCGACCGGGAATGGCGCGACTACCTGACGGCGATGGACGACCTGCGGCGCGAGATCGGCCTGCAGGCGTTCGGCCAGCGCGACCCGAAGATCGAGTACAAGAAGCGCTCGTTCGAGATGTTCGCCGATATGCGCAAGAACATCGACCGCGACATCGCCGATCGCTTCTTCCGCGAGATTTCCGGCCACCAGGCGTTTATCCGGCAGCAGCAGCAGGAAGTGGCCTATAAAGTGCAGTCACAGGACGCCGGCTATCAGACGGTGAAGCGCGAGAAGGGCAAGGGCACGGAACTGCGCAAGGACACGCCCGACGTCGGCCGCAACGATCCCTGCCCCTGCGGCAGCGGCAGGAAATACAAGAATTGCCACGGCCGGCCGGGGATGGCGACGGCGGCGGGCGACAACGGCCAGACCGCGCAACCTGCCAAAGGCGGCAAGAAACCACAGCAAAAGAAGTCACGGCGGTAGAGAGACACACAGGCCTCAGGGAGACCCGAAATCCCTGAGGCCTATTTTAAGTGGTAGCCCGAAAAACGCTCCATATCCTTTGGCAGACTCGGCCACGGCCGCGCTTTCGGCAGGAGTCAGGGGCTTGAACAGGTTTAATTCGATGGCCAACGCTTCCTTGCCGGCCGTTCGCCTAAACGTCCCGACGATCTGACCATCGAGGATGATGACGTTCTGCAGCGCATTGCCCATTGCCCTCAATCTCTCGCCGTACTCTGGCTCGCCGATGGCGCTGCGGTCTTTGTAACCGATGATGTATTCGTCATAGATCGACAACAGATAAGCAGTTGGGGATGCTTCTGCAGGGGACAGGGCATCGCCGGCGAACCAATGCGTTTGGCCCTGCACCTCTTCATGATTCAGTTCTGAACCGGCCGCTTCCAACCCTTGCCGGACGTCCGCTAACGTAAGGCTCGACCAGCGGGCGAAGTCATGGAGCGTAGCCGGGCCGTGGCTTGTGAAGTAGCGTCGCGTGAGCTCGGCCAACGCTTCCTCGTGGAGCATTATCCGGGCGTTTGGCGCGCGCTCCTCCAGAAGCATGTAGGTGAACTGCTTGCCGCGTCGCGGGCCGCTACAGAGTAGTTGCTCCAGTTCAGCCCACATAACGATATAGGCCAGCCGTTGCCCGCTCCGATCGCGGCCGCCGGCAACCCGGATATCATCCGCTTCCAGCACCATCTTGATCTCGTTGCGCGTCATGCGGTTGCCGCTGCGCAGCGCTCGCGACAGAACGGTCGCACAGCGCGTCAGCGTTACATCGTCCAGCTCCAACTGACGATACATTGTGCTGTTGATCTTGTGGACACGCGGCGCGGTTAGCGCTTGCATCCAGCGGATATCCTCCGGTGCGACGAAGTGCCACGTCGGCCTCAGCATGTGGGTGCGGAGAATGTCACCCCGGTCGAGGGCGGCCTCGATGGTCTCGTCGCTCGTCGGCCGCAGGCGCAACCCCAACGACCATTTCGCTCCGGCGTAGTCCTGAGCCTGCATTGCTCCCAACCATGCTACCATCCGGGATGGGGTGCTCAGCGAGGTTTGGGAAAGCTGCAGGTTGAACAGTCGAGCATGGGCGATGTCACGCAGGTCCATTTCGGGTAACTCGAGCATGGGGCGATTATAGCGAAGAATCAACGGGGAGATGCAAAGGTCGGGCATATCGCGCATTGGATGACAGTATTGACCTTACTCGGGGCTTCTTGACATGGGACTGTCCCCATGCTAGACTGTCGCTCACATTCGAATAGAAAACGACTGCGAACCGGAAGAGTAGCCCGCGAAGCGAATCACAGAGAGTCGGCCGCCATGCTGAGAGGTCGATGACGGCGCGGCGGGCGAATGGGCCGGGGAGTTGCCGGGGCGAAGACAGTGGACAGTAGCTCCGGCCGGGGTGGCTTCCGTTAGCGGGCTGAGGCCTACAGGATAGTGTTCAGTAGGTCGGTATTCAGTAGGTCGGTTTGGACTGACCACTGGGCGCTGACTACTGTCCACCAAAATCGGGCCGGAAGAGTGAAGTCGCGGCCGGGGCGACTTAAGCAGGGTGGCACCACGGGAGATATCGACGCTCTCGTCCCTAGTAGGGGACGTGAGCGTTTTTTGTTGGGCAACAGGCGACGAATTTGTGGCTCGTGGTCTGTGGTCGGCGGTCAAATCGGAACAAGGAGAACATCATGACCGAGCGTACGAAGTTTTTATTGGACGAGAGCAAGCTCCCGAAGGCGTGGTACAACATCAATGCCGACATGCCGGTGGCTCCGGCGCCGGTGTTGCATCCGGGCACGCTGGAGCCGGTGACGCCGGATTTTCTGGCCGTGCTGTTTCCGATGAGCCTCATCCTGCAGGAGATCAGCGCCGAGCGCTACATCGAGATCCCGGAGCCGGTGCGCGAGGTCTACAAGCTGTGGCGGCCGACGCCGTTCATCCGTGCCCGACGACTGGAAAAGGCGCTGGATACCCCGGCCCACATCTACTTCAAGTATGAGGGGGCCAGTCCGGTGGGCAGTCACAAGCCGAACACGGCCGTGCCGCAGGCGTTCTACAACAAGCAGGAAGGCACGAAGGCGCTGACCACCGAGACGGGCGCGGGCCAATGGGGTTCGGCGCTGGCGATGGCCTGCAATTTCTTCGGCATTGACCTTGAGGTCTATATGGTCAAGGAGTCGTACCACCAGAAGCCGTACCGCCGAATCATGATCGAGAGCTACGGGGCGCAGGTCTTCGCCAGTCCCAGCGACCGGACGCACTACGGCCGCGCGCTGCTGGAGGGTAATGCCGACGCGCCCGGCTCGCTGGGCATTGCCATCAGCGAAGCCGTCGAAGCGGCGGCGGCCAGCGGCGGGGCCAAGAAATACAGCCTCGGCTCCGTGCTCAACCACGTGCTGATGCATCAGTCGGTCATCGGCCTGGAGACGCTGGAGCAGTTCGAGATGGCCGATGAGTACCCCGACGTCATCGTCGGCTGCACCGGCGGCGGCTCAAACTTTGCCGGCTTCGCCTTCCCGTTCGTTCACAAGAACCTGACCGAGGGCAAGGCCACGCGTGTCATCGCCGCCGAGCCGGCCGCGTCGCCCAGTCTGACAAAGGGCGTCTATACCTACGACTATGGCGACACGGCCCAGATGGCCCCGGTGGTCAAGATGCACACGTTGGGCCACACCTTCATCCCGCCGGGCATCCACGCGGGCGGTCTGCGCTACCACGGCATGGCTCCACAGATCAGCGCCCTGGTCGATAGCGGCCACATCGAGGCGCGGGCCGTCAAGCAACTGGACACGTTTAAGGCGGCGCTGACCTTCCTGCGGGCCGAGGGCATCATCCCCGCGCCGGAGTCGACCCACGCCATCAAGGTGGCTATCGATGAGGCGCTGGCGGCCCGCGAGAGCGGCGAGAAGCGGGTGGTGGCCTTCAACTTGTCGGGTCATGGCCACTTCGACATGGCCGCCTATGAGGCTTATCTGCACGGGCGGCTGGAAGATTATGAGTACCCGGCCGAAGCGGTGGCGGAGGCGTTGCAACATTTGCCGAGCGTAGGACACTAAAACATCATGATTCTGGACACAACCCGAGTAACTTACTCGCCTACGCTGGACGAGTTTCGTGCGCTGGCCGCGGGGCCGGCCAACCTGATCCCGGTGACGCGTGAGTTCGCCGCGGACCTGGAGACGCCGGTGTCGGTCTATCTGAAGCTGATGGATGAGCCGGGCGCGTCGTTCCTGCTGGAATCGGTCGAGGGCGGCGAGCAGGTCGGCCGCTATTCGTTCGTGGGGGTAAACCCGCGAGCGACGATTGCCCTGCGCGGGCGCGTTGTCGAGAGGAATGAAGGGGAGAAAGGGGGAAAGGGAGAAGGGGAGTTCACCCCTTCTCCCCTGCACCCTTTCTCCCCCGCTTCCCGCGAACTGGCCGACGGCGAGGATATCCTTCACGTCCTGAAGGCGGAGTTGGGACGCTACCGGGCGGCCGATCGGCCGGGGTTGCCCCGTTTCTCCGGCGGCGCGGTCGGCTATCTGGGCTACGACGTAGTGCGTTTCTTCGAGAAATTGCCCGAGACGAGCGCGCTCATTGGTGCGGATGGGTCTGAAACCCGCCCCTACGATGCTGTACCCGATGCCATGTTTCTGCTGGCCGATACGCTCGTCGTCTTCGACCATGCCCGCCACAGGCTTGTCCTGCTGGCCAACGCAACTATCGACGACGGCGCGGATGTAGAGGCGGTCTATGTAGATGCCCTGCGACGGATCGACCGGCTGGCCGAAAAGCTGCTGCGGCCGTTGCCGGCCGTGCCTACCCGCCGCTGGGGCGCGACCCACGGCAACGGGCAGGAGATCGAGGCCAACATGACCCGCGAGCAGTACGAAGCCATCGTGCGCGAGGCGAAGGAGTACATCGCCGCCGGGGACATCTTCCAGGTGGTGCTGAGCCAGCGCTTTAGCCGCCGCACCAGCGCCCACCCGTTCGCCGTTTACCGGGCACTGCGAATGCTGAACCCGTCGCCCTACATGTTCTACTTCAACTTCGCGCCGCTCGACGTGCAAGTGATCGGCGCATCGCCCGAGATGCACGTGCGACTGGAGGATGGGGTGGCTACGGTGCGGCCGATCGCCGGAACGCGGCGGCGCGGCGCTACCCCGGCCGAGGACGCGGCGCTGGCCGCCGAACTGCTGGCGGACCCCAAGGAGCGAGCCGAACACGTGATGCTGGTCGATTTGGGCCGCAACGACATCGGCCGCATCAGCGAATATGGCTCCGTCCACGTGCGTGACCTGATGTCGATCGAGCGCTATAGTCACGTGATGCACATCGTCAGCCAGGTGGAGGGCCGCATTCGCCCGGAACTGGATGCCTACGACCTGATGCGGGCCACTTTTCCGGCCGGGACGGTCAGCGGCGCGCCCAAGGTGCGGGCGATGGAGATCATCGATCAACTGGAAGGACAGCGACGCGGCCTCTATGCCGGGGCGGCGGGCTACTTCAGCTACGACGGCAGCATGGACACCTGTATCGCCATCCGCACGATGGTGATGCAAGGCGACCGGGTGTCGGTGCAGGCCGGCGCGGGTATTGTGGCCGACAGCGACCCGGCGGCCGAGTATCAGGAGTGCGTCAACAAGGCCGGCGCACTGCTGGTGGCGGTGGCGCGGGCGGAAGCGGGAACCTTATAAGTGACGAATGACGAGTGACGAATGACGAATCAAGAGCGCTTCTTCTTTCGTATTTCGTATTGCGTATCTCGTATCTACCGAAGAGATTATGAACAAGAAACGAGTCTTCAGTGGAATTCAGCCGACGGGCAACGTACATCTGGGCAACTATCTTGGAGCCATTCGCAACTGGGTGGCTGAACAGGATCACAAGATCAATTACTTCTGCGTCGTTGATTTGCACAGCCTGACTGTGCCGCAAGACCCGGAGAAATTGCGCTTTGAGACGCGGTCGATGGTCGCCATCTTGCTGGCCTGCGGCATCGACCCGCAAGCAAGTACCCTCTTCATCCAGAGCCAGGTGGCGGCCCACGCCGAGGGTTGCTGGCTGCTGAACTGCATCACGCCGCTCGGCTGGCTGCAACGCATGACCCAATTCAAGGACAAGGCGGCGAGGCAGGAGAGCGTGCTGACCGGCCTGCTCGATTATCCGGTGCTGATGGCCGGGGACATCATCTTCTACGATGCCGATGAGGTGCCGGTGGGCGAAGACCAAAAGCAGCACGTGGAGCTGGCCCGCGACATCGCCCAGCGTTTCAATGCGCTCTATGAGGTTGATTTCTTCGTCGTGCCGCAACCGGTCATCCCCAAGGTTGGAGCGCGGGTCATGGGGCTGGACGACCCAACCGTCAAGATGTCCAAGAGTCTGGCCGACAAGCGCGGCCACGCCATCCGCCTGCTGGATGAGCCGGACGAGGTGATGTACGCTTTCAAGCGAGCCGTCACCGACAGCGGCCGCGAGATTCGCTTCTCCGACGACCCCGAAAAGGCGGGCGTGAATAACCTGTTGGGCATTTACCAGGCGGTGACGGGCAAGGATAGCACCGCGGTGGAGGCTGACTTCGCCGCCGCGCGCGGCTATGGTGACCTGAAAGTCGGTGTGGCCGAAGTAGTCATCGAGATGCTGCGGCCGATCCAGGCGCGGTATCAGGAATTGATGGGCGACGCGGCCGAGTTGGACCGGTTGCTGGCCTATGGC
>JACDJC010000802.1_pt1 | contig 32612 bp, 24 predicted proteins | sample 7454191 | NCBI WGS metagenome assembly JACDJC01 (sample SAMN14253291, study PRJNA609438) | sludge metagenome | isolation source: sludge after 25d culture with pyrite and EDTA | collected 2018-12-20
CCTCTATCACCCCCGGCCCCCCGGGGGGGGGGCCCCCCCCCCCCCCGCGGCCGCCCGGGGCGGGCGCCCCCCCCCCCCCCCCGGCTCTCCTGCATCAATCCAAGATGTGACCAGGAGACAGTGCGGGTGAGAAGGGCTTTTTACAGCTGAGGCTCGCTACCAGTCGAGTGAAACCATCAGGCCCGCACGAGGCGGGCCTGATCTCTCACCGTCGTGTTGTCGCGCCGGTTACTTCTTCGGCATTTCCTTCAGGCCGCGGTTCTCCAGCATCGGCTCGATGCTGGGTTCCTTGCCGCGCCAGTCCTTGTACATCTCGGCCAGGTCCTCGGTGTTGCCGCGCGAGAGGACCATCTGGCGGAAGCGATCGCCATTGGCGCGAGTGAGGCCACCTTGCTCCTGGAAGCCGACGAAGGCGTCGTCGGCCAGCATCTCGGTCCACAGGTAGGCGTAGTAACCGGCGGCGTAGCCGTTGCCCCAGATGTGCTGGAAGTAGCTGGAGCGGTAGCGCGGCGGCACGTAGCTCAGGTCGACGCCGTCCTTCTTGAGCGAAGCCGCCTCGAACTTGTCCGTGTCCTGCAGCGGCGCGTCGGCGTCCAGCATGTGCCAGTTCATGTCGAGCATCGCGGCGGCGACCAGCTCGGTCATGTCGTAGCCCTTGTTGAACATGCGGGCCTTCTTCATCTTGTCGACCAAGGCCTCGGGCATCGGCTCACCGGTCTTGTAGTTCTTCGCGTAGTTGGCGAACACCTTGGGGTTGGTGGCCCAGTGTTCGTTGAACTGCGACGGGAACTCGACGAAGTCGCGCGCGGTATTGGTGCCGGACAGGGTCGGGTATTGCTGGTCGGCGAACATGCCGTGCAGCGCATGGCCGAACTCGTGGAAGATGGTGATCACGTCATCGAACGACAGCAGCGCCGGCTGCCCTTCGGCCGGCTTGGTGAAGTTGCACACGTTGTAGATCACCGGTTTGGTGTCCATCAGCTTCGACTGGCCGACAAAGTTGTCCATCCAGGCGCCGCCGCCCTTGTTGTCGCGCTTGAAATAGTCGGTGTAGAACAGCGCCAGCGACTTGCCATCCTGGTCGAACACTTCGTAGACGCGCACGTCCGGCTGGTACACGGAAATGTCCTTGCGCTCCTTGAAGGTCAGCCCGTAGAGCTGGTTGGCGGCGTAGAACACCCCGTTCTGCAGCACGTTGTCCAGCTCGAAGTACGGCTTGATCTGGCTTTCATCGAGGTCGTACTTCGCCTTGCGCACCTGCTCGGCATAGTAGTTCCAGTCCCACGGTTCAAGCTTTAAGCTGGGCTGCTTCAGCGCCTTCTGGTCCTTGTCGATCTGCGCCTGGATGTCGGCCGCCTCGCGCTTTGCGCGGGCTACCGCGGCCGGCGCCAGCTTGTCCATGAAGTTCATCGCCGCGGCCGGGGTCTTGGCCATCTGGTCGTCGAGCTTCCACGCGGCGTAGTTGGGATAGCCGAGCAAGGCCGCTTCCTGCGCGCGCAGCTGCGCCACGCGTTCGATCGTCTTGCGGGTGTCATTGGCGTCGCCCTGTTCGGCGCGGTTCCACGAGGCCTCGAATAGCTGCTGGCGGGTGGCGCGATCGCCCAGGTCCTGCAGCTCGGGTTGCTGGGTGGTGTTCTGCAGGGACAACACGTATTTGTCGTCTTCGTTGCGGTTCTTCCCCGCCTGCAACGCGGCAGCAAGTTCGGCGTCAGACAGCCCGGCCAGCTTGCTCTTGTCACCAAACACGGGAGCGGCATCCTTGGTCGCCGCCAGCAGTTTGTTGGTGAACGCGGTGCTGAGGCTGGATTCTTCCTGGTTCATCGCCTTCAGCCTGGTCTTGTCCGCATCGGACAGCCTGGCGCCGGCATGCACGAAGTTCTGGTAGACCACCTCGACCAGGCGGGCCGATTCCGGGTCGAGCTTGAGCGTGTCGCGCTGGTCGTAGACCGCCTCGACCCGCTTGAACAGCTTGTCGTTGAGGTGGATCGCATCCCGGTGGGCAGCCAGCCTGGGCGCCTCCTCTTCCTGCACTTTCTGCAGCGTGTCATTGGTATTCGCCGCGGTAACGCCGTCGAATACCGCCATCACGCGGTGCAGCATGACGCCCGATTTCTCCAGCGCCACGTAGGTATTCTCGAAGGTGGGCGGTTCGGGGTTGTCGGCAATCTTGTCGATCTCGGCCAGCTGACGCTGCATGCCCTCCTCGATCGCCGGCTGGTAGTCGGCATCGGTGATCTTGTCGAACGGTGGGGCCTGGAACGGCAGCGTGCTGGCCTGGAAGAACGGGTTGCTGGTCATGGCGGTGGCCGGTGCGGTGGTGCTGGCGGCTGCCACCGAGGCGGTCGTCACAGGAGAGGAATCGGCGTCATTGGGCTGCTGCGAGCAAGCGGCGAGGGCGATCGTGGTGGCAATCACTAGCATGCGGAGACGAAGCATCGGGTTTCCCAGGTGGAGCGTCCACGGCGGGACGAGACGGGTTGGCAATCGCCGACTTTACCGATACCGCCGCCACTTTCCAAACGCGCGCCGGATGGTGCGCATGCAATATCGTGCTATCGGGATGGATCAGGCCGCGCGCACGTCACGCAACTGCCAGGACCGGCCGATCAGCAAGTTCAACCGATGGCGCACCACGCTCATCGGCAGGTTGGTGGCAAGCTCTACATCGATACGTAGATCGGCAACGCCGGCCGTCACCTCGGCACTCGGATCGGTGGCCCCGAGGCTGGCGTCGACCGCATCGGGGTCCGACTGTGCCGTGCGCCAGCGCTGGAACAGCGCGTCCGCGCGCAACGCCTGCTGCAAGACGGCGGCAAAATCGTTCGGCCCGACGCCATCGTAGGCAAAGCGCGCATCGTTGCCCCGCGCATGGGCGAAATCGGCGATCGAAAGATAGTAACGGTTGCGCGCCATGTAGCCTCCACAGACAGGTTCCAAGCCCATTCAAGCACGCCGGATGTGAAGCCACCGAACCGACCCCGAAAACTGGCACCCGCAGCGAAAAAGGCGTAAGACAGATAGCTGATCTTCCAAGACGGGGGCTTCCATGTCACGCATGATCCACGCCCAGGGACTCACGTTCGCAGGTTGCGTCCTGCTCGCCGCCGCGGTCGGGCTGAGCGCCTGCTCCTCGCCGCCCGCTCCATCTGCAGCGACGCCGGCAGCCACAGCCGCCAGTGCAGCCTCCGCGGCGGAGCCAGCGCAGGCGCCGATGGACAACGCCAGTATTGCGGCGGGCAGCGGCACCCGGCTGCTGCGCTTCCCGGATGTCTGCGAGGATCGCGTGGCATTCACCTATGCTGGCGACCTGTGGCTGGCGTCGAGCCAGGGCGGAACCGCCACGCGCCTGACCGCCGCACCCGGCCTGGAAATGTCGGCGCGCTTCTCGCCCGATTGCAAGCAGATCGCCTTCACCGGGCAATATGGTGGCGACAGCCAGGTCTATGTGGTTTCCGCCGACGGCGGCGTGCCGACCCAGTTGACCTGGTACCCGGCGATGGGCCCGCTGCCGCAGCGCTGGGGCTTCGACAACCAGGTGTATGGCTGGACGCCGGATGGGAAGGCGGTGCTGTTCCGCTCCTGGCGTGACTCGCGCAACATTTCGGACCCGCGCGTGTTCACCGTTCCCGTGACAGGCGGCCTGCCAAGCGTACTGCCGATGCCACAGTCAGGCACCGCGCGCTTCTCGCCGGACGGCAAGCAGGTAGTGTATTCGCCCAAATTCCGCGATTTCCGCGACTGGGACCGCTACCAGGGTGGCTGGGCGCAGGAGCTCTTCATCTACGACATCGCGGCAAAAACCGCCAAGAACATCACCGACGACCCCAATACCGATCGCGACCCGGTGTGGATCGGCAAGGACATCTACTTCCTGTCCGACCGCGGCCCGCATCTGAATCTTTATCGCTACGACACCAGCGATGGCAAGACCACGCAACTGACCCATTACGCCACGGATGATGCGCGCTGGGCCAGCGGCGACCAGGCCGGGCAGATCGTGTACGAGGTCACCGGCGCGCTGCACATCTACGACACCCGCGACAATACCGACCGCGCGCTCGGAATCCACGTGCCGAGCGACCTCGTTGCCGCCCGCGCATCCGAGCGCAGCGTGAAGAAGTTCATCGAGGATTTCGCGCTCAGCAGCAACGGCAAGCGCGCCGCCTTCACCGCGCGCGGTGACGTCTTCAGCGTGCCGCTGGAACACGGCATCACGGTGGACCTGACGCACACCCCCGGCGTGCATGAGCGCGAAGTGAGCTGGTCGCCGGACGGCAAACGCGTCGCCTACATTTCCGACCAGAGCGGCGAGGAAGAGGTGTGGGTGCGCGATGCCGACGGCAGCAAGCCGGTGATGCTCACCAAGGGTGACCTCGGTCGCCTGTACGGCACGACGTGGTCGCCGGATGGCAAGAACATCGCCTATGTGGACAGCGACAACCGCATCCATGTCGCGGGCGCGTCGGCGGGCGCTGCCGACAAGGTCGTCGCGCAGGATCCGGGCAACATGCCGGGGGACTACACCTGGTCGCCCGGCGGGCACTACCTCGCCTACTCGCTGACCGACAAGAACACCCTGCAGCCGCGGCTGTACGTGTATGACCTCGGCTCCGGCAAGGCGACCGAACTCGGGCGCGAATACTTCAATGCCAACAACCCCGCGTTCTCGCCCGACGGCAAGTATCTGTACTTCCTCGGCGATCGCGAATGGACGCCGCTGATGTCCAGCGTGGAGCTGGACTACGCCACCAATCGCAGCACCGAAATTCTCGCCTATGCCTTGCGCAAGGATCTGGACAATCCGTTCGCGCCGCGCAACGACAGCGCCAGCGGCGAAAACGACGCGCCACCGAAGAGCGACAAGGACAAGGCCGGGACGAAGCCGACGCCGGCCGCACAGGTCAACGACCGCATTGACTTCGACGACATCGACCAGCGCCTGATGCACATACCGATCGAGCCGGACAACATCCGCTGGCTGGCGGTGACCCCGAAGTCGATCCTGTACGCCATCACCGGCGCGCCGTACCTGGGTCGTGACAGCGCCGTTCCGACCAAGCTCGAGGCGTGGTCGTTCGAGCAGCGCAAATCAAGCACCGTCTACACCTACGGGAAACCGGGCGGCGACGAAGGCGATGACGGCGCCGGCCCGTTGGCGCTGTCGGGCGACGGCAACACCTTGCTGGTGCGCGACGGCAAGGACTACAAGGCGATCGACCTGACCGCCGACAAGCCCGAACCAAAGGACGTCAAGCTCGACGGCCTGTTCATGCGGGTCGATCCCAAGGCCGAATACGCCGAGATCTTCAACGACGTGTGGCGGCGCTATCGCGACTACTTCTACGTCACCAACATGAACGGCTACGACTGGAACGCGATCCGCGCCAAGTACGAGCCGCTGCTGAAGTACGTCGGCGACCGCACCGACCTCAACTACGTGCTCGGCCAAATGATCGCCGAGCTGTCCAACTCGCACACCTATGTCGCCGGTGGCGATCTGGGCCTGCCGGAGAAACCGCATGTGGGCCTGCTCGGCGCGAGCTTCGAGCTGGATGCCTCAAGCGGACACTACCGGATCGCGCAAATCTTTTCCGGCGAAAATGACGAGTCGCGCTATCGCTCGCCGCTCACCCAGTTCGGCGTGGACGTCAAGGCCGGCGATTACATCCTCGCGATCAACGGCACGCCGCTGAGCGCCGACGGCAATCCGTATCGACTCCTGCGTGTCGCGCCGGGCCAGATGGTCCAGCTCACGGTCAACTCGCGGCCATCGACCGATGGCGCGCGCACGGTGCTGGTCAAGCCGATTGCGAGCGAGATGTCGCTGCATTACCACGAGTGGGTGCAGGCCAACCGCGCCTACGTCGCCAAGGCCAGCGGCGGCAGGATCGGCTACCTGCACATCCCGGACATGGGCGTCGATGGCGCACGCGAGTTCATCAAGTGGTACTACCCGCAACTGCGCAAGCCGGGGTTGATCGTCGACGTACGCGACAACGGCGGCGGCTTCATGTCGCAAACCATGATCGAGCGCTTGTCGCGCAAGCTGCTGGGGTACAACTATCTGCGCAACAGCAGCATCACCGGCACCTATCCGGCAGCGACCCACGTCGGTCATCTGGCGGCGCTGTCGAACGGCACCTCGGCGTCGGACGGCGACATTTTCTCGTACATGTTCAAGCAGGCGAAGCTGGGACCGCTGATCGGCACCCGCACCTGGGGCGGCGTGATCGGCATCCACGGCTTGGGCCCGTTGATCGACGGCGGCACGGTATTCGTGCCGACCTACGCGGGCCTCGTCGGTCTGGACGGCAAGTACGTGGTCGAAGGCCACGGCGTCGAGCCGGATATCGAGGTGAAGGAAAACGTATCCGATCAACTCGCCGGCAAGGACCCGCAGCTCGACAAGGCAATCGAGGTGTTGCAGCAGCAGATCGAGGCGCACCCGGTGGTATTGCCACCGCAACCGCCGGGGCTGGACAACGCGCCGCCGCACATGCGATCGACGAGCGCCGGCACGCCCTCGAACTGAACCTTCACCCGCGCCGCCTGTGGCGGCGCGAGCACGGCGCCAACGGCGGCAGCCCGTGTCGGCGTCACCCTGACATCCGCCGCGTGATCGATCACGCCCAGGCACGGCGCCGGCAATAAACACGCTCCCACTCATGCACCGCGTTCCGACACGCCTATCAACCCGATGCATTCCTGCGGTATCGGCGGTCTGACGCATACTAAACAGGTCACCCACGGACGCCGCGCATGTTCGACCTCAAGACCTCCAGCCACGCCAGCAAGCACGAGCACTACGCCGACCTCGCCACACAGGCGCGCGGAATGTTGGCTGGCGAGCCTTCGCTGATCGCGAACGCGGCAAACTTCAGCGCGCTCGTCTATCACAGCCTGCCCCAGCTGAACTGGGCCGGTTTCTACCTGTTCGACGGCATCGAGCTGGTGGTCGGGCCGTTCCAGGGCAAGCCGGCCTGCATCCGCATCGCGCTGGGTCGCGGCGTCTGCGGCACCGCCGCGCAGACCCGCCAGACCCAGCTGGTGCGCGACGTCAACGCCCATCCCAACCACATCTTCTGCGACTCGGCCTCGCAATCGGAAATCGTGGTGCCGCTGGTCAAGGCCGATGGCTCGCTGCTCGGCGTCTGGGACGTCGACAGCCCGGTCACCGACCGTTTCGACGAGGACGATCGCGCCGGCATGGAGGCACTGTGCGCGGTATTCATGGCGTCCGTGCGCACCTGACGACTCCCGCGACTTGCGGGCAACTCGCTTCTTGCCCGTAGAAGCCAGCTCGCGGGCGATGCTCTTGCGAATCCCGAACTTGACTAGCGTCGAACCCCAGCTGTCAAAAGCCCCTCTCCCGTCGCTGGCTCTTGATCAAATATCGATTGAATACTGGGACAAGACCGGCGGGCAGTGCCCGCCCTACGGCGCATCGATGGCAGGGCGGGCACTGCCCGCCGGCTCTTCTGCACCCATGCAAGACGTGATCAAGAGACAGCCACCCGCAAGGGGACTCCCAGGTCGCCGAGGGGGAGACGGACCATGTCAGCTGAGACTCGATGCTAAATCAGGATCCCGAATCCTGACCAAAGGCATCACCCGCGAGCGGGCTCCGACGGGGATGCGGCTAAATGTCGCGCTCTTGCCGCAACAAGCGCATCACCGCCTCGCGTGCCTCGTCCACGCCGGTCCCGGCGGAGGAGGAGAAGATCTGCGCGGTGGCATCCAGCCCTCCGGCCGCAAGCAGCTTGCGCAACGCGCCCAGCGCCTGGGTTGCTGCTCCATGCGACAACTTGTCCGCCTTGGTCAGCAGCACGTGGCAAGGCAGCCGGGTATCGCCGCAGAACTCAAGCATCTGGCGATCGAACTCCTTCAACGGATGGCGGATATCCACGATCAGCACCAGCCCGCGCAGGCTGTGACGACGGTGCAGGTAGGCGTCGATTTCCTGCTTCCAGTGCTCGCGCATCTCCTGCGGCACCTTGGCGTAGCCGTAGCCGGGCAGGTCGATCAGGCGCGCATCGAGTGGCGGCTGGCCGTCGCCCGTGATCGGCAGGGGCAGGCTGAAAGCGACCATCTGCTGGGTGCGCCCCGGCGTCTTCGAGGTACGTGCCAGGCCCTTGTGATTGGTCAAAGTATTGAGCGCACTGGACTTGCCCGCATTGGAGCGGCCCGCAAACGCCACCTCGGCGCCTTCGTCGGCGGGCAACTGGCTGATACGGTGTGCGGCGAGCATGAATTGCGCGCCTTGGAGGGGATTGGGCATGGGAACAATTTGACCAAGGTAGGATGTCACGTGATAATTCTGTGGTTTCTGTCTGCCGGGGGGCTTTGCTGGTCTCGTTGGCGCGGTTCGCAAGTCTCTCAGGAGTCAAGTGTATGAGCTTTCACTTCGCTGGTTTTCGGGCCACCGTCCTCGGGTCCGCCGTGGCTCTCGTGTTGGCGCTGTCCACCACGACCTTGATCGCCCAGGAGACACCACCACCTACTGCTGCCGCGAATGCGGCAACACCCACGGTAGCCGAAGCCGCGATCAAGCCTGGTGACCCGGCCGCCGGCCAGGCCAAGGCCGCCGTCTGCGGCGCCTGCCACGGGCAGGACGGCAATTCTCCCATTCCGCTGTACCCCAAGCTGGCCGGCCAGAGCGAGCAGTACACGGTGCGCCAGTTGACCGACTTCAAATCCGGCGCGCGCCAGAACCCGATCATGTTGGGTATGGCGGCGCCACTGTCCACCCAGGACATGCATGACCTCGGCGCGTATTTTGCCAGCCAGAAGTCGCAGCCCGGCGTGGCCGACCAGGCCCTGGTCGAGCGCGGCCAGACCTTGTACCGCGAGGGCGACACCACGCGTTACATCCCCGCCTGCATGGGCTGCCACGGGATGGATGGTCGCGGCAACCCGGGCGCAAGGTATCCGCAGCTGGCCGGCCAGCACGCGCAGTACACCGAGGCTACGCTGAAGGCCTGGCACGATGGAACCACCTGGGGCGACGACATCTATTCGAGGATCATGCCGGAGATTGCCGTGAAGCTGGACGCCGAGGATATCGCGGCGTTGGCCAGCTATATCGAGGGGTTGCACGGCACGGACAACCAGACGCCAGCCACCACGCCTTGATCGATCACGCGCCGGCACCGGTCGGCGCCGTTGGTTTCACGCTCCACCGATTCGAGGTTGCGATGTTCAAGCGTCTGCCGATTCTGTGCGCCGTCCTGTTCGCGCTTGCTGCCTGCAGTCATGACAACGACAGCAATACCACCCAGCCGGCGGCGCCGGTTGCCAGCAGCACCCTGGCCGCGGCACCGGCCCCGACCACCAGCAGCCCGGCGGTGGCAGCCACCAGCGAAGCACCGGCCGCCAGCGAAACCGCCGCACCAGACAGCAACGACAGCGCAACGGCGGCACCAGCCATGCCGACGATACCCTTCGTCGACAACGGCAAATGGGTCGAGGGCAAGAACTATTTCGTGATCGACCCCGCGCAGCCGACCAGCCATCCGGGCAAGATCGAGGTCACCGAAGTGTTCTCGTTTGGCTGCCCGGCCTGCAACGCGTTCCACACCACCGCCGACCAGATCAGGAAGAACCTGCCGGCCGGGGCGGTGATGAACTACCTGCCGGCCGCGTTCCGCCCTGACGAGAACTGGCCGGTCTATCAGCGCGCCTTCTACGCGGCGCAGGCGCTGGGCCTGGCCGAGAAGAGCTATGACGCAATGTTCGACGCCACTTGGAAATCCGGCGAGACGGCCACCTACAACCTCAAGGGCACCGGACTGAAGCCGAAAGAGGCGTGGCCGACGATCGACGACATCGCCACCTTCTACGCGGCGAACTTCGGCGTGGATCCGAAGGAGTTTGTCGCCGTCGCCAACTCGTTCACGGTCAACACCAAGATGAAACGCGCCGACGACCTGATCAAGGCGTACGGCATTGACGGCACGCCCTCGATGGTCGTCAACGGCAAGTACCGCTATGGCGCGAGCACAGCCGGCGGCTATGCGCAGACCATCGAGCTGACCCAGTGGCTGATCGCCAAGGAAGCAGCTGGCAAGTAAGCCCCCTGGGTCGACCAGATCCGCTCGACGCCCCACGCCACTCCGTGCAGAGAACCGCCCGATGTTCAAACAACTCACCCGCCTGCCTGTCCTCGCCCTGTTCAGCGGCCTGCTGCTGGCCAGCGCCTGCACCGCGCAATCCAGCGACCCGGTGCCGTACACCGAGGGAGTCGATTACGTCATCCTGCCTGCCCCGCACGAGCGCTACAGCGACGCCGGCAAGGTCGAAGTGGTCGAAGTCTTCTCCTACGGTTGCATCCATTGCGCGCAGTTCGCGCCGGAGGCCGACAAACTGCGCAAGGAACTGCCGCCCGGCATCGAGTTCAAGCTGATGCCGGCACCGTTCAGCGCCACGTGGGTGCCGTACGCGCGCGCCTACTACGCGGCGAAGAAGCTCGGCGTGGTCGATCGCACGCATCTGCAGTTGTTCGAGGCCAAGTTCGCCAAACACTACCCGATCAACTCGATGGACGAGCTCGCCGACTTCTACGCGCGCGAGGGCGTCAACCGCGCCGAGTTCATGCGCATCGCGTTGTCGGAAGAAACCACCGCGAAGATGAAGCGCGACCTCAACCTGCTGCGCACCTGGCAAGTCGACGGCACGCCGACCCTGGTGGTCAATGGCAAATACCTGGTGGCCACGGTCAACTCGCACGCCAGGATGCTCATCGTGGCCCAGTGGCTGGCCAAGCGCGAACTGGCTGGAAAGTAGCCGCAGCAGGCCCGGCGGGCCGGCCAATCGGAATATGCGGCTAGTATGGCGTTCATCTTGCTTCGTGCATGCTGCTACTGATGACCTGCCCGGTGTGCGGGTTGGGGTGATCATTTCTTCCCTGGTTTTCTGCCGTGTGGTGCCATGAACCGTGTCGCGATCAATTCAGCTGCCCCTGCCGAGCGCCATCTGCGCCTGCTCAGCTGCAATATCCTGGCCGGCGCCAGCGTCAAGCACTACCGCGAATACGTTACCCGCAGCCTCACCGCGGTGCTGCCCGGGCGCAGCAAGATGGACAACCTCGATGGTCTCGCCGAGGTGCTCTCCGGGTTCGACGTGATCGGCCTGCAGGAGGCTGACGCCGGCAGCCTGCGCTCGGGTTTCCTCAACCAGACCCGCTACCTGGCCGAAACCTCCGGCCTGCCGTTCTGGAGCTACCAGCCGAACCGGCCGATGGCCAAGTTCGCCCATTCCGCCAACGGACTGATCAGTCGACTCGAACCGACTTCGGTGACGGATTACCCGTTGCCCAGCCGGATTCCCGGCCGTGGTGCGTTGTTGGCACAATTCGGCGAAGGCGACAACGCGCTGGCAGTGATGATCGCGCACCTGTCGCTGAGCGCCCCGGCGCGCGCACGCCAGCTCGGCTTCATCGCCGAGCTGTTGCAGGATTTTCGCCACGCCGTGTTGATGGGCGACCTCAACACTGAACCGAACAGCGCGGAAATGCGCCAGCTGTTCGACAAGTCCAGCCTGCAACCGCCAGCGCAACCCACCCCGACCTTTCCCAGCTGGAAGCCGCGGCGGGCGCTGGATCACATCCTCACCTCCGAGGCAATCCAGCTGGACAAGACGTGGGCGTTGCCACAGGCTTTCTCCGATCACCTGCCACTGGCTGCGGAGATCCGCCTGCCGGTACACGTCGGCAGCAAGCCGGTCCAGCAAAAACGTCGATGAAGCCCTCACCGTGGCGACTGGCGCTGCCGTGGCTGTTGCTGCTGCTGGTCGGAATCGCCGCGGCGATGGTGCGCTTCAATCTGATCGAATCCAGCGCGATCGGGCAACTGTGCAGCAGCAACCACGGCCCCTGGTGGTGCGGCATGCGAACCGCCCTGGTACAGGGATTCCTGCACAACGTCTACGGCGTGGCAGCGATGATTGCCGCGGTGCTGGCGCTGGTTACCGGCCGTCGCGCGCCAGCCTGGCTGGCCGCCGCGCTCGGCGTGTTCGCGATCCAGCTGTATGGCGCCGAGAGCGGGGCGCTGGCCTTGCTGATCGGCAGCCTACGCTTGCTGCGCCTGCAGGCAGATGCGGGCGCCACGCCACTCGAGCAACACCGGCAGGGCCAGCAGAAGGTTCACGCCCAGCCATAACCAGGCCACCGGGTTGAGACCCGCTTCCTGCACCGGCACAATCACCCCCAGCAACGGCAGCCATGCGGCCAGGAAGCGTTCCTCCAGCCGCGGCATGCTCCGCCTGCCTGGGCAGGACAGCCAGTGGGCCAGGGCATAGCCGACGCTGGGCAAGAGGAACAGGCCCAGCGGAAAATCCCGATAGCGTCCGTCGAAGACCAGCAGCAAGCCGTAATACGCCAGCCCAAGCAACCAGCCCAGGCGCAGCCAGCCGGGTACGAACGCATGCGCCGTACCGGACAGTCGTGCCGCGATCCAGCGCGCCAGCCGCAAGGCGGTGAACAAGGCCAGCGCGCAGGCCGACAGCGATACCGTCCACTCCCACGCATCGCGGCAGGCGAACAGCATCTGGCGGAACTGCCAGGCCAGCGCAGCCCCGCTGGCGACGCCGGCAAGGCCAAGCGCCAGCACATCGCGCCAACCGTGCCGATGCCGGCGCCATGCACCGGCCAGCACGAACAGGCCGCCGCAGGCCGCCGCGGCCAGCCAGCCCAGCCACCAGCGCGGCTCCTCGGTCACCGGACCCTGCAGCGGGAACTTCGGTCGGGCCTGCGCATCGAAGATGCCCCAGTAGCCGCCCACGGTACCTTCCAGGGCGCGCTTCCACGGCTGGTCGAACGCCTCGATCACGTTGTATGGCAGCTTCTCCTGCGCCGCGTAGCGCAGGAACTCGCGCAGATAGCGCGCCTCGCTGACCAAGCTGGCGCTGGCCGCCTGGCGCGAGCGTCCCGCACTGGGCCAGCCGGTTTCGCCGATCATCACGCGCTTTCCGGGAAAGGTCTGCTGCATCTTCGCGTACACCGTCGCCACGTGCTGCACTGCCCGTTCCGGCGGCACCGGCTTGTCCTCCCAGTACGGCAGGATATGGATGGTCACGTAATCGACCGAATCGGCCAGCTCGGGATGGCGCAGCCAGAACTCCCACACGTCGGCATAGGTCACCGGCTCCGGCACCGCGGCACGCACCCGGGCCAGATCGGCAGCCAGTTGGGGGGAAGACAGATCACCGCGCAACAGCACCTCGTTGCCGACGATCACCCCACGCACCACGCTCGGGTACTTGCGCGCCGTGGCGATGGCGAGCCGGATCTGCTCGTCATTGGCGGTGGGATCATGGCCCAGCCAGACGCCGAGCAGCACCTTCATGCCGTAGCGCCCGGCGATCTGTGGCACGGCACTGAGACCCTGCCCCTGCGAGTAGGTGCGTACGCAGTCGAAACGCTGCGACAGCGCGCGCAGATCGGCGTCGATGCGCGCCGGACTGATGAAGGCGCCGGGATCCAGCGGCGACTCGCCGGGTAGGCGAAACGGCGAGTACGACACGCAGGCAATCCGCGCCGAAGGTGCGTGCGGCAGATCCACCGGCCGGCCGATCGCCCACCACCAGTACGCCGCCGCCAGCGCCAGCGCCAGCAACGCCAACCACGCCAGTCCCTCTCGATGGAAAACAGGCGCAGGTTTCGACGACATGCCAGGTCCGTAGGTGCTGAAGCATCAACCTGCAAGCTTAACAGCGCATGCCGCGTACTCACCGAACCGAAACAAGCCGCTCGAAGCCATCCACTACACTTCGCGCAGATCGAATCACGGAGTTCCCATGCTTTTCTGCACCACCTCGCGTCGTGCGTGGCCGGCCTGGCTGGTACTGATATTCACTTGGCTGGCAGCGTCCGGCGTACTCGCAGGCGAACCGAGCGCAGCCCAGCGCACGGCATTCAAGCAGGCGTATGCCGCCGCGCAGCAAGGTGGCGACAGCTGGCGCCAACTGGCCAGCGGCCTGCGCGATTATCCGCTGTACCCGTACCTGCAGGCGGCCGCACTGGAGCACGACATCAGTCAGGTCGACCGCGCCACGGTGGAGTCTTACCTCAAGCAATACCCCGACGGAATCCCCGCGGCCGACCTGCGCCGCAGCTTCCTGCGCGAATTGGCGCGCCGGCAGGACTGGAATGATTTCCTGGCTCTGTATCAACCGGGGCTGGGTGATTCGTTGAGTTGCTTCGCCTTGCAGGCGAAACTGGCCCAAGGCGGCAAGCTGGATTTCGAGCAGGATCTGGCGGCACTGTGGACCAAACCGAATCTGCCCAGCGCCTGCGACCCGGTATTGAGCGCAGCGCAGGCCCAGGGATTGTTGACCCGGGCGCGGCTGTGGACCCGGATCGACCGCGCCGCCGACGCGGGCCAGGCCGGCACCATCACCAGCCTGGCCGACTGGCTCTCGCTGGCCGATCGTGTCAATGCGCAGCGACTGGCGCTGGCGCTGCGTGATCCGGCAGGGGCGCTGACCCAGGCGGTCCAGTGGGGAGATACGCTGCACTCCCGGCAGGCGGCCACACTGGCCCTGGCGCGGCTGGCCAGACGCGACGTCGGCGGCGCCGATACGGCGTGGCAGCGGCTGGAGCCGCGCTTCCACTTCAGCCAGCCGCAACGCGACCGCATCCTGCACGCGCTGGCCCTGTTCCATGCCACCGACTTCGATGACGGCGCCCTGGCGCGCCTGATCGCGCTGCCGCCAGCCGCGCAAAGCGACAGCACCCGCGAATGGCGCGCCCGGGTGGCGTTGGCTCGCATGAATTGGCCCGCCGTATTGGCCGCGATCGAGGCGATGCCGCCCAGCCAGCAACAAGATGGTGAGTGGCAATATTTCCGCGCCCGCGCGCTGGCCGCCACCGGGCACGCCGAGCAGGCGCGGCAACGGTTTGCGGCGCTGGCCGAGCAGGCCACCTACTTCGGCTTCCTCGCCGCCGACCAGCTGCAGCAGACCTATGCGATCTGTCCGCTGACCCTGGCCGACGATGCTCAGCGCGAGCAGCAGTTGCTGGCGCTGCCTGGGCTGCAACGCGCATTCGAGTTGTTCGCGATCGACCTGCCAGCGCTGGCCCGGCGGGAATGGGCGCGGGCGCTGCAGGGTGCCGACCCTGCGACCATGCGCATTGCCGCCGACCTCGCCAACCGCCGCGGCTGGTACGACCGCGCGGTGTTCACCTTCAGCAGCGGCGAGGGGTTGCGCCTGTACGAGCTGCGCTTTCCGCTGGCCAGCCAGGACGGGCTGGTACCGCAAGCCGAGCAAGCCGGCATCTATCCTCCCTGGGCCTACGCCATCCTGCGTGCCGAGAGCGCCTGGATGAGCGACGCCCGCTCCAGTGCCGACGCGCGCGGGCTGATGCAACTGCTGCCCTCCACGGCGGTGCTGGTGGCCAAACGCAACGACCTGGGCTGGGCCGGCGCCGACAGCCTGTACGATCCCACCGTCAATATCGCGCTGGGCACGCGCTACCTGGCGCAGATGGCGCAACGTTTCAACGGTTCGACCTGGCTGGCCAGCGCGGCCTACAACGCCGGCCCGAACCGGGTCGACCAGTGGCTGGCCGCGCGCGGCACGCTGGCGCCCGAGCTGTTCGTCGCCACCATCCCGTACAAGGAGACCCGCGAGTATGTCGCCCGTGTCATGGCGTTCAGCGTAATCTACGACTGGCGCCTGCACGACGCGGTGGTGCCGCTGTCGCTGCGCATGAGCCCGGCCGACCAGCCCCATGCGCTGCCGGACGCGACCACCGCGCGTCGCACCGTCCGCTGCCCGGCCACCGTCTCGACGGGCGCTTCCAGCACCGTCAGCGCGCCGCCGCAACCCTCACCCGCACCCGCACCCGCCAGGGACTGAATCCACATGACCACACAGCAACTGGTGATACTTGGCGGCACGGGTTTCGTGGGCAGCCACCTGGTGCACCGGCTGGCCGCCGACGGCCACCGCATGGTGCTGCTCAGCCGCAACCGCGAACAGCATCGCGCGCTCGGCGTCCTGCCCGGTGTGAGCGTGCGCAGTGCGGACGTGTACGACGACGAGGCGCTGCGTCAACACCTTGCTGGCGCCGACGCGGTGATCAACCTGGTCGGCATACTCAACCCGGGCGGACCGCATACGTTCCAGCGCGCGCATGTGGAGCTGACCCGTCGGCTGATCGCCGCCTGTGAGTCCACCGGCATCACGCGCCTGCATCAGATGAGTTCGCTCAAGGCCGGCCAGGGCCTGTCGCAGTACCTCAAGACCCGCGGCGAGGCCGAGGCGCTGGTCAAGGCCTCGACGCTGGATTGGACGATCTACCAACCCAGCGTGATCTTCGGCGCGGGCGATGGTCTGGTCAACCGTTTCGCCGGGTTGCTGCGGCACTTGCCGGTGCTTCCGCTGGCGCGCGCCAAGTCACGCATGGCGCCCACCTGGGTCGGCGATGTGGCCGAGGCGATTGCGCGTTGCGTCGGCAACGTGCAACTCGGCCGACGACGCAGCTTCGAACTTTATGGCCCCGAAGTGCTCACCCTGGGCGAGATCGTGCAGCGCATCCGCGACGGCGCCAGCTTGCGTACACCGATCATCGCGCTGCCCGACAGCCTCGGCCGGTTGCAGGCGCGGGTGGCCGAATGGATCCCGGGCAAACCCTTCTCGCTGGACAACTTCCGCTCGTTGCGCACCGACTCGGTCGGCAAGAACGACGGCTATGCGGCCCTCGGCATCGTGCCGCGCGCGTTCACCTCCAGCCTGCCCGCCTTGCTTGAACCGCCACGACGGCAAGACCGGTTGGACCACTGGCGCTCGCGAGGACGCTGATGATTCGGCCGGATGAAGTTTCGGATAGTTTGAGGAGATTCGACGACTTTCCGCACGATCACCGCTTCGCTTCGCCCGCCTTGCGCTGTCTCTTTATCAAATCTAGAATGAATAACAAGACAAGAACGGCGGGCAGTGCCCGCCCTACGGCGCGGCGATGGTAGGGTGGGCACTGCCCGCCGGCTCTTCGGTATCAATACGAGATGTGATCAAGAGACAGCGCAAGGCGGGCGAAGGGAATGCAGCGCCTCGTGACTGGCGCAGTGTTCGATAAAAGCGATGGTGGCCGCATCAATAGCCGCGCTCAGTGACGGGCGGTGCGCATCCGCAGCAAGGCGCGCAACCGATCCAGCTCGCGCCCGTACGCCGCGCAGCGCAAGCTGTCCTGACGCATCAGTTCACCTGTCGCTACGCTGCTGACGGCATGCTCGACGCGTTGCGCGCGATGGAAATCCACGCCGGTCTGGGCGAATGGCAGGCCGCAAAAATCCAGTAACCGGCGCACCTGCGGCTCCGGATCCGCTTGCCACGTTTCATAGTCGTGATCGAGAAAATGCGCGGGAAACAGCTGCTGCCAATGCCGGCTCAGCCGATCGTAATCGCACCAGTAGCTCACCAGGTGATCCAGGTCGTAGCTGAATTCATGGCGCTCGGGGAACCATTGGCGATAGCAGGCGAAACAGGTTTCGAGCGCACCACGGCGACTGTTCACTACGCGCGCGCCCGGCAGCATCGAATGGATCGCCCCGACCAGGCGCCAGTTGGCCGGGGTGCGGTCGACGAGGCGCGACTTGCCCTGCCGCCAGCGTTCATTGCGCTCGAGATACTCCTGTCCCAATCGCTGCCAGTCCGCTGGCGTGGCCGCGGCCATCCACTGCAAATCCGGTTGCTGGCGGCGCTTTGATTCGGCATCGATCAACTGCTCCAGCGCGCTTGAGTCGTCGACCATCGCCACTGCGGAATGCATGGCCAGGATCTGCCCGGTCAACAGCGAACCGGCCTGCGGCAAACCCACCACGAACACGATGTCCGTGCCCAGGCCAGGATTCACGGCCGTGGGCAACGGTTCGGCAAACAATTGGCGCATCGCCTCCGTCTGAGCGGTGGCCCGGGCGGCGTTCCAGCCTACCCGTCGATACATCAGGCCATTGGCCTTGCGCAGGGTCCGGAACGCCCCGCCATAGTCGTCCTGATCCTCCAACGCCCGGGTCAGCGCGAAACCCAGGCAGGCACGCGCGCGGGTGTCCGTCGGCGGCGATCGCAACGCCTGCTGCAACTGCACCGTGTCATCCGCACTGAACCGCGCGGCATCGAGATCGGCCAGACCGATCCAGGCGTCCGACTGGCCAGGCTCCAGACGCAACACCTCGCGGAAGTTCTCGCAGGCTGGCTGCGTGAGACCCAGTCGGGCCTGCACCTGCGCGAGCAACATCCGCGCTGGCACGTGGCCGGATTCCGCGTCCAGCGCGCGATGCAGCGCCGTGATAGCACCGACCGGCCGCTCCTGCAGCATGTACATCTTGCCCAGGTTGTACCAGGCCGGCGCAAAGCCCGGCACCATCGCACAACAACGTTGCAGACCGGACAGGGCGGCTGCCGGCTCACCGCTGGCGAACAGCGCGGTCGCCAGGTTCATTCGTATCAGCGGGTCATCCGGCAACAGCGCACGCGCCTGCTGGAACCGAGCCACTGCACCAGCGAAATCACCGCACAGATGCCGCGCCAGCCCCTGCAGGCGCAGCGCCTCGGCGCATTCCGGCGCCAGCACCAATACCTCATTCAACGCCGCCTCGGCCGCCTGCGGGTTCTGCTCATCCAGCGCGGCAGCGGCGCGCTCGAGCAAATCCGCCGCCGCCGCCGGCAAGCCGACGGCACGATCACGCATCAGCGGATGTACTTGCGTTTCCTCCATGATCCGTTGCCCCAGCCTGTTGTCCGGACTTCGACTGCCAGCTTACGCGAGGGTAGGGATGGCATAAAGTATCGGACGAACCGCAGGACGCGCGACGCTTGCGGCTTATCGACGAAGCGGACTGGAGGTGCGCGGTGCCGTGGATCACTACGATGACCCAACTGATCAAAGAAGTGGTCATCCGGGCGATGCCGTCGAACCTCATCAACCAGCTCCAAAAGTCGATTCACCGGGGCCTCAAATTAAATGCGTACCGAAAGCGTCCAGTGGGATCGTTAATTACCATTCTCCATAAGTGACCTCTCCTGATCACCATGCAACCACCGCGCCGCATCCATCGCGTAGTAGGTGAGAATCGCATCCGCTCCCGCCCGCTTCATCGCAGTCAGCGCCTCCAGCACCACCGCCTTCTCCTCCAGCCAGCCGTTCTGCGAGGCGGCCTTCAGCATCGCGTACTCGCCGCTGACCTGGTACACGAAGGTCGGCGCGCCGAAGGTGTCCTTGACCCGGCGCACGATATCCAGATACGGCAGGCCGGGCTTCACCATCACCACGTCGGCGCCTTCAGCGAGGTCGAGCTCGATCTCATGCAACGCCTCGTCGCTGTTGGCCACGTCCATCTGGTAGGTGTGCTTGTTGCCCTTGCCGAGGTTGGCGGAGGAGCCCACCGCATCGCGGAACGGACCGTAGAACGCGGAGGCGTACTTGGCCGAGTAGGCGAGGATGCGGGTGTGGATGTGGCCGGCTTCTTCCAGCGCGTCGCGGATGGTGCCTATGCGGCCATCCATCATGTCCGAGGGCGCCACGAAATCCATGCCGGCCTCGGCCTGCGCCAACGACATCTTGACCAGCGCCTCGACGGTGGGCTCGTTCATCACGTAACCGGTATCGTCGATCAGGCCGTCCTGGCCGTGGGTGGTGTACGGGTCCAGCGCCACATCGCCGATCAGGCCCAGTTCGGGATAGTTCGTTTTCAACGTGCGGGTGGCGCGCTGCATCAGACCCTCCGGATTCCATGCCTCGGCGGCGTCCTCGCTCTTCACCGAGGAGCCCGGCGAGGGAAACAGCGCCAGCGCGGGAATACCCAGTTGCACGCATTCGCCGGCGAGCTTGAGCAACTGGTCGATGGAAAGCCGCTCCACCCCGGGCATGGACGGCACGGCCTCGCGCTGGCCTTCGCCCTCGATCACGAATGCGACCATGATCAGGTCGCTGGCGAGCAGGGTGTGCTCGCGCATCAGTGCGCGGGAGAAGGCATCGTGGCGCATGCGGCGCATGCGGGTGGCGGGAAAGCTCATGGTGAACGCTCGCAAGTCGGTATCCGGGCATTTTACGCCCTCTCGCGCAAGCGCCGTTGCCGAGGCTGAAGACCCTGCCGCCACGCCATGCAAACCGTCGCTGGCGCCGCCATTCCAAGGCGTACAGTCGGAAAACACTGGACTAAGCGCGATGTCGACGGCACGCTTGGCCTTCCATCTCGTCAGGAAGCTTCATGAGCCAGTCCCGCAGCGTACCCACCCTGCTCGTCGATCTGGGCGGCACCAATGTGCGCTTCGGCGTAGCCGACACCTCGCGCAGCCACCCGCTGCTGGCCGACAGCATCCGGCGCTATCGCGTGGCCGAACATGATTCGCTGGTATCGACGGCAAAACAGTATCTCTCTGACACGGGGTTTGAGGTAAAGCGCGCCGTCATCGCGGCCGCCGGCCGCATCGCCGATGGCGAGACGGTCAAGGTCACCAACAACCCCTGGGCGATCTCCGCACGCCAGACCGCCGACGCTCTCGATCTGGAGTCGGTGCACCTGGTCAACGACTTTGCCGCACAAAGCATGGCGGTGATCCTGCTGCAGGATGATGACCTGGTCGATGTCGGCACGGTGGCGCGACCGGTGATCGGTGACGAGGACGAACAGACCTTTGCCGTGGTGGGGCCAGGCACTGGTCTTGGCGTGGGTGGCCTGCTGGTGCGCCAGGGACACTGCAGCGTGCTGCAGACCGAGGGCGGGCACGCTGGCTTTGCGGCGCACTCCCCGGAAGACATCGCCATCCTCGATTACCTCAACCACAAGTACGGCCGCGTCTCCAATGAGCGGCTGATCTGCGGCCAGGGCCTGGTGAACCTGTACGACGCGATCTGCCACATGGTCGGCGCCCGGCCCGACGACCTGAAGCCGGAAGACATCACCGCACGCGCGAAGGACGACAGCTGCCCACTGTGCACACGCACGGTGGAAACTTTCGCCGGCATTTTCGGTAGCGTCGCCGGCGACCTCGTGCTCACACTCGGCGCCTGGAACGGGGTCTACCTCACCGGCGGGCTGATCCCGATCCTGCTGCCGTGGCTGGAACGCGGCCGTTTCCGCGAGCGCTTCGAGGCCAAGGGCCGCTTCCGCGACATCATGGAAAAAGTGCCGACCCAGGCAATCATGAACCCCGAGCCGGGCCTGCTCGGCGCCGCCGCGCTGGCGCTGGTGGAATCGGGCCAGTCCCTGCTGCCGCGGCACTGACCCGCGACACTCCGCCGACGGAGCGCCGCGCGTCGGCGATCATTGATGCGCCAACTTCAGGAGAATCGCATGCGCCGCCGCAACACCGCCTTCCTGTTTGATCTCGACGGCACCCTGATCGACAGCGTCTACCAGCATGTGCTGGCGTGGAAGGAAGCGCTGGACGGCGAAGGCCTCGACATCTCGGTATGGCGGATCCACCGCAAGATCGGCATGAGCGGCGGCCTGTTCGCGAACATGCTGCTGCGCGAAACCGACCTGGACATCACCGAAGAGCGACTCGAACGCCTGCGCCAGCGACATGCCGCTGCGTTCAACCGGCAGCATGCCCTCGGCTCGGTACGGCCGCTGCCGGGTTCGCGCGCACTACTCGACTACCTCACCGCACAAGAGATCCCCTGGGCGATCGCCACCAGCGGCCGCATGGAGACTGCCGTCCACAACCTGGAGGCGCTCGGCGTCGACCCGGCGAAAGTGCCGGTGGTGACGCGTGACCAGGTGCGCCACGCCAAGCCCGACCCGGATCTGTTCATCGCCGCGGCCGAACGCCTGGGCGTGGACATCCGGCAGTCGCTGGTGATCGGCGACAGCGTATGGGACATGCTCGCCGCCCAGCGTGCCCGTGCGCTGGGCGTGGGCTTCCTGTCCGGCGGCTACGGCGAGGCGGAACTGCAACAAGCCGGTGCGTTCCGTGTGTACGCCGATCCCGCCGACCTGCTGCAGCATGTCGACGAAGTGGCCGCGCGCGACTGATGCAGACCAGCACCTACCGAACGGCGGCTTCCGGCTTCATGAAAACTTAATCACCTGCATCAGGCCCGGGTTTAGTCTGCACAGACAATGTTTTCACCGGAGTCCTCCTATGCGTCGCCTTGTCGCCACTCTCCCGCTAGCCCTGCTGCTCGCCGCCTGCTCACCCACGCCGGCGCCGCCGCCATCAGCCGATGGACCAAGTACGTCCGCCAGTGCCGGACTGGGTACCACGGCCTGGTATGCATGGGTCGATCGCAACCTGGGCATCAGCGACAACGGCCATGGCCCGGATCCCGGCTCAGACGAGTGGAACCAGGCGGTGCAGCACAAACTGGGTGAAGAAGCGCCGCAATCGATACCGGGCTCGCCGCAATGGCAGCAGTCGGTGGATGCGCTGCTGCGCACACGGGTGCCGCCCGCGTCCCCAAGCAAGGCGCCACAGAACCCCTGCGCGCCAAGCAAGGCGCCACAGAACCCCTGTGCCCCAAGCAAGGCACCACAAAATCCGTGCGCCCCAAGCAAGGCGCCACAAAATCCCTGCGCTCCTCGGTAGCGGGTATCCGGACTGAGCCACTTGTGACCCTCGCTGGGCGGGGGTCACCAGTGCTGAATACCCAACCGATCCGCCGATCCCCCGGTTCCTCTCAACCCGGCGCCAGCAACGCGTCCAGATCGCCTTCGTCGAAGCGCAGCTTCTGCCGGTACCGCCGCCTTCGAGTACCGCGTCGGCGAGTTCGGCCTTGCGCAGTTTCAGTGCCTCGATGCGCTCTTCCACCGTGCCAGAGGTGATCAGGCGGGCCCTGGCCTCTACCGAGCCGCGGACATTCCATGCCAGACTGTTTGAGCCGACCATGGGGTGGGACGACGGCGACAGGAGAGGCAGATGTCTTTCGTTTGGGGAATGGTGGGGTTGGTAGTGTTCGCCCTCGTGAGCATAGTCGGCGGCGCACGTGCGGATGGCACCTTTTTCGGCATGCTGACCGGCGCGGTGCTGGGCGTGATCTGGGCGCGGCACAACAGGTTGCGCGACGAGCTCGCGCAGATGCGCGTGCTGCTCGAGCGTTCGCTGGCGCGACGCACTGCCACACCGCCACCATCGTCCGAACCGGTACCGCTTGAGACACCCGCAGCGATGAATCCGGAAACACTCTCCGATGAGGTGTATGCCGACGCGCCAACGCCCGCCATGCCACCACCGCTGGCAAGCCCGCTGCCCCGCACACCCCTCGCGGCACGGATGGCGCGGGACACACCCGTGCGATCCGACGCGGCGACCATGCTCATCTCGCGCATCAAGCGCTGGTTCACCGAGGGCAACGTGCCGGTGAAGATCGGCATGCTGGTCCTTTTTGCGGGCGTGGCAGCCTTGCTGAAGTACGCCGCGGATGCCGGCATGCTGCACGTGCCGATCGCGTTGCGGCTGAGCTTGGTGGCGCTGGCGGCCATCGTGGCGTTGATGCTCGGCTGGCGCCAGCGTCATATGCGGCGGGTGTTTGCCTTGTCGCTGCAGGGCGGCGCGATTGGTGTATTGCTGATCACCGTGTTCGCTGCATTCCGGCTCTACACACTGCTGCCACCGCAGGCAGCATTTGTCCTGCTGCTGGTACTGGTGGCGGGGGTTGGTATGCTGGCGGTGTTGCAGGATGCGCTGGCGCTGGCGGTGCTCGCGCTGCTGGCCGGTTTTCTCGCGCCGATCCTCACCTCGACTGGTCACGGCAGCCACGTCGCGCTATTCAGTTATTACGCCGTGCTCAACCTGGCGATCCTCGGCGTGGCGTGGAAGCGGTCGTGGCGGGTACTGAACCTGCTCGGTTTCGTGGCGACGTTCGGCATCGGCACCGCCTGGGGTGTGCTGCAGTACCGGGCCGAGTTCTTCGCCAGCACCGAACCGTTCCTGCTCCTGAATTTCCTGTTCTATTTAGCGATCCCGCTGCTCTACCTGCGTCGCGTCGAGCCAGGGCAAACCAAGCTGATCGACGGCTGCCTGGTGTTCGGCAACCCGCTGGTCAGCCTGTTGCTGCAAGGGGCCTTGCTGCAGTGGCACACGCAACCACTGGCATTATCCGCACTGGCGGCGGCAGTCATCTATGTGGCGGTGGCATGGAGTCTGCGCCGGCGCGAACACCTCGGCATCCTGCGCGACGCCTGGGCGGCGCTGGCGATCGCCCTGGCCACTCTGGCGGTGCCGCTGGCGCTGAGCGCCAGCCTGAGCGGCAGCATCTTCGCGCTGGAAGGCGCCGGACTGGTCTGGCTCGGCCTGCGTCAGCAACGCTGGCTGTCGCGTTGGGCTGGCGTGGCGTTGCAAGGTGCGGCCGCGCTGGCCGTGCTGTTCGGCTATGGCTTTCACGCATCAGCCGGCGCGGCGAGCTGGTTCGATCGCGATTTTCTCAGCGCCCTGATACTGGTTATCGGCGCCTTCGCCAGCGCCTCGTTCTACGCGCGCCTGGGCAGCGATGCTGCCATCCAGCGCTGGGCGGCAGTCCTCCTGTACGGCTGGGGCCTGTGCTGGTGGCTGGGTGCCTGCCTCGTCGAAATCGCTCGTCATGTCGACTCCGCCGCCCAACCGGCGGCCGTGATGATCCTGCTCATCGTCACCGCCTGGGCCAGCGCCGAAGTGGCGCGACGGCGGCCGCGTTTCGAACTGGGCATGGTGCTGGCGTGGACAGCGCCGGTGCTGTTTGTCGGCATCGCGCTGATGGTATTCAATCAGTTGGCCAATGGCACACAACCGCTGGAGGGCTGGGACCTGCTGGCCACCGTGGCGGGTGCGCTGCTGGGCTGGCGCACGTTGGCCTGCCTGCGGAAGTGGACGCCGCAGGCCATGCTGGGGCAATGGAGCTGGCTGTGGCGCTGGGCCCTGGTCGCCAGCGCCGTGATCAAGGCCGCCTTGCCAGTGGAGGCCGACTGGCTGCTGCTGTTCACGATGCTGCCGCTGTGTGCGCTGGCGTGGCTGGCGCTGGCCCGCCCATACTGGATCGCACCGCCGTTGCCGGAAATCATGCAGCGCCTGCGCGCGCCGCTGCTGCACTCGGTATTGCTGGTGCTCGGGCTGTACTGGTTCGCTGGCCTGTTCATGGCCGGCGATGCCGCGCCGATGCCGTATCTACCCCTGCTTAATCCGCTGGAACTGCTGCTGCTCGTCACCATGTGGCTGGGCGCCAGCTGGCTGGGCGGCACCGTGGCGCCGCCAACGTGGCGCCAGCGTCGTGGCATCGTGCTCGGTGCCATCGGCACGGCCTTCGTCACCAGCGCCACGTTGCGCGCGGTGCATCAATTGGGGCACGTGTCATGGAACGGGCAGGCCTTGTTCGATTCGAGCCTGGCGCAGATGGCACTGACCCTGGTCTGGAGCGTGTTCGGCCTGCTCGCCTGGGTATGGGGTTCACGTCGCGGCCAGCGTCTGGTCTGGCTGGCCGGCGCGGTCGCGATGGGCGTGGTGCTGGCCAAGCTGCTGCTGATCGATCGCGGCCACCTGGGTAACCTGTTCGGGATTGCCTCGTTCATCGCCTACGGCCTGCTGTGCACCGTGATCGGCTACCTTGCGCCGGCGCCGCCGCGACAGTCACTAGTAACGGAGAGCTCCCATGCGCCGTGACTCACGCTGGCGAAAGTTGCACGGATGGTGGTTGCTGGCCTTGTGGCTTCCGCTCAGCATCCACGCCGACACACAGGACGACTACGCCTATCGCCATGCCCTGGCGACCGATGGCAGCAGTGCGGCCTGGCGGGTCGAACTGAACCCGGCGATCTACGCCGTGTCCGCGCCGGCCCACCGGTTGCGCGACCTGATCGTGGTGAACGCGCAAGGCCAGACGGTGCCATTCGGGCCGCTGCCGCCCAACTTGCCGCGCACGCAAGCGTTCTCGCTGCGGACGACCCTGCTGCCGTTGCCGGCGAACGACCCGGGCCGCAGCGACGCCGTGCGCGTGCAGCGCAACAGCGATGGCGCCATCGTGATCGAGCAACCGTCGACATCGACATCGGCTTTGCCCGCCCGGCCAAGCCAATGGCTGCTGGACGCAGGCCGCCCGGTGAGCCTGGATCGCATCGAGGTCGACGCGTCCGCGTTGCCTGACGATGCAACTTTTCACCTTTCCGTGCAGGCCAGCAACGATCTGCAAAACTGGACTGCTCGCGGGCCAGGCAGCGAAATCGTCAGCGTGCGCCGGGGCACCGATACGCTCGCGCAACGATCGATCGCGGTCGCCAGCGGCACGTCGTCGCGCTACTACCGGCTGACCATGCGCGAAGGCGACCACGCCCCCTGGGACAGCGCGCAGACACCATCCGTGAAACTGCACGGCAGTGCTGTCGACGCGCACACTGGCGACGCCACCGCCCGCCAATGGCTGGAGGTGCGCGCGACAGCGACTTCGCCCGCAGCCGGCGGCACCGATTACGACTACACCCTGCCGGCGGCGTTGCCGTTGGAAGCCGCACGGATCACCCTCGCCGACGCCAACACGGTGACGCGCTACCACCTGCTCGACCATGACGGCGACGGCGTGGATGAAGCGACTCCGGCCGGTTTCGCGCCGATGCGCGTGCAGCATCTTCGCCTGCACGTCGAGACGCCGCTGGCGCAGCCACCGACCCTGCACGTGGCATGGCGACCCGATGTGTTCGTATTCCTGGCCGAAGGCAGTGGCCCATACAGCCTGCTCGCCGGCAGCTACGCGGCACGTCGCGGCGACTACCCGCTGCAGGATGCCTTGGAGCGTCTCCGCCGCTCCGGCGCAGGCACCGACTGGCAACCCCCGCTGGCGACGCTTGGCGCCACCAGCATCGCGGGTGGGCCGGCTGCCCTGCTGGTACCGAAGCCACCGTTCGACTGGACCCGGATGCTGTTGTGGCTGGTATTGATCGGCGGCTCGCTGGCGGTGGCTGCGATGGCGTGGAACCTGTTGCAACAGTCACGGCGCGAAGGTGGCGAACACTGATCGCGTACGGATTCGCCGACCTCCGAGTCGCACTCAACCCGGCGCCAGCAACGCGTCCAGATCGCTTTCGTCGAAGCGCAGCTTCTGGCGGCTGCCGCCGCCCTCCAGTACCGCGTCGGCGAGTTCGGCCTTGCGCAGTTTCAGTTCCTCGATGCGCTCTTCCACCGTGTCAGAGGTGATCAGGCGGTACACGAACACCGGCTTGTCCTGGCCGATGCGATGGGCGCGATCGCTCGCCTGCGCCTCGGCGGCGGGGTTCCACCACGGGTCGTAGTGGATCACGGTGTCGGCGGCGGTGAGGTTGAGGCCCACGCCACCGGCCTTCAGCGAGAGCAGGAACAGCGGCACCTCGCCAGCCTGGAAACGCTGCACCGGCTCGGCGCGGTCGCGGGTGTCGCCAGTGAGAGTGACGTAACGGATACGCCGGCGATCGAGCTCGGCGGCGATCAGTTTCAGCATGCCGGTGAACTGCGAGAACAGCAGCACCTTGCGTCCTTCGTCGAGCAACGCGGGCAACATGTCCATCAGCAGTTCGAACTTGGCGGATTCGTGCACGTCACGCGCGACCTCGAGTTTCACCAGGCGCGGGTCACAACAGACCTGACGCAGCTTGAGCAGCGCGTCCAGCACCACGATGCCCGAGTGCGCGATGCCGCGCTGGGCGATCACCTCGCGCAGTTCCTCGGCCAGCGACAGGCGCAGGCCTTCGTAGAGTTCGCGCTGGCGACCTTCCAGCACCACGCGGCGGGTGATCTCCGTCTTCGGTGGCAGTTCCCTGGCCACCTGCGCCTTGGTCCGGCGCAGGATGAACGGCGCCAGTCGCAGATTCAGGCGCTGCTGGCATTCCTCGTCCTGCTGCTTTTCGATCGGCACCCGGTAGTGGCGGCGGAAGGCGCCTTCGTCGCCAAGCAGCCCGGGCACGGCCAGGTCGATCTGCGACCACAATTCGCCCAGATGGTTTTCCAGCGGGGTGCCGGTGAGGCAGACATAACGCGGCGCGCGCAGGCTGAGCAGGGCGCGGCGCGCCTGGGTGCGGGGGTTCTTCACCTGCTGCGCTTCATCCAGCACGATCAGGGCGAACGGCTGCTGGCGCAGCGGTGCCACATCGCGCGGCAGCAGGGCATAGCTGGTCAGCACGATGTCCTGCGCGCCGAGCTGGTCGAAGTCTTCCGCCCGCTGCGGCCCGTGCAGGGTCAGCACCCTGAGCGTCGGCGCGAAGCGGGCGATCTCGGACTGCCAGTTCGGGATCAGGCTGGTCGGCACCACGATCAGGGCCGGCTGGGTGAGCGCACCGCCTTGCTTCAGCGACAGCAGGTGGGTGATCAGCTGCAGTGTCTTGCCCAGGCCCATGTCGTCGGCCAGCACGCCGCCGACGCCGGCCTCGGCCAGTGCGTTGAGCCAGCGCAGACCCTCGCGCTGGTACGGACGCAGCTCGACGGTGAGACCTTCGGGCACCGCGTCGCTGGCGCGCGCGGCGGCATCACGCAGGCGCGCGGCAAAGCCGAGCAACGGCTCGGCCGCCTGCAGGGCGCCACCCTCGGGCATCGCCGCGACCAGTTCCTCCAGCCGGCCCGCCTGCACCCGCGGCAGATGCAGCGACTTGCGCGGCTTCTCCAGGTATTCGGCCAGCGGCGCGAGCAGGCCGCGCAGCTCCTTCAGGCGCACTGGTACGCGCCGGCGCGCATCGACCGGCGCGTACCAGACCGCGTCGTCCGGCTCGTTCGCGGCCGGGCTCAGGCTCAGCTGGTTCTCGGTCAAGGCCTGCGCCACCGCCGGCAGCAGGTTGTGTCGCTGGCCATCCAGCTCGATGCCGATTTCCAGGTCGAAGGCGTGGTCGTCAGTGTCCTCGACCGCGTGGCCATACCAGCGCACCGGGCCTTCCAATACCTCGAAGGGGAAGCTGGGCGCGTACTCGACGAGGAAGTTTTCCTCTTCCAGCTTCGGCCGCAACGCCAGCCAGCGCGCGGGTGTGTTGACCTCCAGCGCACCGGCATAGCCGGTGCCGGGAAACAGCCAGGCATCGTCGGGCAGGGTCTCGGCCACGTCCCAGGGCAGGCCTTCGGTATCCACGCCAGGGGTCAGGCCGACGCGTTCGAGCTGTTCCATCGCGGTGAGTTCCTCGGCGCGGCGACGGGTGATCTCGACCAGTTGATCGTTGCGTACGCGGCGTACCAGCGGCTCGCCGCCACGACCGGGCAGGCGTTCGCCAGCGTAGTCGAAGGCCAGCCGTGCATAACCGAGCGGCGGCGTGCCGGCAGCCAGTCGCGCGTGGCGGGTCAATGCATGCAGGGTCAGCACCGGTTTGGGCGCAAGTTGCGAACGCTTGAGTTCGCCGAACACCTGCGGCAGCGGCACCCGCGTGGCCAGCCGGCTGTTCGGCAGGCGATCGCGCAGTCGACGGCCGTGCTCGTACTTCAGCGGCGGCAGATCCAGCCATTGGGTTTCCTCGGCCGCCGCATCGAACGGGCCCACGGTCGCACGCTCGACGTCGAGGTACCACAGCGCGTCGACGCGCAGCAGGCGCTGGCTGTTGGGCAGCACCGGCAGCAGGCGTTGACTGCCATCGGGCTCCATCTGCCAGTGCCAGTTGAGCTGGCGCGACTTGCCGCGCGACAGCCGCAAGCCGGCCAGACCACCGAGGAAGCACGGCGCGGTATCCAGCACCTCCGCCAGCAGGCTGTCACCGACGTGGCCACCCAGGCGCGCGTAACTGCGACCCTTGCGTACGCCCAGCGGCAGACCAAGCACGCTGGCAGCCAGGCGCTGTTCGTGGGGTTGCAGCGGCGAGTGCGCCAGATGCCGGCTGTCCAGCGGCACCGGCCGGCTGTAACGACCGTGCTCGGCCGCGGTCAGCAGCACTGGCGCCACATCCACATGGGCGAACGGAGCGCCCTCTTCGGGTATCACCTCCACGAAGAAACCCAGCACGCCGCAGTCGTCGACCACGGCAGGCTTGGGCACGGCCAGCAGTCGCCGCCAGGCCGGCGGCAAGGCCTCATCCTCACCGGCTGGTGCGCTGGCGGCGCGTTGCTTCTCGTCCGGTTGCTGTGTCCGCATGCGTTCCGTAGCGGCGACCAAATGCTTGAGCTTAGCAGCGCCGGGGCAGGATGCGACGGTTGTTGCGCGCCGATACGTGGGCCTGCGTCAGCAACCGCGCTTCAGTGGTGGTCGAACAGCCCTTGCGGATATTCCGGTTTCTGCTGGCGTGCCATCAGCGCCTTGAGTCCGTTCACCGGCGTGACCTCGCCATGCAGCACGGCGCGCACGCTGGCGCTGATCGGCAGATCCAGGCCGTGCTTGTCGGCCAGTCGCACCACCTCGTCGGCAGTGAGGATGCTCTCCACCACCTGGCCGATCTGGCGCACCGCATCGTCGATCTCCACGCCCTGCCCCAGCGCCAGGCCAAGCCGCCGGTTGCGCGACAGGTCGCCGGTGCAGGTCAGCACCAGGTCGCCCAGGCCGGACAGGCCGATCAGGGTCTCCGGCCGCGCTCCCAGGGCCACGCCCAGGCGCAGCATCTCGTTCATGCCGCGGGTGATCAGGCCGGCGCGGGCGTTGAGGCCCAGCCGCATGCCATCGGCAATGCCGGTGGCGACGGCCAACACGTTTTTCATGGCCCCGCCGAGTTCGGCGCCAAGCACGTCGCGCCCCGAGTAGGCGCGCAGGTTCGGGGCGTGCAGCAGGCTGGCCAGTTGCTGCGCAAAGGCATCGTCATCGGAATGGACGGTGACTGCGCTGGGCAAACCGGTCGCCACCTCCCGGGCGAACGAGGGCCCGGTGATCACCGCCGCAGGGCGACCCGGCAGCTTTTCGGCCACCAGTTCATGCAGGAAGCGTCCGGTACCGGGTTCGAAGCCCTTGGTGGCCCAGGCGATCGCGGTACCGGCATCAAGCAGGGGCACCAGCGCATCCAGTATCGCGGCGAAGGCATGGCTGGGCACCACGATCAGCACAATGTCGGCGCCGCGCACGGCGCTAGCCAGGTCGGCTTCGTAGTGCAGGGCCTCGGGCAGGGCGATGCTGGGCAGATAGCGCTCGTTGCAACGCTGCGCCGCCACCTCCGCCAGGGCAGCAGGATCGCGACCCCACAACCGGGTGGGAACGCCGTTGCGCGCAGTGAGCGCCGCCAGCGCCGTGCCCCAGGAGCCCGCACCCAGGACGGTGAGCTTCGGCTTGTCAGGCATGCGTGGGGCTCAGCTGTTGAGCGTCGCCGGGGCCTGGTCGCCACCCGTGGCGCGGCGCTGCTGCTCGGCGTACAGCGCGTCGAAATTGATCGGCTGCAGCAGGAACGGCGGGAAGCCGCCTTCCAGCACCATCGAGGAAATCACCTGGCGCGCATACGGGAACAGCAGGTTCGGGCAGTAGCTGCCAATGATGCCGGCCTGGTCGGCCTCGTTGAAGCCGGCGATGCCGAACACGCCGGCCTGTTCCACTTCGGCCAGATACGCGGTGCGCTCGCCGATGGTGCAGGTCAGGGTGAGGCTGAGCACCACTTCAAAAAGGTCGTTGCCGAGGTCGGTCGCCTTCTGCCCCAGGTTCAACTGCACTTGCGGCTGGCTGGTCTCATCGATGTCCTGGAAGATCTGCGGCGCATTCGGCGCCTCGAAGGAAACATCCTTCACATAGATCTTCTGCATCACCAGTTGCGGCTGACTGGCCTGGCCATTGGCCTGGTCGTTGGTGATCTCTTGTGCCATCGGGTGTTCCTCTCAAGTCTTGGCGATCGAGCAAAGAGGCTGATTGTTCCATACATCCCCGTCTTGCGCATCCCTGAACGGGTTCGCGAGTGTGGTTAAGCATTGCGCACAAGCGCGTATTTCTGCCAGAATACACGGCTCGGCCCAACTCGGCCCGGTGATCCGGGTGGTTCGTCACGCAATACGAACCCAAGCGACCGGGCGTTGCGACATTCTCCAGCATTGCGTGGCGCACTGGCGCCGCTGGGCCGATGTCACCCTGGCTAACGGGTGGTAATCACGGCTTGTAATTCAAGCCATTCTTACGGAGGCAAGTCATGGCCCGTGTATGTCAAGTTACCGGCAAGAACGTGATGAGCGGCAACAACGTCTCACACGCCAACAACCGGACCCGTCGCCGCTGGTTGCCCAACCTGCATGAGCGTCGCTTCTGGGTTCCCAGCGAAAACCGCTGGATCAAGCTGCGTGTGTCCAACAAAGCCCTGCGCACCATCGACAAGAATGGCATCGAAGCCGTGATTGCCGACATGCGCGCCCGCGGCGACAAGGTCTGAGGAACAAATCATGGCTAACAAATCACAAGACAAGATCCGCATGATCTCCTCGGCCGGCACCGGCCACTTCTACACCACGCAGAAGAACAAGAAGAACACCCCGGAAAAGTTTGAATTCAAGAAGTACGATCCCGTGGTGCGCAAGCACGTGCTGTACAAGGAAGGCAAGATCAAGTAACAGATCGATGCTTCGAAGAGAACCCGCCATCATGGCGGGTTTTTTTTGAGAACGCCCTGCGTGCTTCCGCGGGCCCGGACAGATGGCCCTTCTCCCCTCGGGCTGTCTCTTGATCACATCCTGATTGGATACCGGAGCAAGAGTCGGGGGGGGGGGGCCCCCCCCCCCACCCCCCCCCGCCCAGGGGGGGGCCCCCCCCCCCCCCCCGGGGCCGGGGGAACGTGTGATGTATATAAACAACCACCCGCGAGACCGGGGGGTGGCCCCCC
>JACDJC010000803.1_pt1 | contig 32590 bp, 36 predicted proteins | sample 7454191 | NCBI WGS metagenome assembly JACDJC01 (sample SAMN14253291, study PRJNA609438) | sludge metagenome | isolation source: sludge after 25d culture with pyrite and EDTA | collected 2018-12-20
TGCCGGTCGATGTAGTCGCGCAGGGCGTCATCGAGCACCGCCTGGAACTGGCGGCCCTGGCTTTCTGCGATCTGGCGCAACGCGGCCAGCACATCGGGCGCGGCCTGGGAGGAAAACTTTTCGCGGACAGTAGTCGTCATGGCCATCGTCATCATGATTCATCTTGACACTTCATGATAGAGCAAGACGGGAAGGTTTGCCATGGCGTTCGATGCCTGACTGGCGGCCTTGGTTGACAGTGAACCGGCGCGCGTAAGTTGTTGATTTTGCTAGACCAGCATTTGCGCCTACCCGCAGGCCAAACGGAGAACAGAGACGGCTCTGGCCGAGAAAGTGGCCGATTTCAGTCGTTTCGGCAGCAGGCCACCCGCAGCACGGCTGGCCGGAACCCCGCGTGGCGCGGGGATTTCAGCGCAAGAAAAAGGGCCCGGAGATCATCCGAGCCCTTGTAGATGGTGGAGCCGGCGTCCACCACATAACTACATGTGACGCGCGAAAACCCTAGCTATTAGAACCTTCCAGTTCTTGAGTTGCCCCCATTGTTGCCCCTTAAGCTGGACGTCGCTGCGAAGATTTTGCGCAGATTCTGGCCAGGCTCAACACGAACCCGAAAACCACAGACGTCCGACACTTTCCCGAGCGAATCCGTTTCTTCCGGGGTAGGGCCCGGTACATGCCGCTGGCGTGCCGATTCAAGCCCGTCGATCCGACGATCGTCGGTTCCATTCGGGGATAAGGGACATGCACCAGAAGACCTACCACGAGTTCTCGATCCTGCGGCGTCCACAAGTTCAACAGCGCACCGGCCTCTCGCGTAGCACGCTCTATCAGTACATCAGGGACGGCGGCTTTCCCAAGCCCGTGCAGCTTGGCCTGCGCGCAGTTGGTTGGCTCGAATCGGACATCAATGACTGGATCGCCAATCGTGTGAGAGAGGCGCGCTCCTTGGGCAATGCGCCGGCGGCGCAGGAGCCTGCGCCGCCATTCTCGTTCTCGGACCGAGAGCGCCGCTGAGCCGCGTTGCTGGTGACATCCAGTGTTTACGGGCCTACCGAAATTGGGCCGGATTCGATATGTATTGTGCCGTGCCGCTCGCGTTCGGGCAGGGCGCGCCAGCCGTCGGCATCGCTCCGCGCGTCGATGCAATCGACCGAGCGAGTCATGACGTGACCATAAGCCGATTCAGATGCGCGCCCCCGAGCCGGAAGCCATGGTGGATCGCTTGCGTCAGGCCGCGCGGCATGAGCGAGTCGCCGCAGCCGTGCACCTCGTCGATCATCCACTCGAGTTCGTCGAACAGCTCCTAAATCGGCCGGCGCTCGAGCGCCGAGGTCACCGTGTCAGCGGCCAGGAACTCCTCCTTGCCCTGCGCGTTGCGGATCTTCACGCTGCGTCGGCGATCGCGAGCACCTGCGCGCTCGTGCGCGTGGGGATGCCCAGCTCCTCGATCCAGGCCGTATGCCGCCACTTGAACGACGGCATCACGTCGCCGGAGATGCGCTTGTCGGCGTCTGTCGGCGCCGAGGGAAATTTGAGCCACCGTGCCGACGGAATTTTGAGCCGGGGTGGAAGGCCGACCAGATGATGGTCGGCTGTGGATACACATGGACGCCCCCAGTTTGCAAGGGCTCTCTTTCGTTGCTGGGCCAAAGTCAGGAGAAGATTGCAGACATACATCCGGCCTTCAGACGCAATGCTTCGGCCCTGATGGAATGCGCTGGCTGGTTCCTCTACAAGTCTGCGAGCTCGAGGCTCGTTATCCACGCCAGGTGCGACATATCGGCATCGTGCAGAGCCTGATCGTCACATGCCAGCTTCAAGGCATCAACGCCTACGACTACCTCGTCGACGTTCTGCAGCGCATCGATCGTCACCCTGCCTCACAGGCCGACCAGCTCACGCCGCGGCTGTGGAAAGAGCACTTCGCGCAGCAGCGGCTGCGTTCACAAGTCGAGCAACTCGCGGCCTGACAAGAACGCCGCTGGGCGAACGCTTACCACGATATGGTCTACCGGCACCCGTTCCCCGGACCGCGCCTGGAGGTGCGGGTGGTTAGTGAGGTGCGCGCCAAATGCCTCGAGCTGCTACGCCGTCCGATGCGATCGTCATTGACGAACTGCACCCAATATGCGCGACGCCGACGGATTGGTACGCGAGACCTCGACAGGCCTTCGCCTGTTCCGGACGGTGAAGTCGGTGGGCGATGGGCGATGGGCCCACTTACGAATGGCGCCTTGCTCACATGAAGCTGGATAGCCGAGCACTCGCCATTGAGTACACCAGCCTCCGAACGCCTTCGCAAATGACGTTGACAGATGGCTCCAATCCACTATTATTGCAACCAGAGTTGCATAAATTGGAGGAACGTGACATGCCCAAACGCCTGTCTGAAGAGCAAGTGCAGAGATACCGCCAGGACGGCTTTGTCGGATCGATCCCCGTGCTGACGCCGGAGGAAGTGCGTAAGTATCGAAATTCTCTAGAGGAGTACGAGCGTCAGACCGGAAAGCCACTCGGTTTTCCTGAAAAGACGAAGCCCTACCTGCTGTTCGACTGGGCCGATGAAATTGTTCACCATCCCCTAATTCTGGATGCGGTCGAGGACGTAATCGGCCCCGACGTGCTGGTCTATCACACGACCTTGTGGACTAAGGAACCGGGTGCCGGCACCTATGTGATCTGGCATCAGGACGATGCCTACTTTCAACTCGATCCGCCTGAGCAAGTGACCGCGTGGGTAGCATTGGCTGAAGCTTCAGTCGAGGCAGGCTGCATGCGCATGGTGCCGGGAAGCCACAAGCTCGGTTGTCTGCCGCATACCGACAATCCAAGCGACAAGAACATCATCCGGCGTGGCTTGGGCATCCATGGTCGCTTTAACGATGAGGACGGCGTCCATGTGCCGCTTCATGCCGGTGAACTGTCGCTGCATAACACTCACACCGCACATGCCTCGAACCCCAACAACAGCAATGACCGCCGCATCGGGGTAGGCATCAGCTACATTCCCGCCCACGTCAAACCAAAGACCGAGCCGCGCTCGAGCGCGCTGCTGGTTCGCGGACGGGACAAGTACAACCACTTCCACAAGGAAGAGCGTCTGCGCGTACCGCTGAGCGTTGAGGCGCGCGAAGCACACGCCAAGGCCAACAAGTTGTACGTGGCCGCGACTCGAATTCTCGAAGGCAGCTGAGTGCCGCTGCTGACGTCAGAAGGAAGCCGATAGTGACAATCTCTAAAGGATTGAGCGAGAACGGCTGGCCGTACCTGCCTCGTATTCCGAGGGTGCGGCGGCCTGTTATCCGATGGCCCGGAGATGCACGAGTTGCCTTCTGGATTGCTCCTAACATTGAGTTCTACGAGCTCTATCCACCTGCCAACCCAGTGCGGGCTAGTTGGCCGCGCCCAGCGCCGGACATCTTGAACTATTCCTGGCGTGATTACGGCAACCGGGTCGGCGTCTGGCGCTGTCTGGAGGTCTTCGACCTCCACAAAGTTACCGGGTCGGTCTCCTTGAACGCCGCTATGTGCGAGCGATTGCCGGAAGTCGTCGCTGCGTTTGTAGACCGCGGATGGGAACTGTTCTATCACGGTCTGTACAACACGCGTTACGCATTCGGCAAGAGCGCCGAGCAGGAACTAGAGGATATTAGCTCGTCCTGCCGGCTCATCGCTGGCTTCTCCGGAAAGCCGGTGCGCGGCTTTCTCGCACCGGCGCTCACGTATACCGAAGCGTCGGTGCGGGTGGCGCGCCAAGCTGGCATCGACTACTTGTTCGACCTGTTCCGAGAAGACGAGCCGTTTCCGCTAAACCCTGCTTTGGGGCGCATGCTGAGCATTCCCTATCAGGTTGAATTGAACGACTTTCATCAACTGGTGCTGGGCGGATTAACCCCCACCCGCTATTTCGAGCAGTTCAAGGCGCACTTCGACCGCCTGTATCGCGAAGGCGAAGGTTCCGGCAAAGTCGTTGGCCTGCCGCTGCATCCTTACGTGATCGGCTCGCCGCACTACATCGGTGCGTTGAATGACATGCTTGGCTACGCGCGCGAGCACGAGTACGTCTGGTACGCCAGAGCTGATGAGATTGCGGACTGGTACTTTGATAATTTCTACGGAGAAGCGGTGGCCAATATCGAAACGGTGCCCGGGGGGGCAGCATGAACCCGATATTGCACAACGCTTCGGCACGCCAACTGGATCACGACTGGTTCCCGTTTCGCACTTCGTTTGAGGCGACTGTCCCAACCGTGGAGTGCAATCTGATCATCAGCCTCGTCGTTGTGCTCCAGCATTTTCCGATCGAGGCTAAAGGTGCTTTTCCGCTGCCCGGTGCCTTGGATCGACCGTACCCTGACATCGGCAACTACACGCAGCGTGAAGCCGGCTTGGGCCATGCGTTGTGGCGGCTGACGGACGAAATCGAGGCACGCGGAGTGCCCGCTTCTTTTGTGGTGGAGCGCGAGGCTCTGCCGTGGTTGAGTGACATCGAAGAAGTGCTGCGCGACCCGCGTCATTGTGTAGTGGCGGGTGGGGAGCATGCGGTGCGAGTGCACACCGGGGACATGGCCCTCGACGCGGAGCGGCAGATCATCGCCGATTGCCTGCGTGATATAGAAACCTTGGTCAGGCGAAAGGTGTACGGGTGGCGTTCGCCGTACTGTTCGCAGTCGCCTGCAACAATGACGCTGCTAGCCGAAGCCGGCTTGCGCTACGTCGGCGATTTCGCCAACGACGACCGGCCCTTCGAAATCAACGCTTCGGGGAGATCCTTGCTTGCGGTTCCAATGAACCACTTCTACAGCGACTTGCATTTCATCCACACCTGCCGCCAGAGTGTCAACGACTACGCGCGAGCGACGATAAGTGCCGCCGAATGGCTTGCTGCCGAGAGGCAGCGTGCGCCGGCTGTGCTGTCGATGGTCGTTCATCCATGGATCATGGGCGTGACTCATCGCGTAACGGCGTTTGCCGAACTACTGGCGATGCTGCAGGCAATGCCGGGCATTCAATTCATGAACAGCGACGAGATTTGCGCGAACATTTGGCTGCCACGTAAACCAGAAAGACGGTGAAGACATGACGAATATGAAGGACCGCATTTTGGTCGTCACCGGCGGCGCCAGCGGCATCGGGCTCGCGTGTGTGCGGACCCTGCTCGAAGCAGGAGCGAAGGTCGGCGTCAACGACCTTGAGTTGACCGAGGAACTCGACCGTCTTATGCAAAACCATCCCGCCGCGCTTTGCTTCGCTGCCGGAGACGTGTCGAACGAAGTCCAGGTGCAGGCCGCGTACCATCAAATTGTGGACCGCTTCGGACATCCAGATGGGTTGGTCTGCGCCGCCGGCGTCATGAGTGGCAAGACTCTGCGCGACACTCCAATCCAATTGTGGAGAAGGACCTTCGCGGTCAACGTGGAAGGCACGGTGCTTTGGATGCAATCAGTGCTGGGCGACATGGTGGTCAAAAAGCGTGGCGCCATCGTTACCTTTTCTTCACAGTTGACGCGCTGCGGCGGGCGCAACAACGCAGCCTATATCGCGGCCAAGGGCGCCATTACAGCGCTTACGCGCACCGCCGCGCTCGAGCACGCACAGGACCATATCCGTATCAATGCCGTCGTTCCTGGCGCCATCGATACTCCGATGCTTCGAAACGGCGCTCTGCGGTTTCCGAATCCCGAGGCGGCGCTTCAGCGCTCGATGGCGCGCCATCCGCTTGGACGCTTCGGCACTCCTGAAGAACTGGCGGCCTGCGTCGTCTTCTTGCTTTCGGACGGTGCCGGCTTCATCACTGGCTCCGAGTTGGTTGCCGACGGCGGATGGTCAATTGGCTAGCGGCTATCCCGCGTGCGTGACAGCTTGTCTGGACCGTCGCCGGCAGATGCTTGAGCGGCTGCCGGCGGAACTTATGGCATGGACGATCGCCGCCAAGACGGAAACCGACGCTGTCCTGCGCGGCTGGGTCGTGTTCGACGAACAAGCGGCGGTGGCCGTCGGCGCCGAGAACGGCCTCTTGGCTGGCATCCCGATCGGCGTCAAGGACGTGATCGATGTGGCCGGTATGCCGACTCGAGCCGGGAGTCGAACCCGTGACGACGCGGCACCCGTTGCACGCGATGCTGAAGTAGTGGCGCGTCTACGCGCTCTCGGGGCGGTGATGTGCGGCAAGACAGCGACCACCGAGTTCGCCTATCTGGATCCGAGCGCAGCGACTAATCCGTTTAATTCTGCCTACACGCCGGGCGGATCGAGCAGCGGTTCAGCCGCCGTTGTTGGGGCAGGCGTGGTGCCCCTTGCGCTCGGTACGCAGACCGCTGGTTCGGTATGTCGACCGGCCGCCTGGTGCGGCACCTATGCGTTCAAGCCCTCCACTGGCCGAACGCCGCGGGCCGGCGTCGAACCGTTTGCGCCATCGTTCGACACAGTGGGTGTATTCGGGCTTGACCTGGCACTTACGGTCCAGGCCGCGCTTGCGACGATTGGCGAGGCGGGTGCAGTGGGACCCACCCGGCGGATGCCGTCGATTGCGTGGCTTAAGGATGCTTATTTCGCCGATATCTCAGCCGACTGCAAGAAGCAGTTGGAGCGCGCGCTGGCGCTGCTGAAAGCGGCAGGCTGTAGAGTGCGTGCGGTCGAGGTTGGGCTGGATTTTGAGCACCTGCGTAACGTGCATCGTAGCGTGATGCAATTTGAGGCTTACGCGCACCACGGCAGCTTGCTGGGCTCCCATGCCGAGCGCCTCGGAGAGCATTGGAAAGCCGCCCTGGAGGCAGGTGCAAGAGTGACCGCGGGCCAAGCTTCCGAGGCACTGCGCATGCTGGCCGCTGCGCGGAATCGTCTCCAAGCGGCGGTGGGCGACTCGGACCTCGTGCTCGGATCGCCGGTGCGAACCGAAGCGTTGGTCAACATCCGAAGCACGGGCGACGCAGGGCTGATCATCCCCTGGACGTATTCGGGTACGCCGCTCGTCGTACTGCCGACAGGGCTCTCGAGGACGGGAATGCCGCTGGCGCTGATGCTCGCCGGGCGGCGTGGTCAGGATCGCAGGGCAGCGGAGGATGCGCTCGCCGTATCGGCCGTCCTGCGCGAGGGCGGGATGGAAGTTGACAGCTGAACCTGAACGAGTCGGCGTTGTGGTTGGGAAGCCCGTTGTGCCGCTGGTACGTTGGGTACTGGCACTTCTTTTGGATAACCGACAAGAAAATGCTGAAACAGAATACGGCGGAGCGACGCCCGCGCGGACGCCCGCGCAGCCAAGCCAGTGTGGTGGATTCGACGCTTGCCCTTATCCGGGCGCATGGAGTCAAGAATTTGACCATGGAAGCGATTGCGGACCACGCCGGGATTAGCAAGATCACGCTTTATCGACGCTGGACTTCGAAGGCGGTCTTGCTGGCAGATGCGTTGTTTGAGCAGATCCAGGTGGCGATTCCGCTGGAGGCCGACGTCGACCCCATCGATGCGATTTCACGGCACGTCTGCAAGTTTGCAGAGGAACTGAAGGGAGACATCGGCGACCTGCTGCGCCAGATCATCGCCGAATATCTTGGCGATCCTGCCGCGCTGCAAGACTTCCGCAAGCACTACCTCGGGTTGCGCCGTAAGACAGCGATCGAGCTAATCGATCGTGGCCAGAAGGAGGGCCGGTTCGCCGCCCGAGGCAAACCGGAGGCCTTGCACGACGCGCTGTACGGGGCGTTGTTCTATCGCTTCCTGTTCGGCGTAGGCGCGCTCGACCAGAGCGAGGCGCTGCTCCTCGTTGCTACGGTCCTCCAGCCGCAGCGCTGACCGCTCGAATCGCAGAACGACGTTGGAAGGCGCGCCCAGGATCGCCCCCGTTCGACATCAGCGTCGGATGAAAGGATTCGGCACCTCGAGGTCTGTGGAGATCATTACGCACTTGGTCTCCAGGTATTCCTTGATCGCTTCGGTACCGGATTCGCGGCCAATGCCTGATTGCTTGTAGCCGCCAAACGGCGAGGTGAAGCTGGTGGCTCGGTAGTTGTTGACCCATACGGTGCCGGCCTTCAGGCGGTCTGTCATCACCATTGCTCGGTGCAGGCTCTTCGTCCAGACGCCGGCGGCCAAGCCGTAAGCCACGTCGTTGCCAATCGTGATCGCCTCTTCTTCGTCGTCGAATGGAATTACCGCTAGAACCGGACCGAAGACTTCCTCCTGTGCTATGCGCATTGAGTTCTTCACGTCTGCAAAGATCGTAGGCTCCACGAACTGGGCACCGATGTCGGGCCTAGCTTTGCCGCCTAGAATACAGACTGCGCCTTCCGCCTTGGCGGCCTCGATACAGGCGATCACGCGCTCGAACTGCGGGCGTGTGGCCACGGGACCGATCTGGGTTTCCATCAGTGCGGGGTCGCCCATCTTCGCATTACTGACGAAGTCCACCAGCTTCTGCACGAATTGATCCTGGATAGTGCGCTGGACCAGCAGGCGCGAGCCTGCCATGCACGTCTGGCCGGTGGCGGCAAAGACGCCGGACACGACTCCCTTCATCGCCTGCTCCATATCGGCATCGTCGAAGACTATGTTCGGCGACTTGCCGCCTAGCTCCAGCGTGACCGTCTTCAGGCCGCGTGCGGCCAATTCGTAGATCTTGCGGCCGGCTACGCCGCCGCCGGTAAAGCCAACGTGGGCCACATCCGGATGTGTCACCAGTGGCTCACCCGCTTCCTTACCGAAGCCGGTCACTACGTTCACCACGCCGGGGGGGAAACCGGCGGCACCGAACAACTTTGCAAATTCGATCATGGAGGCAGAGGTGAACTCAGAAGGCTTGATCACCGCCGTGCATCCGGCTGCCAGCGCGGGTGCCAATTTCCAGCTTGTCAGTGTCAGTGGCGAATTCCATGGCGTGATGATCGCAACCACGCCCTTGGCTTCATACTTTGTATAGGCGAACACGCCCTTCTTGTCGGACGGGATCACCGCGCCCTGAACCTTGTCCGCCAGCCCGGCGTAGTAGTGGTAGTAGTCACCGACATACCGGACCTGGCTCGTGACTTCCGCTGCAAGTTTGCCGTTGTCGCGCATTTCTATCTCGGCAAGGCGCGGTGCATTCTCAATGATCAGGTCGGCCACCCGCCGCAGCAGTGCCCCCCGCTGGGAGGCACTTAGCGAAGACCAAGCATTGTCTGCGAAGGCCGAACGCGCCGACGCGACTGCCAGTTCTACGTCGCGCTGGTCGCTGCGCGCGATCAGTGCCCATGCCGCGCCGCTGTACGGATTCTCGGTAGAGAAGTACTTGCCGCCGACCGGGGGTACCTCCACGCCGTCGATGAAGTTGCCATGCTTCGGCAGGTCTTGATGATCGGTTTCCACGAATATCCCCAACATCCGAAAGCGCGAAAATAGCACAAAAGCAAGAAAAACGTTGCGCTTAATGGAATCGTGTTCTATTCTTCACTCGCAATGAGGACTCTTGGAAGTTCGCACTTCCAAAGTGTCTAGAAGATCAGCGCATCCAGGCATAAGCGGCGCTTTGTTGGCCGCCAATAGGGGAGAGGACGGATGGCAACGGTGCTTGACACAGATGTCGTGGTGGTAGGCCATGGCGTAGCGGGACTTTCTGCGGCGGTGGCTGCGGCCGAGGCCGGCGCGAAGGTTGTGGTGCTGGAGAGGGCGCCGTTCGAGGAGTTTGGGGGCAACAGCCGCTGGACCGAGGCCTACATGCGCATGAAGAACGATCATGAGCTCGCAGACGACTTTGAGGAGCACTTCGCCGAAAATTCCGGTAAGAACCTTGATCCGGTCATCGTGAACGCGGTGGTAGACAACTATGAGCACTGGCCGTCAATCGTCAAGGCACATCAGTTCATCGATCCCGAGTTAATCGGCTTCTTCGCTGGCTCCGCCGCCGATGCCATCGGCTGGCTCAAAGGTTTTGGCTGCCGCTTCGAGCCGATGCCGATCTACTTGCTGACCCAGAACACCACGCGGATCGCCTCCGTTGGCGGGGGCTTGGCGATCCTTGAAGCGCTTCACAAGCAAGGCAGCAAACTGGGCGTTTCCTTCCACTACCAGACAACCGCACGTGCCCTGATCCAGGACGAGGACGGCAAGGCGGTCGGCGTCAAAGCCTTCTCCACCGAACTCGGGCCATTGCAGATCCATGCCGGCGCGGTCGTGCTTGCCTCCGGCGGCTACCAGGGCAATCCGGAAATGATGACGAGTTATATGGGGCCAAAGGCGGCCGCCATCCGTCCGGTAGCGCGCGGCGGCTACTACAACAAAGGCGACGGTCATCGCATGGCGCTTGCTGCCGGCGCCGCGCCGGCCGGGGAGTACGGCTCCTACCATGCAGAGCCCGTTGATCCGCGTTCCGCGCAGGCCGAGGCGGTTGTTTTCATCTACCCGTACGGCATCCTTGTGAATCGTCACGGACGCCGCTTCACCGATGAAGCCCCTGGCACGGTGGACGCCCACTACGACAACGTCACGCGTTCCATCGGGGAACAGCCAGATGGCATCTCGTACGTAATATTCGATCGGAAGGTCGGTGATATCCCACGTTGGCAAACCAGCATTCGCAGCGATCAGCCGGCGATCCAGGCGGATACGTTGGAAGACTTGGCCCGCGCACTGAATCTGCCGGTCGATTCATTCGTCACGACTGTTACGGAGTACAACGCCGCCTGTCCCCCGGCACACGGCTTCACCGATGGCCTATCGCTGGACCACCTGAAGACCTCGGGAATCACGCCTGTGAAGTCAAACCATGCGCGCGCAATCGACAAGGGGCCTTATTCCGCCTATCCGATCGTATCCGCCAACTGCTTCACTTTCGGAGGTTTGAAGGTGAACACCCGGGCCGAGGTGCTGGATTGTGATGGGCGCGTCATACCAGGCTTGCTAGCCGCGGGCGAAACCGTTGGCATCTATCACCAAGTCTATACCGGCTCCACGTCGGTGCTTCGCGGCATCGTGTTCGGTCGGCGTGCCGGCGAGACTGCTGCCGGCAAGTAAGTGCATTGCTTCCACACACGTCGATACGATAGAGGGGGAACAAATGGAACGTCGCAAATTCGTGCAAGTTACCGCCATGGGCGGCTTGAGTCTTGGCGTGGGCAGCCTTCCGCTACGGGCTGCGTTCGCGCAGGGCAACGCCGCGGAGCTGTTCATGGTCAGCGCCTTCTCCGGTCCGTTCGCCGCCAACGGGAAGTATGGCGAAATGGGTGGGCGGCTGGCGCTGAAGAAGCTATCGGATGAGGTCAAGCGCCCAGTCAATTACACGACGATCGACACGCAGGGGAATGTCGGCGTCGCCACACGCAAGGTGCAAGAAGCGGTGGCGCAGAAGAACGCGCGCATCTTCCTTGGCGGCGCGCTGTCAAGCGAGGCTCTGGCCATGAGCCGCGAAATCCACAAGTCAAACGGGCTGTACATCACCTACGTCGGCGCCGACGAAGTGACCGGCAGTGACTGCAACAAGTCAACGTTCCGCTGGTCAGTCCCGACCTACGGCGCGATCCATCAGACTATCGCGCCTGTGGCCAGCTTGCATCCGGAGGCAAAACGCTGGTACACCATCACGCCACAGTACGTGTTTGGCGAGGGTTTGCTCAGCAACGCAAAGGCGGTGTTCACTAATAAAGGTATCGAGCACGTCGGCAACAGCTACCACTCGCTGCAGGAAAAAGAGTTCTCCGGCTACTTGGCAAACGCGACCGCCGCCAAGGCGGATGTGCTGCTGATCTTGAACTTCAGCCAGCAGAGTATCGATACTTTGCGCCAGCTGGCCAACTTCGGTCTGAAGAACAAGATGAAGATCGTGGTAGCTTGGTCCGCCGGTCTCGATCACTTCTCTACCCTCGGCGCGGATATCTGCGACGGCATCTACTTCGGCGTCCAGTACTGGCACCAGCATGACGTGCCGGCCAACAAGGAGTTCGTCGCTCTTTGTCGAGAGAACTTCCAGACCGCACCGACGCTGTTTACGGCGCAGGACTACTCAATCACGACGATGGCGCTCTTGGCAATCGCCAAGGCCAACACTACCGATCCGGCCAAGCTGATTCCGGTGCTGGAGACGCTAAAGTGGGACGGCTTGACGGGCGAGGAGCAGGTACGATCGTTCGATCATCAGGTCGAGAAAAACTACTTCCTGTTGCGCGGCAAGGCAAAGAGCAAAATGCGTGATGCCGACGACTATGCCGATGTGATCTCGCTCGGCAAATCATTCGTTCCGCAGGCCCAGTCGGAGTGCAAGTTCGCTTGACGTACTGGTAGAACGCCGGGCGCGTCAGAGCGCGCTCGGCCTACCGTCGGTGGTCCGCAAGGCACTGCATGTCTATATATTTATTCCAGATCATCAACGGTATCGGCCTGGGGATGATCTACTTCCTCATCGCGGTCGGGCTGAGCATTACCCTTGGATTGCTCGGCTTTGTCAACTTCGCGCACGGCGCCTTCTACCTTCTCGGCGCCTACCTAACGTATCAGGTGGCCGCCGTCACTGGAAGCTTCCTGTTGGCCGCGATCGCAGTGCCCATTGCGATCGGTCTGCTGGCGTTCCTGCTCGAACGGGGCTTGCTCCGGCATACCTACGGCATGCCACACAAGTACCAGATTGTCGCAACGTTCGGCGTTGTTCTGATCGTGCAGGAATTGGTGATCATTGTGTGGGGACCCCTTGGTCACGGCGTGAGCGTGCCGGAGGTTCTGTCAGGCATCGTGATGCTGGGCGATTTTCCCTATCCGATATATCGAATATTCGTCGTCATCGCGGCCGGAGTGATTGCGTTCGCTCTGTGGGTGCTGCTGGAACGCACGCGCTTCGGCGCGTTGGTTCGTGCAGGTAGTGAGTCCGCTGAGATGGTGACGTTGTTGGGTACCGATATCCGATTGGTGATGAGCGCCACGCTGGTTCTCGGTGTTTCCATCGCGGCGGTCGCCGGGGTGCTAATCGCGCCAATTCGAGGCGCAGAGCCGCAGATGAATGTCGAAGCGCTCGGCATTGCATTCGTGGTTGTGATCATTGGCGGGATGGGCAGCTTCACGGGTTCCATCATTGCGGGCATCCTGATCGGCGTTATTCAAAGCGTGATGAGCACGGTCTGGGCCGAAGGCTCTCAGCTGATGGTTTACGTGGCGATGACCCTGATCCTAATCGTAGCTCCGCGTGGACTGCTGGGGCGAACATGAAGATGGTGGACACCGCCAAACGTTCCTTGCTGCTGCTTGTGCTATGCGTGATCGCACTACCGTTTACCACAACGTCAAGCACGCTTGCTTCAACAATCCTGATCTATGGTATGGCCGCGATGGCCTGCAACTTGCTCGTAGGCTACGCCGGACTGCTTTCGTTCTGCCAGGGCGTCTTCTTCGGTGTCGGCGGGTATCTCACTGGGATCATCCTGATAAACACCGATCTGGGGCTGGTTTTCTCGCTCCTAATTAGCGCGTTGGTCTCAGCTGCTCTTGCTGGCCTGATCGGGGCAGTATCGATTCGCCGTACGGGCATCTATTTCGTCATGCTGACGTTCGCATTCGCGCAGTTGTTCTACTTCTTGGCTTATTCACAGCCTAGCGTGACCGGCGGCGACAACGGGCTTAACGGCGTGCCGCGCAAGCCGCTCGATCTTTTCGGCGTTGTGCACTTCGATATCAACGACAACGGGGCGTTCTACGCGCTCGTCGGGGTGGCTTTCATTGCGGTTTATCTACTGCTGAAGCGCGTGATCCAGTCACCGCTCGGTTCGACTCTTGTCGCAATCCGCGAAAACGAGAGCCGCACCTGGGCGATCGGCTATGACCCGCGTCACTACAAGATACTCGCATTTGTGATCTCCGGAGCTATCACGGGATTCGCCGGTGCGTTAGATGGGCTGATGCTGGGGGTCGTTCCGCTTTCGAATATCGAGTTCCGTATGAGCGAGTTTATCGTGATTGCGACCATCCTCGGTGGCGCTGGCTCGCTGATCGGATCGGTTGTTGGCGCCGCAGTACTGGTGCTTGCATCCGAGCTGTTGTCCGAGTGGTGGCCACGCTGGCAGATCATTTTGGGACTAGCGCTAATTCTGCTGGTGATCTTTACGCCAGACGGGATCACCGGTATCTGGCAAAAGTTGACCGAATACTTGGGCATGCGCCGCGAAAAGAGTATGCAAGAGCCTGCCGCAAGGCGGTTAGAGAGCTAGGCGATGGAATATATCCTGTCAACGCGCGACCTGGGGGTCAGGTTCGGACAGTTCGTGGCTAACCGCGGTATTAACCTCAACGTTCGTGCGAATTCAATACACTCGTTGATTGGACCGAACGGGGCGGGGAAGACGACCTTTTTCAACGCCTTGTCTGGACGATTGCTGCCGGCAGAAGGTTCGGTCACCTTTGACGGACGTGACATTACCCGCATGCCCGCGAACCGCCGCACCCACATCGGAATGGCCCGTTGCTTCCAGGTCACCAACCTGTTCCAGGGTTTAACGACTAGGGAGAACCTACGCTTGGCGGCCCAGGGATTGCATCCGGGCAAAGCATTGAACTTCTGGTCGCGAAAGGAACATATTCGCAACGCGTCCGAAACTGCCGACCAGCTAATCGAACGGCTTTCTTTGCAGAAGCTGGCACAGACCAAGGTCAGCGAGCTGTCACACGGGCGCCAGCGGATGTTGGAGGTAGCAATGAGCCTAGCGTCCCGGCCGAGGGTGCTTCTGCTCGACGAGCCGACGTCTGGCATGGGTGTGGACGACATTCCGATGATGCGCGACCTCTTGCGGAACCTGATTGGCGATCACACGATTCTGCTTGTGGAGCACAACATGCATCTCGTGATGGCCGTGTCGCACCGCATCGCTGTGTTGTACCAGGGAGAAATCCTGGTCGAGGGCACGCCAGACGAGATCCGTGGCGACGAACGCGTGCGCCGGGTCTATCTCGGGGAGCGCAAGCATGCTTGAGCTTGACAGCATTCACGTCGGGTATGGTGAGGCGCGCGTGTTGCACGGTGTTTCACTTACCGTTAGCGAAGGCGAACTGGTATGTCTTCTCGGTCGAAATGGAGCCGGCAAGACCACGACACTTAAAGCGATCTCCGGTCTGCTGCCGGTGCGGTCAGGTTCCGTCCGGTTTCGCGGCAAGATGATCAGCGGACAGCGCCCGCACGAGGTCTCACGCGCCGGGATGAAATTGGTACCTGAGCACAGGGGAATCTTTTCCGTCCTGACGGTTGAGGAAAACCTCATGATCGCAGCGCGGTCGGATTCGCCATGGACGTTGAAGGCGGTGTACGACATGTTCCCCCGATTGTATGAGCGTCGTGCCAATGGGGGCTCAGCACTGTCGGGTGGCGAGCAACAGATGCTTGCAATCGCGCGTGCCCTGGTTAACGGCCCGAAGTTCCTAATGCTGGACGAACCGGGCGAGGGGTTGGCGCCAGTCATCGTTGACGAAATCATTGCAACCTGCAAGAAAGTCGCTGCTGCCGGCATTCCTATTTTGCTAGTCGAACAGAGTGTCGACGTATGCCTGGAGCTCGGTGACCGGCACTACATCCTTGAGGAGGGCTGCATCGCGTACGAAGGTACACGCGAAGAGTTCGCACATGCGGACAACGTGCGAGATCGCTACCTCGCTGTCAACGTCGCCTGAACCTGAGGCAAGTGTCGCATGAGCGGTTCAAACGAAAAGCAAGAAACAATGAGTTCCCCAGGCGTGGCGGCGGTCAACCGCGCTCTGGAAGTTCTCGACGCCTTTACCGAGCGAGATGCCAGTCTCACGTTGGCCGAGCTGGCGAGTCGTACGGGCATGTACAAAAGTACAATCCTGCGCCTGATCGAGTCGTTGACACTGTTCGGCTACATCCAGAAGACTCAAGATGGCACCTACCGTCTCGGGCCGAAGACGCTGTTTCTAGGATCGATCTACCAACACCATTTCAGCCCGTCGCCGTTCGTGCCGCGGGCACTCAAGCGGCTCGCCGAGGAAGTGAACGAGACAGCCTCGTTCTACATTCGCGAAGGTGACATGCGCGTTTGCTTACACCGCCACGAAGCAAGCCGTGCTGTGCGTGCCTCAGTGCGCCAGGGAGACCGGCTCCCCATGAACGTCGGGGCGGCCGGGCACGTGATATTGGCATTTAGCGGACTGTCCGGCGAGAAGTATGACCGGATCCGCGAATCGCTCTACGCGGTCTCGATCGGAGAACGCAACCCCGAAACGTCGGCCATCGCCTGTCCGGTGCTGGGAGTGAGAGACGAGCTGGTCGGTGTACTGAACATATCAGTACCGACGTTTCGGCTTGCGAGCAAGCCGCTCGAAAGCTTTCTCCCGGTGCTTTTCAGGTACGCCGCCGAGCTGACCCGCCTGTGCGGCGGGCCCAATGAGATCTTTGACCGGGCTGCACTGGCAGTAGCCTGAATCGGGGACAAACGCGGAGACAGCGCCCGCGTGCGGGCGCCGAAGATCTCCTGTGTCCGAAGGAAGTGAAGCGGCGCTTGTCGCCGTAAGGAAGTTGAGATGACAACTAAGTCGGCGTTGGCAGGGATACGCGTCCTGGACGTGACCAACGTCTTGGCCGGCCCGTTCTGCGCATACCAGCTTCGACTGCTAGGCGCAGAGGTAATCAAAGTCGAGATACCTGGGAGCGGCGATCTTGCACGCCAGCTGGGCGCAGCACCCGATCTGAACAGGGCGCTTATGGGAGCGTCCTTCCTGGCTCAGAATGCCGGCAAGCGTTCGGTCACCGTAAACATGAAGTCGGAGCTCGGCAAGCAGGTGTTTCGCGACTTCGCGAAGAGTGCGGACGTGATAGTCGAAAATTTCCGCCCCGGCGTCATGAACCGGCTTGGTCTGGGCTATGACGACCTGAAGTCGATCAATCCAAGGTTGGTGTACTGCGCGATCTCCGGTTTCGGTCAGACTGGACCGTTGAAGGATGTCCCGGCTTACGACCAGATCGTGCAGGGCTTGTCCGGGATGATGAGCATCACCGGGGACGAGGCATCGGCGCCGATGCGCGTTGGCTACCCGGTCGCCGATACGCTAGGCGGGATGACCGCCGCCTTTGCAATCTGCGCGGCATTGCTTCGTCGCGGCAGCACCGGGGAGGGCACTTTTATCGATGTCTCGATGCTGGACTCCGCGTTGGCCGCAATGGGCTGGGTGGTTTCGAACTATCTGATCGCCGGACAGACGCCGCACCCGATGGGCAATGAGAACTTCACCGCCGCGCCGTCCGGCACCTTCAAGACCGCCGACGGCTTGATCAACATTGCCGCAAACAAGCAGGAACAATTCACGACCTTGGTCGAATTGCTCGGCCTGCCCGAACTGGCCGCGGATCAACGCTTTTCCGAGCGCGATGCGCGTAAGCGTAACCGCCGGGAACTGCGTGGTCTATTGGAGGTGGCGCTTGCGGCACGGAGTTCCGCTGAGTGGGAGCGCAAGTTGGGTGAGGCGGGCATTCCTGCCGGCCGGGTGCTGGATGTACCAAGTGCCCTGTCTGAGCCTCAGGTTCGAGAGCGCCAGCTGATTCGGAAGCTAGGACCGATCAAGGGTACGGATCGGGAAGTTTCGGTTGCGCTTGCTGGCTTCAAGATGCGGGGTGCCGACCCGGAAGTTAGCACCCAGCCTCCGCTTCTAGGGGAGCATACGGAGGCGCTGCTGGCGGAATTGGGTTACTCCTCGCAGAGCATCGCGGAACTACGGCAACAGAGAGCCATATGAGCAAGCAGGAAACGGCCGTTGCTCACGCTGCCGAGCAATGGTGGAAGACGGCGATAATCGACATCAAGCCGGGCCAGATCCATGTGCGTGGCTATCCTATCGAGCATTTGATCGGTGAGCTCAGCTACGCGCAAATGGTGTGGCTGATGGTGCGGGGCGAGGTGCCGGGCGCCGAACAGGCCGCGCTGCTTGAGGCGGCGCTGGTGGCGGCAGTCGACCACGGACCTCAGGCGCCGTCGATCGCTATCGCGCGCATGAGCGTTACCTGCGGGGTCGATATCAACAACGCAATGGCTTCCGCCGTGAATGTCCTCGGCGACGTACACGGCGGCGCGGGCCAGCAGTGCATGGAACTTTATCGCGCAGTGGTCGACGAAGCCGAGCCGAGTCCGGGCCAGGCGCGCAGTGTCGAGGATGCGGCACGGAGCGTGATTGACCACTACCAAGCCTCGGTGTCGAAAATCGTACCTGGTTTCGGCCACCGCTTTCACCACCGGGATCCACGTTCCGTGCGGTTGCTCGCGATGCTTGAAACCGCGCGCGCAAGTGGTGTCATTGCTGGCCGCTATCTCGACGCCGCACGCGCGGTCGAGGCGGATCTCGAACGCAGGAAACGAAAGTCGCTACCGATGAACATCGACGGCGCGACTGCTGCCATCTATTGCGAGTTGGGTTTTCCGCCAGTGCTTGGGCGCGGCCTGTTCATCCTTTCCCGGTCGGTCGGCATTCTGGCGCATGCCTACGAGCAGTCCCAGTTTGGTGAGCGGATCAAGGGGCCAATGCCGCCGAGTATTCCTTACACCTACACTGGTAAGCGGAAGCTGGACTACCGCGGCGATTGAGGCCTTCTTCACCTGCCCGCTTAACCATGTTCCATACAAATGACTTTGTCCGCACACTGCACTGGGCGGATGCAGGTGCTGCGCAATACGTATCGCTGCCAGAACTGGCGCGACGCTATCCTGCCTTAGCGCGCTATCCGGCGTCGCTGAAGATCATGCTTGAAGCGGCCGTGCGCCGCTACGATGGCGAGAAGATCGGCGATGACCATGTGATGCGATTGCTGAACTGGCACCGCGGCGTGCGTGGCGAGATTCCATTCTTTGTAGCCCGCGCGCTGTTGCAGGATGCCTCGGGCATTCCGCTGCTGGGTGACTTGGCGGCACTACGCACTGAAGCGGCACGCCGCGGCTTCAGCGCACGCGAAATCGAGCCAGAGATTCCGGTTGACTTGGTAATCGATCATTCAGTGATTGCCGATAGATACGGCGATAGCGCGGCACTGCAGGACAACATGGCCGAGGAGTTCCGCCAGAACCGAGAGCGGTATGCCTTTGTGGAGTGGGCGCAGCAGGCATTCTCTTGCCTGCGCGTCGTGCCGCCCGGTACCGGGATCGTGCACCAAGTCAACCTCGAGCATCTTGCCACCGGCATTACCGAACGCGATGGCTGGGCGTTTCCCGATACGCTGGTGGGGACCGACTCGCACACGACGATGGTCAACGGCATCGGCGTGCTCGGTTGGGGCGTGGGCGGGCTCGAAGCCGAAGCGACGTTGATGGGCGAGCCGCTGTACTTCGACTGTCCGGAGGTCGTGGGCGTCGTGCTGCAACGGAGCCTTCGCCCTGGAATCACCGCTACCGACCTTGCCCTGTGCCTGACTCGCCTGCTGCGCGAACACGGGGTGGTCGGCAAACTGCTTGAGTTTCACGGTTCCGGGGCACGCAGTCTGGCGATAATGGATCGCGCGACAGTTGCCAACATGGCGCCTGAATATGGCGCCACAGCCGCTTGGTTCGGAGTCGACGACGCAACGCTTGACTACTACCGCCTTACTGGCCGCCCTGCAGGCGCTGTCGCTCGAATGCGCCAATACTACGAAATGCAGGGCATGTTTGGAATCCCGGACGCCGGTGCGCATGACTACTCAGAAGTCATCACACTCGATCTCGCCACTGTGGAGCGGTCGGTGTCCGGACCGGCACGGCCGGAGCAGGTGTTGCAGTTGAGTGCGGTCCCGGCAAGTCTGGATCTGTCTCGTGAGCAAGCACGCGCGCTGCGTGGCAGCCCGGAATTGTCCGACGGTGACATTGTGCTGGCGGCCATTACCTCTTGCACGAACACAGCCAACCCGGCCGGTATGATCGCCGCCGGCTTGCTGGCGAAGTCAGCCGTTGAGCGTGGCATGTGTGTTGCACCGAACGTGAAGACGGTTCTCGCGCCGGGATCGCGCGCCGTCACCGTGTACCTGCGCAAGGCCGGACTGCTAGACGCGCTGGAGACGTTGGGTTTTCATGTCTCTGCCTATGGCTGTGCAGCCTGCGTCGGCAACACTGGCGGCCTGGCACCGGGGGTGGAGAGGGCGATCGCGCAGCGCCAGCTCACTGTAGCGGCCGTCCTTTCTGGCAACCGCAACTTCGAGGGCCGTATTCACAAGGCAGTCAAGGCCAATTATTTGGCCAGCCCTGCCCTTGTCGTCGCGTATGCGCTTGCAGGATCGATGCGTGTCGATCTCGACGTCACGCCTTGCGGGCACGACCGGGAGGGCCGGCCGGTATATCTAAGCGAACTATGGCCTGACAGCCGGGAAATAACCGCAATAGTCGATGCGGTGGTCACTCGGGAAGCCTTCTCCGGCATTTACTCGACCGCAGCCAGTGAGTTCAAGCTGTGGGATGCCAATTTGCGACCGTCTGGCAGCACATTTGCGTGGGATGCCAAGTCAACCTACTTCGTTGAGCCGCCCTTCTTCCGTTCCGAGGTGGGCGGCGATCGTATTGCCACGGTCGCCGATGCGTCTGTGCTCGTTGTACTCGGCGACTCGGTGACCACCGACCATATCAGTCCCGTTGGCGCAATTGCCGCTGATTCCGATGCTGGCCGTTATCTCGGCGAACTTGGTATCGCACCAACCGACTTCAATACGTTCGGTGCGAGACGCTGCAATCATCACGTGATGGTACGTGGAACCTTCAGCAGTCCGCGTTTGAAGAACGCTCTGGTTGCGCCACGATCGGGTCCGTTGACTCGATCCGGACGCGACGGCCGAATCTGCTCGATTCATGCTGCGGCAATGGAGAATATCGATGACGGTATTGCGAGCGTGGTGTTGGCCGGTCGCTACTATGGTTCCGGGAGCGCCCGCGACTGGGCTGCAAAGGGTACGGCTCTGCTTGGCGTACGCGCAGTCCTAGCCAAGAGCTTCGAGCGCATCCACCGCAGCAACTTGGTGCTCATGGGAGTGCTTCCTGTTGAGGTCCCCGAAAGCGCGGCTGCGGCCTGGGGAACCATTGATTGGACCGGTAGGGAGCGAGTGTCAATAGAATTCGACGTATCAAAGGTGACCCGCGCCGATGCCGCAGTATGCATTCAACTCGATGGCGAGGCCCTTCTAACGGTCCAAGGGCGCGTGAGGATAGATACACAAGCCGAGAGACGTTATCTCGCGGCCGGCGGTATCTTGCCTTTCCTTTCTGCTCGTAAACTCCGAACTTTGAGCACGCCTACCAGTTGAGCCGCAATTGGCTCCGGCGTGAATGGGTGTTTTTGCTTCGCAAACCAGGGCGCTCAGGAAGGACTTGCGGTGTTTCTGAAGAAAACCCACCTCGCTGGGCCTCTACGGCAAACCCTCGGGATTGAAGCTAAGCCTCGCACTGTGAGAGTTAGAAAGTAATGTTCTTGTGATTCATACTGGTCTGGTATCCATGTGATCCGGTTGATTAACAAAAACGAGAGGTGTTGAACAATGAAAGATGTACTCGATTTGGTGCAGAGCTATTTTGATCTGATGTACACCGGCGATGTTTCTAATTTTGACCGGGTGTTTCATGAGAACGCGCAGTTGCAGACTGTCGGAAAGACTCTCGCGTTGGATAAACAGCAGTTGGTTGCATGACTCAGGCGACAAGTACCTTGACGCGCGCCGGTATCGCGGAGACAATTGTCGAGCGCGCCGGCATCAGCAAGTTCACGCTGTATCAAGATTGCTTCAATTCAAAGATGCGAGCGGTCATCTCGTACTGCGTCGGGCACGCGTCGATGACGCTGGATTTCCCCAAGGGTTCGTCGCGATCGGACGTGCTCGGATCTCCACGGTCCGCTCTATTCGCAAACTACTGCCGTCTCCTGTTCCGTAAGCCTGAAGCCCGCTGTCGCAGCCTTAATCGACAGAATCATAAGATTCAGCGCCGTTGACAGCGTATCGCCATCGCGCAGATCTCCCGAGCAGAGCGCGGGTCGTTCTATCTCTCAGAACGGTGGACTATTTTCGGGGACTGTGCGAAATTTGCAATTCAAAGTTGTTTCACGTCTGAAGGCATCCCGACCGCCAACGAGCCATGAGAACCGATCGCACAACTAGGCAGCCGCCCGATGAGACGTGGGTCAAGAGCCATTGCCAGCAATGCTTCAACGCGTGTGGAATCGTGGTGCAGGTGCAGAACGGCGAGCCGATACGCATTCGTGGCGACGTGGACGATCCGAATACTCGCGGTCACCTGTGCGCGCGCGGACTGGCTGGCGTAGCAAAATTCTACGACCCGCAAAGGCTGAAACGACCGGTTATTCGCACTAACCCAAAGAAAGGTCGCAATATTGACCCTGGCTGGCGCGAGGCGAGTTGGGATGAGGCGCTCGATCTAATCGCCTGGAAGCTCAAGACCATCAGGCAGGAGAACCCGAACAAACTGATTTGCTCACTGTGGGCCTACGAAAAATATGTCCAGTCATTTGCGTGGGCTACTGCCTTCGGGACGGCAAATGGGGGGTTCTGCTTTAGTGGGGCGAGTAATCAGTGTGCCAACCCGAATCACTTTATGGGGATGATTACCCACGGAGCCTTGGTCGAATTTCCGGACCTCAAGTACTGCAATTTCCTGTTCTTGCTCGGATCCGAATACGGATTCGGAGCCTATCAGTCTTTCGTTCGGATAACACGCGAGCTCGCTGACGCTCGTGCCCGAGGACTGAAGCTTATCGTCGCCGATCCGCGACTATCCGTCGCTGCTGGCAAGGCGGACGAGTGGTTACCTATTAAGCCAGCGACTGACTTGGCGCTGTTACTGGCGATGATCCATCTGCTGGTGCATGAATATCGCATCTACGATGTAAATTGGCTCAAGAAGGGGACGAATGCGCCCTACCTCCTGGGCCCCGACCGGCGGTTCGTGATCGACCACTCGAGTGGAAAACCGCTGATCTGGGATGCGGCGGCGGCAACAGCCAAACCTTACGACGCGGAAGATATCGGTGATTTTGCACTCGAGGGCGAGTACGTCGTTCAGGGCGTTGCGTGTATCCCTTCCTTCCAGCACCTAAAGAATGATTCGCTCCAATACACGCCTGCGTGGGCCGAGTCGATCTGCGATATTCCGGCCGACACGATTAGGCGCGTCACGCGCGAATTCGCGGAAGCTGCGTGCATCGGGCAGACCATCAACATCGATGGTGTCACGTATCCATACCGGCCGGTCGCGTTGTTGTCCTACAGGGGACTTCAGGCTCACACGAACGGCACGTTGGCGATGATGGCGCAAGAGATCATCATGATGCTGGTTGGCGCGCTCGGCGTGCCTGGCGGGCTGCTGGCTAAGAGTATGGATGCGCGCCGCTTCGGCGGTGCACCACGACCGCTAGCGAAGGGGCCGGACGGCATGATCCAGCCCCAAGCGACCGGATGGCACCTCTATACGCCTTTTTCGTATCCGCCTAAGAGCCTCGAGCTCAGAGACTACGCGCCGCTCGCGACCGATATGGGGCACTTAGTCCCACGGGTCACACTAGATCCGGGGAAATATGGGTTCGACTACGAGCCTGAAGCTCTTGTCGTCTACCACGGGAATCCCTTTACTAACAGTGGAGACAACTCCGTAGTCGAGCAGGCGCTGAAGAAGCTTGACCTTGTCGTCAGCATCAACCTGTACCTCGACGAGATCACTGATTTTTCCGACGTCGTGCTTCCGGAGCACTCAAACCTCGAGAGGTACAACCTCGTCAACTGGACTCACGATATGCAGGGGCTGCAGGTGAGCCAGCCGGTGACGGATCCGCTGTACGACACGAGGGACGGGATGGACATCCTGATCGAGTTGGCAGCGCGAGCCGACTTCCTATTTGGCGAGGGTGGGTTCAACGACAAGCTCAACCAGACGCTTGGTCTAAGCGAACCGCACCGCCTCGATCTCCATAGGAAGTACTCGTACGCTGAAATCCTCGATGTTCAGGCTAAGTGTCATTCCGCTGGCGAGCGTGATCTTTCATGGTATCAGGCGCACGGCAACGATCTGAGACCGGTGAAACCGCACCAGAAGTACCGCATCTACGGCGACGCTCGATTGCCGCTCTTCTACAACTACATCCGGGACGCCGGCATCGAGCTCGAGCGCAATCTTGAGAAGTACCAGATCGAGGCGCGACACGGTCTGAAAATCAAGACCGACATCTACAAGGGTCTGCCATATTGGGAACCCAGCCCGGTCCATGAGCTGGACGACAGTTTCGACTTCTACATCATTTCGTATAAGTCGTACATGACGACCTACGCGGACACGGCGACTAACCCTATATTGATGGATATTGCCACACACGACCCAAGTCTGATTAAGGTTGTGATTAACCGATCGGCGGCGGAAAGCAGGGGTCTTCGTGACGGGGATCGAATTTGGGTGGAATCACGGTACGCAAAAGCACAGGGACTGGTTGGAGTCACTGAAGGCATTCATCCAGAGACCGCAGCGGTATCCGGCGGGTTCGGGCGATGGACTAGGCACCCCGTATCACAAGGTGTCGGTATAAGCCAAAACGCCCATCTCGCTATCGATCTGTCTCACTCCGGGCTGCTCGGCGGTGCGATGGAGACTGTTGGCAAGGTTCGAATTTACAAGTGCGCTCATTAGAGTGGAGTCTCGACGATGGCCCGATGGGGAATGGTCTTCGATCTCAAGCGTTGCATCGGCTGCAACGCCTGCGTTGTCGCGTGCAAGACAGAGAACATGCTGCCGGAGGACGTCTTCTTCACGAAGACGTTCGTAGCCGAATCGGGCAAGTTCCCGAACGTGAAACGTACCTACATTCCGACGCTATGCAATCAGTGCGAAGACGCGCCTTGTGAGAAGGTCTGCCCCAGTGGGGCCACCTACACCCGTGACGACGGAATCGTCATGGTCGATCAGAACAAGTGCATTGGTTGTAACGCCTGCGCTGTGGCATGCCCCTATGACAACCGGTCTCAGCTAACTAAGGAAAAGCTTGAGCGCAGCTACTTCGGAACGGGCGAACTGAGGGCGTTCGAGGCTGGTCGCCAAGAGCGCTGGGTGGCGGGAACTGTGACCAAGTGCGACTTTTGCAGCCGCCGCATCGACAAGGAACTGCAACCTGCTTGCGTGGTCGCCTGTCCCACCGAAGCACGGATCTTTGGCGATCTGGACGATGCCTCCAGCGCACCCAGCAAGCTCATTCGCGAGCGTAATGGCAGGCAACCGCTGCCGGAGAAGAACACGCGACCTAAAGTGTTTTATGTGGACTGAGGTGATGTCGCAAGCGAAGGCTTATGGAAAGCGCAGAGGTGGTGCGTCCGAGCGCGAAATCTCAGGCGATAGCTTTCGCCTGGGGTACCGGTTCCAGCGGCACTGGGATGTGTCAATGGCCAGCGCCTTCTTCTGCGGCGAAGTGGGTGCAGGGCTCTTCTTGGTGTCGATGCTTCGAAGCCAGCTCGCAGGGATGGTGGCGGGTTTGATCGTGGGCGGACTTGGAAAGGCCTTCTTTCACCTGATTCATATGGGTGTCCCGAATCGCTCGTGGCGCGCTATGCTCCGTCCGGATCGTTCCTGGATCAGTCGAGGCCTGATCGCGATAGTGGTATTCACTGGTGCTGGAGCACTCTACGTGATTCACGCTGCGATCGGCGGTCCCGGGTGGCTTGGCTCAGTGATCGGAGCCCTGGCTGCCGGTGCAGCCTTGGTCGTCATGACGTATCAAGGATTCGCCATGGCGCATTCCACGGCTATCGGCTTGTGGAGCAGCGCAATGATGCCATTCTCGAGCTTCCTCTATGCGTTGACGAGTGGCGTCATGCTAGTTCTATTTTGGGGAAGCTTGAAACCTACTCCGCATCCAGACGAAACGCTGGTTGCGGTCGCAATGGCATTGCTCGTCTCGCTCCTGCTAATGCTGACAAGTATGGTGCACGCCGCCTTCCACGGCAGCCCCGGCGCGAGGCTCTCTGCCGAATTGCTGATCCGGACACGATACGCGAGCTGGACCTATGGCTTGGTCGTCGTCGTAGGCGTGATAATACCCTTAGCCATGCTTTGGATGTGGGGAGGATCCACCGAGAGTAGAGCGATTGCGGCTGCGGGCACGCTCGTCGGCTTCTTCGCGTTTCGGGTGCTGGTGTTTAAGGCCGGAGTTTACGAGCCGGTGATGAAGCTGTGGCAGTAAGTGCGCTCTTCAAGTAGAACTAAGGAAGGTCTGCATAACTCGGCTGAACCACGCCGAACCGATGCGATGATTCGGGCACCGATTTGAAGTGCATGAAGCGATGAAGCAATCCGATCTCGCCTGAAGCTGTCGACCAAGCGAACGCGCAAGCGCGAGTTCCTGGACGAGATGCAACGCGCGGTGCCGTGGGCCGAACTGATCGCGCTGATCGAACCGCATTACCCGAAGGGAAAGGCGGGTCGCCTGCCGATGGTGGATTGCGACGATGCTTCGCATCCACTTCCTGCAGCAGTAATTCGGGCTGAGCGATCCGGCGATGGAAGAGGCGCTGCACGACGTGCCCCTGTACCGCGAGTTTGCTGACCTCGAAGGTCCGATGCGCCGGCTTCCCGACGAGAGCACGATCTTGCGGTTTCGCCATCTGCTCGAGGAGCACGGGCTGGCTGCGCCGATGCTTGCCACGGTGAACCGCGTCTTGCAAGAGCGCGGGCTGACGCTGAAGGCCGGCGCGGTGGTCGACGCGACGCTGATCGCGGCACCCAGCTCCATGAAGAACAGCAAGGGCGAGCGCGGCCCCGAGATGCGCCAGACGAAGACGGGCAACAACTATTACTTCGGCATGAAGCCGCACATTGGAGCGGACGCCGATTCGGTCTGGTGCACACGGTGATCTGCACACCGGCCAACACCAGCGACGTGACGCAAGCCGAGGCGCTGTTGCACGGCGAGGAAGAGATCGCCTTCAGCGACGCGGGCTACCAAGGCGCGCACAAGCGGCCCGAAGCGACGATGAAGAACTGGCACGTCGCGATGCGACCGGGCAAGCGGCGCAAGCTCGATCCGAGCAACCCGCGTGATGCGATTGTCAACGAGATCGAGCGGCTGAAGGCGAGCGTGCGTGCGAAGGTCGAGCATCCGTTTCGGGTGATCAAGCGCCAGTTCGGATTCACGAAGGTTCGCTACCGCGGCTTGGCAAAGAACACCGCGCAGCTCACGACGCTGTTTGCACTGTCGAACTTGTGGACGGCGTGTCGAAAGCTCATCGCGACGACACCCTGAAACCGTCTGCAGCGGGCGAAACGCCCGTCGCCATTGGATGACGTTAGCGTTCACGTGTCCACCAAGAGTTAAGTGGACACGAGGCTCCTATGAACGTTCGACGGTTTCAAGACGGGAGAGGTGGCGCCGCAATCTGAACACGCTCCAAAGTGGAGAAGCTGCTCCGATGGGCGAGGATAGAGCCCAGAGAAACAGGAGCAGAGAGCATGAGCAGAAGACCCCGCCGCAACCACTCCGCGGCGTTCAAGGCCAAGGTCGCGCTGGATGCGATCAAGGGTGAGAAGACCGTCGCCGAGATCGCACAGAAGCACGACGTGCATCCGAACCAGGTGGCGGCGCCAGTTGCTCGAATCCGCGCCTGACTCGCAACGCAGCGCCTGGTGCCGCGAGCACGGTGTGTATCCGCAGCAACTCGCGCAATGGCGAAGCAGCGCAACCCAGGCGCTGGCCGAGCCCGAGGAGGCGCGCGCGAGCCCGCAGCAGACCCGCCAAGATCGGCGGCGCATCAAGGAGCTCGAACGCGACGTGCATCGCAAGGACCGTGCGCTGGCCGACACGGCGGCGCTACTGGTGCTCTCCCGAAAGCTCGAGGCGGTCTTCAACAACAAGGGCGAGGCCGAATGATCAGCCTCGAAGACCGCACGGTCCGCGCCCAGGACATCGATAACGCACACCTGTCTGGCGTCAACTATCTTGGCCGCCCGGCGTCAATTATCCTGGCCGGTTAGGCGGGGTTGATTTCTTTCTTCAGTCCTTCTTCTTTCGCGCAGTCGGGGCTTGTCCCGACTGCGCTGAACGTCTGCGGTAGCTCTCCACGTTCATCTCCAGAATCGTTGCGTGGTGAACGAGCCGATCGACCGCGGCCAAGGTCATTGCGGGCTCGACGAACACCTCGCCCCACTGCGAGAACGGGGTGTTCGCGGTGATCGCGAGGCTCTTGCGCTCGTAGCGCTCGGCGATCAACTCGAACAGCACCGATGTCTCCGCCTGGTCACGTCGCACGTAGCTCAGGTCATCGAGGATGAGCAGGTCAAACCGATCGAGCTTGCCGAGTTCCTGCGGCTGACCTGCCTGGGGAATTTCGAGCCACTCGTTACTTGAGGATGGCTCCCGGGTTGATGGAATCGTGATGCCGTCGGAATTCTATCGACGTGCGGTATTCGAGGCTCGAGTGCGGGCGCACTAAGTTGTAGTGCTCGCGCCAGGCGTCGATGATGACCTTTGCTTCGCGGTGCGAGCGAAACCACTCGACGCTCAGACATTCGTCGCGCAGCTTGCCGTTGAAGCTCTCGTCAGTGCCGTTCTGCCAGGGCTTGCCGGGATCGATGAGCGCCACCTCGATGTTCGAGTCGACGATCCACTCGAGAATCGCCTTGCTGACGAACTCCGGGCCGTTGTCGGAGCGCAGGAAGCGCGGCGCTCCACGCTGGCTCACGAGGCGCGCGAGCACCTCGATGACGCGTTTGGAGCGAATGCTGCCGGCGACGTCGATCGCAAGGCACTCGCGCGTGAACTCGTCGACGACGGTCAAGCACTTGAGCTGTTGGCCGTTGGCGCAGGCGTCGAACACGAAGTCGTACGCCCAGACGCTGTTCGGCGCAAAGGGCGGCAACGGACGTGGACGTGAGCCTGCGATTCGTTTTCGGGGACGTCGCTGCGGCAGCTGCAGCCCGGCTGCCTTCCAGAGGCGATGTGCGCGATCCCAGCCCATCTCGTGGCCTTCTTGTTTCAGGAAGATGGGAATGCGCCGATAGCCATAGCGCGGGTACTGGCGGGCCAGGCGCTTCATCGCCTCGATCACCGGCGCGTCGCGCTCGGCGCGTACGGGACGGTAGGCCAGCAGGGAACGGGCCACCTCGAGTAGCTCGCACGCCCGGCGCTGCGAGTGCCCGCGCCCCCTGGCGAAGGCAACCTGCTCACGCCTGGCCTGCGAGATCACCACTTTCGGCGGTTGATCTCCTTCAGGGTATCGATCGCCATCTCGCGCTCGGCAACCATGCGCTTGAGCTTGGCGTTCTCGGCTTCGAGGGAACGAAGTCGTTTGACGTCGGCGGGATCGAGCGCACCGAACTTCTTGCGCCAGATGTAGATCGTCTGCTCGCTGACCTTGTGCCTGCGCGCGACCTCGGCGACCGAACTCGCGTCGGCTTCGCGCAGGATCTTCACCATCTGTTCTTCCGTGAACCGGCTCTTCTTCATGGGCTCCTCGCCACTAGGGCGGGAAGCCATTCTCTCAAGTTACCGCTGGCCCGAAAAACCCGGGCAGGTCGCACGCTGCAGCGATGGAAAGCCGATGGCGGGCTGCGCGCGGGCGATCGACGACCGACAGCGGTGCGCTCCGCGCCAGCGCACGCGCTGACTGCACAGGAGCGCGAGGTGGTGCTGCGTGTGGCCAACGAGCCGCGCTTCGCCGACATGCCGCCGGCGCGCATCGTTCCGGCGCTCGCCGACGAGGGTGTCTATCTCGCCAGCGAATCGAGCTTCCAGCGCGTGCTGCGCGCGCACGGACAGACTCGCCATCGCGGACGTGCAAAGGCGCCGCGCGCCAGCCGCCCGCCGACCACGCACGTCGCGATGGCTCCTCGAGAGTTGTGGTGCTGGGACATGACGTACCTGCCCACGCAGGTGCTCGGGCGCTGGTTCTTCCTGTACCTGATTCTGGACGTGTTCAGTCGCAAGATCGTCGGCTTTGAAGTCCATGACACCGACGACTCGGTGCACGCCGCACATCTGGCCAAGAGCGCGGCGCTGGCCGAGGGCATCCACGCGATGAAGGCCAAACCCGTGCTGCACGGTGACAACGGCTCGACGTTCAAGGCCACGACGATGCTGGCGATGCTGCACTGGTTGAGCATCGAGCCGTCGTACTCGCGCCCGCGCGTGAGTGACGACAACCCGTTTATCGAAAGCCTGTTTCGCACCGCGAAGTACCGCCCCGAGTTCCCGGCGAAAGGGTTCGTCGATCTCGAGGCCGCTCGAGAGTGGGCGCGACGATTCGTGCATTGGTACAACCACGATCATCGCCACAGTGGCATCCGCTACGTGAGCCCGGCCGAGCGGCACGACGGGCGCGATCACGGCATCCTCGCGAAGCGGCACGAGCTCTATCTCCAGGCCCGTGAACGCAACCCGCGCCGCTGGTCACGCGAGACGCGCGACTGGTCCCGGATCGTCGTCGTCACGCTCAATCCCGAGCGGGAGCCGGCCGTCGCCGCGGCGGCGTTGGATAAACCGCAGTTGGTTGCATGACTCAGGCGACAAGTACCTTGACGCGCGCCGCCCTCCAGGTAGTTCAAGATTTCTGCCGCAACCCCCGAATGTGCAATTTTCGGCCGGCGTTGACAGGCTACTCCACGGGGAAGCTTCCGAATCGTGCCCGCATCGGCAGCCTCGACTCTCGCGAGCGCCAACACATCGTCGCGGCGGGGCCTTATTCGGATCCTTCACCCGGAGGCAGACTGGGCCAGATAGCTTTGTAGGTCTCTCTTGCCAACGCGACGCAGCGAAACCAGCTTCGCTCGATGCTCGGGGCGCGGTTTGCTTACTCCACGTTCCCAGTTGTAGATCGTTTGATCGCTTACCGACAGCAGCTTCGCGAGATCGGCGACCGAGAGTCCCAATCGCTGCCGCATCGAAACGATTCCCTTCGGCATGAACCTGACCTGCTTCGTCGATTCCTCGGCAGGCGGCTCTACAACTGTTTTTGATTGATCTCGTTCGGCGGCGAAGGCGCTGCGCTCGACTAGCTTGAGTCGAGCTTTCAATGAAGCGATCTCCTGTCGCTGATGCGAAAGCACCTTCCGCGTTCGTTCGAGGCTCGCGCGGGACTCGCGTCGAGCGATCCTGGTGATCTCTTCTTTGAGCATCTTGGCAATGTTCGACATTTCGCGAATTGGGGCCGAGCGGCGCCGTTTGGATTCGATTGCTCGAGCTAGATTGGATGTAGACGGCGAATAGTAAGGCCGACCGGTGCCCGTGTCTCCCCAATGCGTGGGCAATGTGTGGGCAAAAAAAATCGGCGCCCCGATGTCGTGCGGCGAAACTGTCGTCATTCACCGCCTGGATCGATGTAGCGCGCTGAGGGTCGCCCGGCAATCTGTCGAGCTTCGCGGATTGAACGTATTCGTTGCGGTTCTCAGTGTCGAGACGGTGCCACACCAGTTTGTTGCAGTCGGACGGCGCTGTGCATCTGGCTCACCGATCGCCGTTATCGGATCCCCCTCGCCGGTCGATTTTGGACGCAGCGCTCCCAAGTGTTGCGAAATCGCCTCGGCACGTCAGACGAAACTCGTTGACCTGTTGGTCGAACCATTCGGCCAGGTCACTGCGGACCTGCGGTTCGATTTGAACGTGCTGCAACCGTCAAGCGGCTCTCGCGTTTCAGCCGCATTTCCTTTGTCTCGGTCGAGCGGCTACCCCCGAAATTCGCTGCACTCAACGGCCGACACCAATCGACCGGTCAAGACGTAGACCCGGCGTAGCAGCCGCGCGCGCGTCGCGTCTTTCGGCTCGTCTGCCGCCTGGTCAGATCATCCGAGATTAGTCGCAACCGTAATCGGATTTCGTCGTCGATCGACAAGTCTTGTCGATCTTCCTCGGCCTAAGCCCGGACCGAAAGTGCCGGGCCATCGTCGTAGACCGATCGCCCGATTCGACTGCCGTCCTAGGACGCCTGTCGTCTTACTGAACTAGCGCGTCCTCGGTCGCCTCCCCGTCAGACAACTGACGGGGTGCGCCATGGCGCTCAAAGCGGGAGAAGGGCTCCAGCAGTGGGAGATCGCGGTTAGCAGGAAGGTGGTCGGTGAGTTCCGAAGACGCTCGCGAAGCCTCGCGCGCGAGGAATTCGACGACCTGATACAGGACTGCCTCGCGCACTGGATCGTGGTACGCCAAAAGCTCGCGCCCGACCCGGATGCGCCCCCAGTGGCGTACATGGCGCAGGTCCTGCGCAACAAGCTCACCGATCGGATACGCGAACAATCGGCCGACAAACGCGCGGGTGAACAGGATCTGCTTTCGCTCGATGCCCCGCTCGACGGATCGGAAGATGGCGTGACGCTGGGCGCCGTGCTCGCCGATCGCGAATCGGCGCAGTCGGACGAGCCAGGTGGCGGGGAGCGCGACCATGCCCGTATCGATATCGCCCGGGTGTTGGTGCGACTGACACCGCAACAACAGCAGTTATGCCGGATGTTGGGCGAAGAGGGTTGCTCGATCAAAGAGGCCTCCGAGCGGCTCCGAATTCCGCGCGGCACGTTATACGAGGAGATCAAGCGCATTCGACGGGTCTTTGCCGATCAAGGGCTTGGCGAGTACCTGAAGCCGTAGCCGACACTTTTTCGCGTGATTCCGTATGCCTGATGAGGGACCTGAATCGGCGCGGAATCGATGATCAAGTTCACCATCACGAGCA
>JACDJC010000804.1_pt1 | contig 32590 bp, 39 predicted proteins | sample 7454191 | NCBI WGS metagenome assembly JACDJC01 (sample SAMN14253291, study PRJNA609438) | sludge metagenome | isolation source: sludge after 25d culture with pyrite and EDTA | collected 2018-12-20
AAACGGGAGATATTTGAGGAGTCAAAGGAGTATGTAGCTGACATCCTGGAGCCAGCCTGGGAAAAGATCGAAAAAGTGTTGGCTAAAAAGTAGGTGCATGATGGGTGATATGTCACTACATGAAGCAAAACAGATCGCTGCAAAACTTGAAGCGTTGACAAGAGTTTTTCTGGATTCAGAGATAGAGAATCGGCGTGGTTTGCTCTCTCAGCTAGAAGACTTGAGGGAGACACTGAGTCCGACAAAAGTATCATTTGCCTCTATGGCCCAGAAAAGAGAGTATGAAGCGTTACTTGAGAGAATAGGGCTGCTTCTTGAAAATCAAAAAGCGGAAATTGACGAGATGAGTTTTAAGATCCGCGAGGAGTATATTTCAGATCTTAAAAAATTGGGTGAATCTACCTTGGTAAGCTGGCTTGAGCCGGCTGCAAAAGAGTATGAAGAGAAATATGAGATGCTGGAGATGCAGTTTAATAAACTAAAAGATTCTCTGATCAATTGGTTTGTACTGAGTTGTGTTTTTCTGGCGGGTTCGCTTGTGGGTGCAGCAGCAGTTGCCCTGGCGGTGTTTTAACCGCACCCGAAGGTGCGGAAAATATGTCGAACCGCCTCATGAAGAGGCGGATGTAAATTATACCAAAGTTATGTAAAGGTGATATTATGGAACAAAAAAAATTAAAGATGCGTTTATCAATATATGATATAATTTTGGTATGCGAGTCGGAGAGCTGCAATCTCTCCCGACTCCTATTGGGCTACCAGCACCTTATGGTGAGGATTACCAGCAATAGCAAAATGAGCACAATTCTACGCAATGCGTGTCCTTTCTCCTGGGCTAGCCCAAGCCCCACCCACCGAAACAAAAATTTCCCTTGCAAAGCTCATTCTGACATACCGTCGGCATTATACCCAAAAGGAATATAGATGCGAAAAAAGAGAATGGGTTATTTTTTATTGTCAATCTTACCGATCGCTATACTTTATGCTGCATTATCTTCGGGAAATTTAACCTATAACGCTACCCCCAGCTACCCGACAGGGCTTTATCTTGTGGAAAAGAGCGAAGTATATAGGAAAAACGATCTTGTGCTGATTTGCCCGGAAAACAATACCTTGTTTGAGAAGAACAATTTTGGGTTCGTGCAGCAAGATGATCGATATTGTTCCAAATATCAACCTCTAATAAAAAAAATCGTAGGAGTAGCAGGAGATCAGGTTTCTGTCGGAAAAAAGGTTTTCGTGAACGGCAGCGAGATGAAAAATAGCCAGGTATTTACAGTATCTACTAGAGGTGATCTGCTTCATCCGTGTTATGGTGAACACAATCTAAGTGATAGTGAGATCTGGATCATGAGTGATTTTGAGCCGAGATCGTATGACAGTAGATATTTTTGTGCATTGTCCAGGGAAAATATTATAGGCAAAGTACGTTATTTCTGGTAAATCTTATAAAGGAGGTAGAAGATGAGCTATAGAAGCTTTAAAGCCCTGCTAGACTTGGCGGAACAACAGGGCATAAAGTTAGAAAACGTTGCAAACTTTTTACAATTTGCCAGCCAGTATTGTAACATAAAATAATTTTGCTACAATAAAAAAAATAAAAAGGAGAAGAGAATGAAAAAAACAATATTGGCGGCCGTAGCAGTTGCCCTGGCGTTGGTCGGATGCAACTCAAAAGAGTCAGAAACTAAAAGCGTGGAGTATTACAAAGCGCATGAAAGTGAGCGACAAGCGAAGTATAAGGAGTGTGATAATAGGGCTGCTGCTGAAATGGAAAAAACAGGCGATATGGAAGCAGCACATGCAATCTTTGAAGAAGATCAAGGCTGTAAAAATGCATATGATGCAATGTTTAAGAGGACTCACGGAGGACTCGCGGCCGGTATCGATGATACCGATAATGAACCTGCGGGAGGACATGGGCTATGAAGACGTTTGGAAAAGTTTTATTGGGTACATTCACTGTCTTTTTACTAACGGGATGTTTTGAGAACGATAAAGAGTATTACCTAAAACATCCGGATGAAGCGGAAAGCAAGTTTAAAGAATGCGATGCTGAATTGGCAAAAGCTGCAATTCTCGGTGACAAAGAAGCCTTTGAGAAAAAACAGAATAACGCAGAATGCAAAGCTGCACGTGAAGCCCGTAAAGAAATACGCGAAGTCAAATACGAAATGGAGCAAAAAAAGCGAGAAATAGAGAGGGCAAAGAGAGCAGAGGAGGAAAAACAGAAAAGAATCGCATGGGAAAAAGAGTACCAGCAACAGCTGAAGTCTTTGGCTTCAGTGCCTTATGCTGATTTTAACAAACTCGGTGATGAGTGTGGTTTTAGCTCCAGATCACCACAGTGTAAAGCATACCATCAGCTTAGAAGCAGCAGATATGACAAAGAGGTCGAAAGCATAATCGCTCAATATAAAGATATAGAAGAGCTAAATACCTATAAAGGTGAAGTGTGCAAAGGTTTTCAGGATTTAAGATGCAGGATCGCACGAGATGCAGTTAACCGAGCTGAAAGCATTGCCAGAGAAAAGGCACGGAAAGCAGAAAAAGAAGAGATTGATACTCTTGTAAATAACAAAGAACAACTTAAAGAAGTTTATAACAGTTGCTACCATGAGATGACGGATTTACGTAAAAAGCAAAAATGGCAAGAGGCTTCAAAAGTGACAAATTCTAGAAAATGTATGATTGCCGGTAAAGCCGCGCAAAAATTCGGTATATATACCTGGACATCACCGATCAAATAAGGAGGAAAAGGACTATGATGTGGAAAGGCCAATATAGAGCAATTATGTTTATCATTTTTGTAGTTGGAGTAGCTCTGGGGTTCACAGTTTCTGAGGATCTTGGGATATGGATAGTGTTGATACAGTTGGTAGCGGCACTGGTACTGGCATTAGTAGATTTTTTAATGAAGGCGATCAAAGGAAAACCTTTGTTCTATGATACAAAAATAATGTGATCAAAGCGAGTTTGGAGTTTTTTTGGGGAAGAGGGTCTAATAAGGGGGAAACCTTATTGAGACACTCCAAACTCGGGAGAATTATAACAAACTGTAGGTCATGTTTTATTTAAAACGATCCTTATTTTTACAAAGCGTAAGATTACATTCTAAGTCCCCTCTGTGTGACGTGCTTAGCATTCACATTATAATTATCTAATATATGAAAAATTTTATGACAAATTGAAATATTAGTGCAATAGATAGTATATGTTCTGTTATAATTTACACTATGAATGCAACTGTAAAAAAAGTCCATAACAAAGCAAGAAGACAAGAGTTAAGAAATGATGACTCTTATATTCACATAATGAAGTATATGGGCTCAAAAAGAGAACTATTACCAGATATTAAAAAAGCTATTCAACAAATGGTTCCTAAAAATAGTACCATTTTGGATATATTTGCGGGTACTGCTTCAGTTGGTGCGTATTTAAAAAAAGACTACAATATCATATCAAATGACATTCAAAATTATTCACAAATTATTGCAAAATCTTTAATTGAAAGTAGCAGTATTGAATTAACAGAGGATATACATCATACAATTTTTATGTTAGAAAAAGAGTATCTAAAAAATAAAGAAAAGCTTATAAAACTTTTTTCTAAAACATATGATGATTCAAATTTTTTTGTAGATATTAAAAAAGGTGAATGGACAGATAAACTTAGAGAAGATTACCTACAATTTACTAGTAAATTTCCTTCACCATCTAATAAGTTTAAAACTTCTCAAAAAGAGTTAACCTTACTAAAAGATTTATATTTTAGCAAGGATAAAAGTACTTATCTGCAAACCGTTTTCCTCTTTTCAGAAACATATTTTAGCCTAGAACAAGCAATGGATATAGATTCTGTCAGATATGCTATAGATATGGTAATTGAGGATGAAGTATTAAAAAGTGTGTTTTTATCTGCATTGATTTATGCATATAGTTATTGTTCTTCTGGTACAGGTCATTTTGCTATGTTTAGAGACTTAAAAGATCTGAGTTCAATAGAAGATACATTCATCTATAGGAAAAAAAGAGTTTGGGAATATTTCTTAAAAAAATTAGATCAAATTATTGAATATCATCAATATATTCCCGATAAAACATATAAAACAGTTTCATATGATTTTTCAGAATTACTTAATAGCTCTGAAATCAAAGATACAGACCTAATTTATGCTGATCCTCCATATTCATTTGTGCATTACTCTCGTTTTTACCATGCAATAGAAAGTTTAGTAAAGTATGATTATGATATTCCAAGCTTTAAAGGGCGGTATAGAAGTGACAGGCATCAATCACCATTTTGTCAAAAAACAAATGTGACAGATGCTTTTAGAAGCTTATTCGAAGGTGCTAAGAAAAACAATTCTCATGTTCTGCTTTCTTATTCAGACACAGGAATGATTTCTTTAGGTGAAATTACTACTCTTTTAAAAGAGATAGGCTTTAAATCAAAAGTAGAGCAAATTCAATATGATCACTCTACATTGGGTAGAAAAGGTCATAAAAACAATACGATTAATGAATACCTAATTCAAGCAACTCTTAATTAGGCATGTTCATTATAGCACTTAGATGTTATACCAAATACTAATATAGGACACCCAGCTCCGCCACCACCATTAATTCGAGGTAATAGTTTGCCCATATGTGTGGTTGAAGCTCCATAAGAATGTCCTTTTCTTAAGTTATTAAAAATAATTTGTAGTTCATCTGACCTTGTAATGATTATTCCTAGACTTATCGCCCCAAGATCAAATAAGAGTCTAAAGTTATTTAAATCCCTGTCATAAAAAGGGTCTTTATTATTCCATTCTATATCAAGAGCAACACGACCTTTTACGCAATCAATTTTATGAGTAGGAGTATCTTTCTCTATATTATCAATCTTAATGCTTGTATCAAACCTTTTTTCTTCCCAACCTAAATTATATAAATAGTTATCCATAAATCCTGAGATAGGTGACTTTCTCCCGCCGCTAGTCACTATGGAACTTTTGCGTAACTCAAAAGCATCTAAAAGACTAATAAGGTCATTCCATTGTTCAGGAAAGTCAGTCTTTAAAATTGATACAGCATGTCTCCATTCATACACATCATATTTTTCTCGTATTCTTTCTGGTAATAGTTCTAATCCCACTGTATTTTATTCCTCTGAAAACTTTTTAAACTCTTCCAATTTTGTTTTAATAATGTCAAGGTATCCAGGTGGCGCATACTTGAGTAGCTCTATGATATCCCTGATTTGGTCAGAATGATTAAATGTAGAAGTGTTAATTGTCATATTTCCATTGTTTATACCGACAATCATTCCAGTTTCATTTTTAATATTTATCTTTGTATCGATAATTCTCATCCATTTGCTAGGTATTTTGTCTCTTTGCAACCAGGCCACCATGGCATGGTAACCTACCCCCAATGTTTCTGCTAACTCTTGGTCTGTTTTAATATTTAGCAAAACCTTGATTTCGTCCAAAATATCTCTTGCACTCTTAGACAAAGGAACGCCTTTCGTATAAAAAAGTATAAAATTTGAGCTAAAACATTGACAAATTTATACATTTTTATATATAATTTTATGTATATACTATAAATAATAGCAAAATAATAGTAAAAAGGAAATCATTAATGGGAAAGACCAAACCCAACTCTGTGGCGGATCAAATCATGAAAAAGTATCACTGGTCGTTGAAAACATACTGTGAACAAAAGAGCCTTAGTTACAACAGTATTTCTCAAGGATATTACTCGGAGCGAGCAAAATTGATCCTGGAAAAAGATGATATCGATCTTAGAAAAGCAGGAGTTCTTGATGACAATGATCAGTGATTCACAAAAAAGACTTCACTCGAAGATCATGAATGACTTTGGGCAGGAAGTTATGGAAGCATTGAATGACGACAAGGTGATCGAAATCATGCTTAATAGCGACGGCAGTCTATGGATCGAGAGATTAGGTGAGCCGATGAAGAAGCTCAAGGAACATTCATGCCATGCAATGAGCGCAATATCGACAATTGCCAGCTACTATGACACAGAGATCACAATGAGTAACCCAATTTTGGAGTGTGAGCTCCCTCTATGTGGATCTCGCTTTGAAGCATTGATCCCGCCCGTGGTCAAAAATCCAAGTTTCACTATCCGAAAAAAAGCAACAATGATATTTACCCTGGAGGATTATCTGAACAACAACATTATTACAACTCAACAAAAGGAGGTCATCGAAAAAGCAGTTTTAGATAGAAAAAATATTTTAATCGTTGGAGGGACGCAAAGCGGGAAGACAACACTTGCAAACGCTATCATCGACAGCATAGTGAAGTTAACACCGGATGACAGAATCGTAATCATCGAGGATATGGCAGAAATTCAATGTGCTGCTGAAAACAATGAGATCTTCCGGGCAACGGAATATGCCGATATGAATCGTCTTCTTAAGGCAACGTTGCGGTATCGCCCGGATAGGATCCTGATCGGAGAGGTGCGCGGAAGTGAAGCGCTTACGCTGCTTAAAAGCTGGAATACCGGACATCCTGGCGGGATTGCAACGATCCATGCTGATTCTGCTTATGCTGGGTTGATAAGGCTTGAACAGTTGGTTGCAGAAGTGACTAACGCAATGGCCGAACAAGTGATAGCTGAGGCAATCGATCTTGTTATTTTCGTGAAAAAAACACCAGAGTTTGGCCGGAGAGTAAAAGAGGTGCTTGAAGTTGAAAGTCCTCACTTCGAGTCAAATAAATATAAGACAAAACACCTATAGAGGGGAACAAAAAATGAAAAATATGTTGAAAAACAATAGTGGTTTGAGACTGGCAGCAATGCTACTTTTGATTTGTGTGGCAGCTTATGCCAGTACGCAAAACTTACCATGGGAGGGTCCGCTTGACACGATTAAAAGTTCACTTACCGGGCCTGTTGCAGGAGCAATATCTCTTATTGGCGTACTGGGTGCGGGAGCGGCCCTGATCTGGGGTGGTGAAATGCAGGGGTTCCTGAAGACAATCATTATGCTAATCCTGGTCATTTCACTGATCATTGCCGGGAATTTCGTGATTAGTATGTTCACAAGTACTGGAGCGGTGATATGAATGAACGTGACAATCTCATTGAATTACCGTTCTATACCGCGCTCAATAAGCCTCTGCTTCTTGCAGGCGGCGAGCGTGAGCTGATGATGATGAGTGGACTGGTATCCTTAACGTTGATCTTCGTGGCGTTAAGCTTGCAAAGTGCGATCATCGGTATAGCACTATGGCTTTTTATCAGCACTGTATTACGCATGATGGCGAAGAAAGATCCCATGATGAGTAAAGTTTATGTAGAGAACATGAAATATAAGAAATTTTATCCTGCGCTGATGAGCGCCAATATGATGAAATAGGGGAGGGGGATAGTATGTTAAATCTAAAAGAATTTAAAACAGAACCTTACGATTTTGCGGGTCTGTTGAACTATGCCTTCTATGTAGATGATGGGATCATGCTGCAAAAAGACGGCAGCTTCTGCGCTTGTTTTGAGTATCGTGCTTCAGATATCTTCAGCGCGGCACCAAGCGAGAGAAATCAGACAATGCAGCGAGTCAATAATTTTCTTGTCAAGTTCGGATCTGGCTGGGCAATACAATTTGATTCCGTTCGGGGAAGTGCCAACGGTTATGGGCTTAGAGAACACTCTCATTTCCCGGACCCAATTACAGGATTCATTGATGAAGAGCGAGAGAATTTTTTTAACGATGCGCAATTGTACAAAAATGAGACATTTGTCACTTTAACATACTATCCCCCTTCAAAGACCAAATCAAAAATAGCGAGCATGGTATTTGAAGACGATGGATCCAATGGAAAAGCAAATGATACGTTGACGTACTTTAAAGCGAAACTGGAAGAGTTTCTGTCATTTTCATCCACTGCTTTTCTAAAGATAAGACAATTGAAGAGTGAAGAGATGCTTGGTTTCCTGAATACTTGCATATCCGGTAAAACGCATCCAGTCAGACACCCTTATCCGACCATGTATCTTGATGCGGTACTAAGCCGAAACTTTGCGACCGGTGTAGTGCCTAAAGTCGATGATATGTATATGCAGGTTGTCGCAATTGAGGGATACCCGATGAGAAGTTATCCTAATATCCTGGACGCCTTGTCTCATCTCCAACTGAATGTTCGTTGGAACACCAAATTCGTTTTCATGGACAACCATGAAGCGCTGGAAAGGCTGGAGAAGATCAGGAGACGGTGGAAACAAAAAGAGCAATCGTTTTTCGCTGCGATGTTCAACCCGGCATCAACAAAAAGAGACGAGCACGCCATGAGGATGGTGGCACAGACGGATGCTGCAATCAGCGACGCAAACAGCGGCGCATTGGTACACGGATATCATACTACCAACTTTGTGATCTTTTCGGATGACAGGGATGAAGTAGAGCAACAGGCAGCGGAAGTTAGAAGGATCATCGAAGCTCAGGGATTCGACGCGCGCATCGAAGACATTAACCCCGTTGCAGCGTATCTGGGAAGCCTGCCGGGTAACATTACTCCGAACATACGTAGAGATATTGTCGGGAGTATGAGTCTTACACACTTACTCCCGCTCTCTACCACGTGGCAGGGCAATCCGCACAACGAAAATGATTTGTTCCCGCCTCATTCACCGGCACTCATGAAAGTTGTGAGCGGATCTACACCGTTTTATTTAAACTTGCATGTTCGGGATGTAGGACACACACTGGTTTTCGGACCTACTGGTTATGGGAAAAGTACACTGCTGGCTACAATGGTAGCACAAGCACGGCGATATCAAAACTCAAAAATATTTGCGTTTGATAAGGGCATGAGTTTATACGCCCTGACAAGCGCAGCAGACGGAGATCATTATGAACTTGGTGATGATACCAATACACTGGCATTTGCCCCGTTCAGCAACCTTGTTACAGACAGTGATGTAGCCTGGGCGGAAAGCTATCTTCAGATGCTGGTCGAATTGCAGGGAGTCAAGCCGACACCTGTTCAAAAAGACAAAATGAATGCCGCTCTTCGATTACATAAAGATAAAGGATATTCATCGCTGACAGAGCTTGTCTCAAATATACAGGACTCTGATATTCGCCAGGCATTAAAACACTATACGATCGCCGGTTCAATGGGTAGATTGCTTGATGCCGAGCAGGATAATCTATCGCTCAGTACCTTTTCTACATTTGAGATCAACGATCTGATGAATATGAAGACAGAAGATTCTCTTCCTGTGCTGCTCTATCTCTTTAGAAAGATAGAAAAATCGCTTGACGGAAGTCCAACTTGGCTTTTTCTGGATGAGGCTTGGATACTACTCGGCCACCCGGTTTTCAAGGAGAAGATCCGGGAATGGTTGAAAACTATGCGTAAACGGAATTGTGCGGTCATTATTGCTACACAGTCACTGAGTGATGCAGCGAGTAGCGGAATCCTTGATGTACTGCAAGAGAGTTGCCCTACAAAAATTTTATTACCAAATCCGGAAGCATGGAATAGGGGAACAGAAAAAAACTGGGGTCCCTATGACTATTATAAGTTATTTGGTCTGCGGGATATGGAGATAGATATACTTGTAAATGGAGTAAAGAAAAGGGATTACTACTACAGATCACCTTATGGTTCGAGATTGTTCGATCTGGCTTTGGATGAGTTTTCCCTGGCATTTGTAGGTGCAAGCGGAGAAGAAGAAGTTAGCAAGATCAAAGAGCTCCAATTTGAGTATGGCGACGGGTGGATCGAGCAGTGGCTTGACTACCGAAGAGTAGGGAAATAAGGATCGAACATGAGCGAAGAGATAACAACACTAAGACAAGACATACTGGAGATAAAATCTATGATGAAATTGTTATTGCCAAAGCAATATACTGTTAGTTATCTTTCGCAGCAAACAGGCAAATCCAGGCAAGCCATAAGAGGCTGGTTGATTCGTAACGGTGAACCGGAAGTTGACTTTTGGGAAAAAGGCGGTAAAATATTTGTCTCCGAAAAAATAGCTCTGAAATACATATCCGAAAGGAGGGTATAATGGGCTATAAAATTAGAGGTAAAAAAATCTATGTGACGGGTAGTGTAGATGGTAAGCACTACAGAATATCTACGGGGAAAGAGGCCACACCTCTTAATATCCGATGGATAGAAAAAAATCACAGAGAAGTTCTTTTAAAACTTGTTGATAAGGTAAAGCCTCAAACATCAACTAACTTTGTTGAGTATGGACTAAGATCTCTTGAGATAAATGCAGGTACCAGAAAAGAGACTACAAGCAAAGACTTTCTAAGTATTTTCAAAAATCATCTACAGGAGCCGTTTCAGCATTATGATGTGGCAGATATACGTCCATCGGATATCAAGAGTTGGCAAAATAGATTGGTTCAAAAGGGCTACAAGGTCGAGACAATCAAAAATTGCCGAACTGTATTAAGAGGAATTTTACAGGATGCCAGACTTGATGAAATCATTGTAAACAATCCATTAGATTTGGTAAAATTGCCCAGAGATGATTATAGGTATGAGGTAATACCTTTTAGCCTTGAAGAGGTTGGGTTAATCCTTGATAACTCAAATGAATGGCTCAAGCAATATCTATCGGTTGCTTTTTTTACGGGAATGCGAACTGGAGAGATGCTTGGACTGCAATGGCAGGATATTGACTTTGTATCTAAAAGGATTCATGTAAGACGTTCTATGACGAAAGGCATTATAGGAAGCACAAAAACAGGCAAAGATCGTTTGATTGACATGCTGCCAATAGTAGAGACTACCCTGAAGCAAATTTACCTCAAAAATGGACTAAAGTACAAGTGGGTATTTACGCACTCAAGAAAAGAGCCATATAAGGATCCGGGAAGTATAACAAAAAACTTCTGGAAACCTACGCTTAAAAGATGTGGTTTGTCCTACAGGAAGCTTTACAACACAAGACACACTTTCGCAACAGTGATGCTGCTTGGCGGTGAAGATGTGTTATGGGTGAGTAAAATGTTAGGTCATAGCGATATATCTACAACCATGAAGTACTACATGAAATATACACCATCTAAACAGCAGGTTAGAGCAAAGTTTTTAGACGACTTTGGTACAAAAAAATGTACAGACATTGGTAGGAGGTCCGGAAATGCGTAAAGTAATTATACCTCATAAGCCGGAGGTCGAGGGTTCGAGTCCCTCTCTTGACACCATCGCATTTCCCCGTAAACACGACAACAAGAGCTATTTTTCGGAGCTTTGTCAAACCTCAAAAAAACTCCAATATTGTCAGTATCGACAAGATATCGTTAACTTTTTTCGCACACTTTTCGCACACTTTTTAACAGTTGTTTTCAACGTGTATTCATCAATGGAATACACTTTGAAGATTACTGAAATGTTCTCTTCTATCCCAACAAAAGGAGGTAGAAGATGAACGCTCTTCTACTGGCAAAAGCTCATGCCAATCCATATTACATAAACCGTTTATATGTAAAGCTTGCAGGCAACGCAATATCAGGTTTATTGCTTGATTATCTGATGAAGCAGTTTAGTTTGGCTGATAGTAGCAAAAACAACATCATTACACTCTTTGATACTGATATATGCGATAACACTTTTCTCTTTGTCGAGGAGTTGACTCAAGCAAGAAGAAAGCTCAAAAAACTACCTTTTATTACTATTGTACAAAGATCAGAAGCTGGCAAATTTACTTATTCCCTTGATCCCGTTCTGTTCAATCAATATGTTGAGGAGGTGCAAAGATGAGCAATTTACTCAAAAGTTTGAATGAAAAACCAATCGGATTCTATAGGGTATATAAGAGGCTCACAGGAAATACTAATGCAGCGCTACTTTTATCTCAACTTATGTACTGGTTTAGTCATAAAGATAAGTTTTACAAGACTGATTCTGACATCATGGAAGAAACAGAATTAACCAAAAAAGAGCTGGAGACTGCAAAAATAAAGCTCAAAAAACTACCTTTTATTGAAGTGACAAGAGAAGGTATTCCAGCGAAAACATACTATACGATAAATTGGGAAAAATATGAAAAAACATTGCGTGATTTTGTAGGTGGAAACAAGTTTCCCCAAAAGGGGGAAACTGTAGAAAATACGGACGATGGAGAGGATAACATCCCTCAAATTGAAGCCGAGGATGAAAACGGGGAAACAAGTTTCCCCAAAAGGGGGAAACTAGATTCCACAAAAGGGGGAAACAAGTCTCCACAAAACGGGGAAACTATTAATGTAATTCAAAAGACTTCTTCTAAGACTACCTCTAAGAATACTCTCTCTCCTAAATCCTCTCTCATAAAAAAATCACAACCTGAAGTCGATTCTGACAGTACTGAGAAGGAGGAGAGGAGAGAAAGAAAATTTTTAAATTTCGTCAATCAAATCCGGGAGAGGTACAAACCGGATTCGGCACGGAATTTTTTCCCCACGATACTTGAACAAGTAAAAATCAACGAAAAAGGAGAAGTAGGAAAATTGAAAATTGACAATAAGGGGCATTTGTACATCAAGTACAAGTATGAGCTTCAGGACCTATCGGCGAATGAAGCGGACAGGGTATGGAGGTGGATGTTTGATCATCCCGAAAAAATCGTTTCGATCAAAAATCAAAAAAAGGAAACAGCATGAATACGAACAAAATCATTTTGTCTATTTTAACCGCAGGCTTTATTGCTTCAAAATGTTATGCAGGTGGAGCTGCAGCAGGAGGTGCTACCGAGTGGACACAGCTTGCAAATAATTTTGAGTTGGGAAGCCAATATGCGAAGCAGGTGCAGCAGTATCAGCAGCAGGTGCAGCAATATGTGAACCAGTACCAAAGCTATGAGGCTATGCTGCGAAACATCGGGCAGCTGCCGGATGCACAATGGAACGACTTTCAAAGCTCGGTGAACGGGCTGAGAAATATCATGAACCAGGCGGGCAGGATCAGCTACGTTTCTTCCAGTCTTGATTCTCAATTTCGCAGTCTCTACAAAGGCTACAGTCAGTATCTGAACGAAGCTAACGGTGGATCACTTCAACCTTCACAGGTGTATCAGGAAATCAGTGATGAGACAAGACAAACGGTGAACGGTTCGCTTAAAGCGTTGAACCTCTCACAGAATGATCTGGAGGATGATGTCACGACAATGAGACAACTTCAAGCTCTCTCCACAAGTGCAGCAGGACAAAAAGCGGCGATCCAGGCGGCGAACGAAATCGCACTTCATCAGACCGCACAGCTCAAGCGTATGCACCAGACACTGCTTGTACAGTCTCAGGCCCAGATGAAAGCGGTTGTGGCAGATCAGGCGAAAGAAGATGCGATCAGGGCTGATTTTTCAGCATCACACGGAGGACTCGCGGCCGGTATCGATGATACCGATAATGAACCTGCTGGAGGAAGAGGGTTATGAAGACCTTGAAGCTTATTCTTGTCGGGCTGTGTCTGGTTTTTTTTGCGCCCACACAAGCAGCGGCAGCAGCAAATCATAACAACCTTCCAAGCAAAGTGCAGGACAAATTCAAATCAATGGTAAGCCAGTATACCACCAAGATGTCAAACGCGGCCAAATCTCTGTTCTGGATCCTTGCGGGCATTGAGCTTGTGATCGTCTTTGGCATGATGGCGCTGCGACAGGAGCTTGAGTTTGGCGGGATCATGGCGGAGTTGGTGAAAGTCATCCTTCTTTGGGGGCTGTTTATTCTCATTGTTGAGAATGTTGACGTGCTGAAAGATGTATTTAATGGCTTCGATAAGTTGGGTGCGGATCTCTCGAACACGAACTTTAACGAAATTTCCGACAAATTGTTTAATATGTGGGACACAATATGGAATAAAGTTGACCAGTGGGGGTGGAAAGGGGCAGGTAATTCGCTGTTGCTAGTAACAGCCGCAATCCCCGCTTCAATGGCGATTGTTGCACTAATAGCACTCGCATTGATGTACTACGCTTTCGCGATATTTTCGATTTATGTCGGGATATTCTGGCTTGCGTTCGGTGCATTGTCCCATACCCGCAGTTGGGCCTATAACGCGATCATTACCCCAATCCGATATGGCGCAAAATGGATGATGGCATTGCTTATGATAGGAATTGTGTTCAGCATGATAGATGATGCGCTGGTTACTTTGCAGCCTACATCAAGCGATAAAGAAATCATGGACAACATCATAGTGATCCTCGTTGTATCCTGGATGATGCTCATCGTTGGATTGGGGATCGGCGGTTTTGTGGACAGCTATTTTACCGGTCACGGAGGCGGAGACAGCAACAGGGGCGTTGCTATGGCGTTAGGTGCGATGGGCGGCGCTGCCGGTGCTGCGGGCGCTATGGCTGCTTCCGGCGTTGGTGGCATGATGGGCGGTATGATGGGTGCCGCTGAAGGTGCCAAAGCGGGTAGCAAACACGTTCAGGCCGCAAAAGAAGGTGGGCAAGGCACATCGATGATGGGCAATATGCGAACCGTAGCCTCCGGCGCACTTGGAGGTATGATGGGCGGTGCTTATGAGGGTGCCAGAGGTAACGGTATGGGAGCGGCAAAGATGCGTGGCGAACAGGCAGGAAGTTTTGGAGCCGCCGATCCCAGACAAAAATCCAAAGAATTTGCCCAGAAGGTAAAAAGTGCATTGGCAGGCTCTGCACCTGCACAAAAAAATGATTCCGGCACAAGCGGAACAATCAGCTGAAAAAGGAGAAAAATATGTCGAAAGAAATGGAAAAAACAACAAACCCGTATGTTGAAGCTAGGCGGGAGTGGAACGAACGCTATGGAAGTTATATTGCCCAGGCGAAGAACTGGAGAATAGCAGCGATTATATCGCTTCTGATCTCCGTGATCTCAGTGGGAGGGCTCGCGTATATCGGCTCTACTGTGAAGATCAAGCCGTATATCGTGATGGTCGATGAGCTTGGGCAGTCCGCAACCCACGGATATATGCCTGAATACAAACCAAATAAAAATGTAGTCAAATTTGCCGTAGTTGATTTTATCTCAAGCTTGCGAACAGTTTATCCGGATAATGAGATCCAAAGAGATCACATCTACAACGTTTACAAGTATCTTGCAGGTGCTTTTCCAGCTTCTGGGGTTGTTGATGAATTCTACAAATCCAATCCACCGTTTGGGAAAAAATTTTCACAGAAGGTAGAAGTGACGAATATCATCGAGACACGTCCGGACCAATGGCAGGTTGACTGGTCTGAGAGAAGATATGACGAGTCTGGAAACCCTGCGGGGATGCAAAAATTCAGAGCGATCGCGGATGTTGTGTTCAAAGAACCGACTACCGAGGAGCAGGTATTGAAGAACCCCACCGGGCTCTACATCAAAAACATCACAATTTCAAAAATTTTAGACTAAGGAGAAAATATGTCGAAAAAAACACTATTCACAGCAGCGGTAATCCTGCTTCTGTCCGTACATGCGCAGGCAGAGTTGACAACCAACGAGGCACACAGCCTGAAAATGGCTCAGAAATTTATCAACGGGAAAGACAAGTCTTACTACAAACCTGACGGCTCAATCGTTTTTTTGCATGGGGGAACACTGCCAAGCGTTCTCACTGCCAAACTGAGAATTACAGATATCGCGCTTGAACCAGGCGAGGTGATCAAGGATGTGCAGCTGGGTGATACCGTGAGATGGGTAGTGTCACCCGCATTGTCCGGTGAGGGTCCGACAGCAGTAAGTCATGTTATCGTGAAACCGACAGAGGAGAACCTTCAAACCAATTTGGCGATATTTACAGACAGAAGATCCTATCACATCAATCTGAAGTCAACCAGAACGAAATATTTTCCATACGTATCGTTTGCATACGCCGATCAACTCTCAAACCAGTGGGCTGAGTACAAGAAAAAGACTCAGAGAAATGCCCAGGCAAAAACCTTTACTCTACCAGGGAAAGGAAGTATCGTCAATATTGAGAATCTCAATTTCAACTATTCGATCTCCGGAAGCGCATCATGGAAGCCAACTCGCGTATATAACGACGGCATAAAGACATTCATCGAACTACCAAATAGCGCAGCATTTAAAGAGACTCCGGCGCTGCTGGTACTTGATGAACACAACAAAGAACAGCTCGTGAACTACCGCTACCAAAACAATACCTATATCGTGGATAAATTGTTTGACCAGGCGGCGTTGGTCCTGGGTGTAGGGTCGGATCAGACAAAAATCATTATCACCAAGCAACGCGCGAAAACTGCCGGCCTTAAATCGAATTTGAAAATTCTTGATGAAAAAAGGAGATAGTCATGAGATATATGATTGTATTGGCGGGTTTGCTGGCGCTTAACGGATGTGCTTCAAAAAGCATCATAAAAGATCCGGTGACTGCTGAGCGTGTGGCCGATGATTTTACGAGAAAGTTTTCAACCTATTATGCTCCGGCTAAGACGACTATTGAGCTTTCCAAACCAAAAAGCCAGCTTTGTGTCAGTCTTGAAAACAGGCTGAGAGAATGCGGTTACGGCGTAAAGGTTGGGGATAGGGAAGATATCAGGGTAACTGAATCCAATATCACCAATGAAGTTTTTGGGGTTGTGTACCAGGTACGCGGCGAATCGATCTTGTCAAGAGCATATACGCAATCCGGTCCTGTCGGAGGATGGAGCGCGAAAGGTATGCCCCAGGCCCGATTTGAACCGGCCTGCATCGGTTCGGATCACGCAAAGAGCATCTCTGCGACTTACAAAAAAGGAACAATAAAAACGGATCTTCGCCTCCGCGTAAAGCCGAATACTAAATCCAACACTCTACGTATACTCTCCAGAGGTGAAACTGTCAGGTTTGAGCCTATTGATTACATCTGGGCAAAAGTGCAGAGCGGTTCGCTGAACGGTTATGCGGCATATCGTTTCATCAGGGAGGAAAAATAATGTCTATGGATCCCAAGCAAAGCCCAAACGGGCTGAAAAACAAACCTACCGGCATTAAACGGCTCAATAATATCCCCTTGCTTATTTTTCTGGGGATAATCGCAATCATCGTTGTATCGCTGGTGTATGCGATGTCACAAAGAGCGAATCAGATAAAAAAAGATCAAGAACCCAAAGAGGTGGCGATACAAGAGAGTGATCCTTCTGGCAAGATCACCGCATGGGAAGAGCAGTCAAAATTCAATCAGCCTTCACCCCGTATTCCAGGGATTGTGGATGCGAATACAGAAGCCGGCAAGAAGAAGACAGAAATAGACCAGGCGGACTCTGGGACTCCCACGGTGACGACACCGCAAATGAGCCAGGAGCAGATCGAAGAGATCAAGCGTGAAAAGCAGAGAGTGACTGAGGCGATGCGCTCTCCCAGCCGTGTGAGAATAGAGATGCAGCAGAATTCATCTTCACCGGTTCAACGTCAAACGGGCAATTTCAATCAGCCAGACTCTACTTCTATGACCCCGGCGCTGATCGCTGCACTTGCAGCGGCAAACCAGACGGCGACTGTAACGGAGAAGAATGAAAAATTCCAGGACCAGGCAAAAAAAAGCTGGGATTATCTTGATTATGGAAAGACAGATTTGATCTCTCCTTATGAGATCAAGACAGGGACAATGATCCCATCCGTGATGATCTCCGGGATCAATAGCGAATTGCCCGGAGATATTATCGCGCAGGTACGAGAAAATGTCTATGACACGGCAACAGGAAACTATCTGCTGATCCCCCAGGGCACAAAGTTGATCGGGAGGTACAACGCAGATGTGACCTATGGACAGTCCAGGGCGATGGTTGTCTGGCAGCGTATCGTTTTCCCGCACGGGCAGACATTGAACCTTGAAGCGATGCAGGGAGTGGACCAGGCAGGATATGCAGGGTTTGAAGATCAGGTCGATAACCACTATTTTAGGATTTTCGGATCAGCTTTTCTGATCTCTGCGCTCTCCGGAGAGTTTCAGTTCAGTAACGGGGATACAACGATCGGCGGGCAGCAGCAAAGCAACGCTTATGGAACGACCGTATCCCAGACCGGTGAAAAGCTCTTAGAGAAAAACCTTGAGGTCGCACCGACCATTAAGATACGACCGGGTTATAAATTCAACGTCTTTGTCAATAAAGACATGATCCTGGAGCCGTACCAATGAAAAAGATCGTTGCTTGCTTTAGTTTGACGGTTGGCGTTTTGGTCGCGGCAAACCAACCAACGCAGGTTGTACAGCTGGCAAAAGATTTTTTGGGCAGCCGGTACGTCTGGGGAGGTACCTCCCCAGAAGGGTTTGACTGTTCGGGGTATGTGCAGTACCTCTATAAAAAATATCAGATCGATCTTCCCCGTACCGCATGGGAGCAGTCCAAAGTGGGAAGAGAAGTAGAACCGGACGAACTCAAAAAAGGAGATTTACTCTTTTTCCTTACCGATCCCAAGCGCAATATCCCAATCACTCATGTGGGAATATATCAGGGAAATGGAAAATTTATCCATGCAGCATCCAAAAAAGAAGGAGTGATAATCTCATCCGTGGATCAGTACATGGACCGTTTCGTCATTGCTAAACGGATCATTGATACGCCAATAAAGATTTCTGAACCGGTGTTCTATGCACAAAAAGCACCGGTCAAAGCACCGGCTGAAGTATTGAAATCGGCTACTGCCCTGGCATGGCATTTTGATCCGCTTGTGGTCCACAACGGACGGTATGTCAGACAGAGCCAGATCAAAAACTAAGGAGAAAAATATGTCGAAAGAAATGGAAAAAACAACACAGGAAGAAGAGTTATACATCGAAATCAACGGTGAACTTATACCGGTGGTGGAGGGTGTTGAGTATATCGTACCCGCAGATGAAGCGGAGGATATGGGCGCGATTGAATCATTTGATGATGATACCGACGACAGGACGGAATAAATGGAAAGATTCTTCTTTGACGGAAAAGTCAATTTGGAAAATTTACAAATAGAAGATCCTCTATTGATAGTCAATCATAAGGGGGCAATAAAATATTATGCACCTTATGTTGATAAAAATAACCTTGTTCACATTGTTTCCGTCACTGAAACTAAAAATGGAATAGACATTTTAAAATCAAATTATGAACCGTTTAATCTCAAGCGATTGTCTGATTTACTAAATGTTGAAAAAAGGGATTTGCTATATATCAAAGATGTTGGAGAGGAGATCGCGATACCAGTAGCTCCAACTCTACCAAGCCATTCTAACAACTCTTATCAAGCTGCTGAAAGCATCGCCTCAAAAAAAATTATATCCAAACAAGCGGAATTTGTCAACGACATTCAACAAAACACTCAAATCAAAAAAGGAAACGACATGGCAGCTAATTCTAATCCGACAAGCTCCAAAAAAACCTATGCCGATCATGTATCCGAAAAGATCATAGAGGCAATTGAGGCTGGAACCGCTCCCTGGATGCGGAAGTGGAAAGGGGCAGAACTATACGGCCGCTCTCCATACAACGGCGCAAGCGATAAACCTTACAAGGGAATCAATGCGGTGAACCTCATGATTACCGCAAATGCGCTGGGGTATGCTGATCCACGCTGGTTGACATATAAACAGGCGAAAAGTATTGACGCGCAGGTAAAAAAAGGCGAAAGAGGTACTGTGATCCAGTACTGGAAATTTGAAGAGAGAAGAGACGTAGTGGATGATAACGGCAAGCCGGTTCTCGATGAAAACGGAAAACCAAAAAAAGAGACTGTGAAGCTTGAGAACCCGAAGGTATTTTTCTCCACTGTTTTCAATGCTGAACAGATCGAGAATATGCCGGAACTGAAGCTTGAGAACCCGCTTGATTTTAAACCTAATGCAGTCGCCGAAAATGTATTGAAAAACAGCGGTGCGGAAATTGAGCTCAAAGCCGGTATGAGTGCGTACTATATGCCAGGCACGGATAAGATCGTTCTTCCCGAAAAAGAACAGTTTGTCGATGAAGCCGGATACTATGCAACCGCATTGCATGAGCTGGGACACTGGACCGGTCATGAGAGCAGGCTGAACCGCGACCTTTCGGGAAACTTTGGCAGCGAAAGTTATGCTAAAGAGGAACTACGCGCTGAAATTGCCTCTTATATGCTCTCAAGCAAACTTGGAATCGACTTTGACCCCGGCAACCACTATTCTTATGTTGACAGCTGGCTCAAGTCCCTCAAGGAAGATAAGCATGAGATTTTCCGTGCAGCAAGAGATGCGGAAGGAATCTCTGACTATGTGATGGAATTAAGTCTTGAAAGAAATGTTCATAAAGAAAAAGTTGAAGAAGAGGGGATCGCAATGACAGAAAGAGAAATATCAAATTTCGCAGATCTTAAAGAGTATACAAAGGAGCTTGAAGGTCAACATCCTAAGTTCATCACACTCACGGCAGTATCCATGAAAAATGATTCTCTCTATTCTAATTATATGATGATGAATGATTCCGGCAATATCAAGACATTACATATCACTCACGATGGACGCCAGGAATGGGAAAATATAACGAAAGAAGCTGCAATTGAGAAGCTGGAGCGTTCCTATCTTCCACACATCGCCAAAGAATGGGAGATAGTGCCGCAGCAAGAAAAAAATAATGAAAAACTGGAAAAACAAACTTACCTCTTTGTTCCATACTCAGAAAAAGATGATGCTAAAAAAGTAGGTGCAAAATGGGATAAAGAGAATAAAGCCTGGTACGCTGAGAAAGGTACTCCTTCAAAGCCACTTGAAAAGTGGGCTTTAGAAAACGTCAAGTTTGACACTCTGAATCTTCAAACTACCGGTGATTATGTCAAAGACTTTGTTGCGGAACTCAATGCCCGCGGCTTCAAAGTGGATCACCTGGAAACAGACGGACGTATCAGAAATGTGAAAGTGGAGGGCAACAAAGGGGCCGAAAAAAGCGGTGCTTACGCAGTTCATACTGACGGCCGCCCGGTTCTTTGGTATAAAAATCATCGCACTGATGAAACCGGTTCTATTACACATAGAGAAAGTAACTTTGAAGCCGGGGCCGACAAAAAGGAAATCAAAAAGTATGAAGAGCTCAATCGTATCAGGATTCTTCAAAGAGATAAAGACACGGAAAGGATGCACAACGAAGTTTCCAGCAGACTTCAAGGCGAATATCAGAAACTGTCTTCTGCCCAATCTCACCCATACTTAAAAGAAAAAGGCATTGATCAACCAGACAAAGCAGTCAAGATCGATGAGAAGGGAAACCTGCTGATACCTTTTGTTGACGCAAACGGCGAGATCAAAACCGTGCAGCGTATCCCGCAGCAGCCCCAGGAAGGTAAATTCCCAAAATTCTGGGAAAAAGGCGGCGAAAAAAGCGGAAATTTCGCTTTGATAGGCGCAGATAAGATCTCCGAAGTGAGAGAGTTTGTCCTTTGTGAAGGCTACGCTACTGGAGAAACGCTGCATAAGGCGCTTGATATGCCTGTAGTTGTCGCGGGAGACAGTGGCAATCTCTCTCGTGTCGCATTGAAGATCATCGATGCAAACCCTGATGTGAAATACAAGGTGACTATCGCAGCGGATAATGATGTTCATATTGCCAAACCGATTGAAAATCCTGGACTCACAAAAGCCAAAGAAGCAGAGAATGAAATCAAGGTTCGGGTGGAAAAAGTCACACTGTTGAAGCCCACTTTTTCTAAAGCAGATCGCGAAGAGATCAAAAATCCGTCTGATTTCAATGACCTGCACAAGCTCAAAGGGATCGATGCGGTCAAAAGCCAGATCGCAGCGCAGAGATACGCCCGGCAGAGAGCTGAGGATATCCAAAAAGAAAAAGCGCAGCCAAGCCAGACACGCTCAAGGGAGCCGAAAAAAGAGACTGCCAGAGAAATGAGCAGATAAACATGCAGCCCGGCGCCTTCAGTTCGGGCGCCCAAATAAAATCAAAAAATAAGGAGAAAAATATGTCGAAAAAAATATTGATACTAGCGGAAAAACCAAGCCTGGGAAGAGATATAGCAGCAGCTTTGGGGGTTACTCAAACAAATAGTCACGGACACCATGAAAATAGTGAGTTTATCATTGCGCCTTTGAGCGGTCATTTGCTGGCCGCAAAGTATGACCTGCCTGAATACACCAAGGAGAATCTGCCGATCAAAGGGCTGGAAAGTCCAACAATGGTTACAAAAAAAGAGAGCGACTACATCAAAGACAGGGTAAAGAGCGTACTGGCCGAACTTAAAAGGGATGATCTTAAAGAGATCGTCAGTGCAGGAGATGCGGATCAGGAAGGTTCCCTGCTTATTTATGAGATGCTGGAATACACTAAGGTACTCGATAAGACAAAGATAACACGTATGTGGATCCACGCGGTGGATGCAAAAACACTGAAAAAAGCCTTTGAAGAGAGATATGACATAGAAGAAGATCTTTCCTATGTGGAAGCGGCAAAAGCAAGATCGCTTGCAGATGCGAGAGTGGGTTACAACTTTTCAAGACTCTTCACCATGAAAGGGAATTGTAAAACATCCGTCGGCAGGGTCAGAACCGCACTTATGCAGATCGTAAGGCACAGAGAACTGGAGATAGAAAACTTCAAACCCGAACCATACTACAACATCAAAGGCGATTTCAGCGAAGGCTTGCAGGCAGATCTCGTTATGCAGGCAGAAAACGAAGAGGAGGGTAAAGAGACCCAGACGACGCGTATCTCGGAAGCGTACTATAAAAATGTTGCCCAGTACCTCACAAAAGGAAGCGGCTTTGTCGTCGCCGAAGTCAGCAAGGAAGCCAAAAAAACCTATCCCGATCTTCTGCCGAATCAAAATGATATTCTTAAAAACGTTGGTAAACTCCACAATGCGAAAACCGCAAAAATTGTTGAAGCGATGCAGAGCCTGTATGAAAAGCAGTTCATCTCCTATCCGAGATCAGAAAAGAGACATCTGCCCGTATCTCTTTACGAGAAGATGGAAGAGGTTTTCGGCTCGCTTGTTGAAAACCATCAAGAGGAGATCGGCGGCGCTGAGATATCCATCGATGCAGCCAATAAAAGAGTGTTCGATGACGCAAAGGTTGAAGAACACTTTGCCGTTGTGCCGTGGATGCCCAAAACAAAAAGCGAGATAGAAAAGCTTCCTGAGCTTGAACGCCAAACCTATAAATATGTTGTGGCCAAATTTTTGATGGCCTGCATGAAGCCGTATGAGTATGATTCATCAACGATCGTGCTTGCGGGACCGGAGGGCTTGACTTTCAAAGCGGTAGGAAAGATCGAAACGGCAAAAGGGTTTAGAAGCTACAACTATCAAACCAACAAAGCAAGCAAAGATGTTGTGCTGCCGGAAGTCAAACAAGATCAAAAACTGGAGCTGCTTGATTGGTCAGAGAAGAGGGAGATGACAAAGCCGCCGGCACTGCTTGATGAACCGGCTCTGCTTGATATTATGGAGAACGTCAATAAGCTCTATAAGAAGCAGGTTGCTTCGGACGAGGAGGATTATTACGCGGAGAAGTTCTCGCTGGGAACACCGGCCACACGTTCAGGGATACTTGAGCAGGTGATCAAGGTCTATAAATATGTCACGGTGAATAAGAAGAACCGCCTTGAAACCACTCCGGAAGGGAAAAAGCTACTTGATATCGTGGGCGGGGCAATCGATCTGCAGATGACCGCATATTTTGAGAGGGAGATGCAGAAGATCCAAAAAGATAAAGAGTATGCCCGGATTTTCAACGAGATGATGGAAGAGTATGTCAACTCCGTGATCGACAAAGTGCTGCCCGATCTCCCGGATACACCCAAAAACAGCAGAAAAGAGATCGATCACGTATGCCCGCTTTGCGGAGAACCGATACTGGAGACAGGGAAAACCTTTAAATGCTCAAAAAATATCTATAAAGACGGGAAACAGTCCGGCTGCAAGTTCTCTCTCTTCAAAGATCAGACTAAATTCTTTGGCAGAGTGCTGAATGAAAATGATCTTGATACGCTGCTCGGAAGCTCTAAGGATGCACCGATGAAAGGAGAGAAGGGCGCGATCTATTTTGATCCTACCAACAAGTATTTCATCAGTGCTGTATTCCCGGAGGCAAAAGAGGGAGAGCTTGTCGAAACCGCAAAGACATTCAGGATCGGAGACAAATTCGTATTTAAAAATATCAGGGGGAAAGATCTCACGAAAACTGAGGCAAAGAAGCTGCTTGATGGTGAACAGATCACGCTGAAGCGAAAAAGCAAAGCGGGCAAGGAGTACCAGATCCTCACAAAGCTTTCAGCGGAAAACAACGGACAGGTTGACACTGAAATGGCTCCTAAAGGCTGAACATGAGCAAGGATAGGACTATCAGCTGGAATATCATCAATTTTGTGATATTCCTTGCGCTTGTACTGGCGATCAACGTATGGGCAACCCAATACGTGGCAAAAAGCTTTGGGTATGATAAAGCACTCGGCAGTTCTTTATTCGGGATATACAACCCCTTTGCCTGGATCGTATGGTCGTCGGACTTTTCCCATACGCTTGAAAACGGGGAATTTTTCAAGTGGCTTTTTGTCAAAGTGGCATTTATGCTTCTTGCGGTATTGGCGATCTTCGGATTTGGAAAACTCTTTTTCGGGCGGAAAGCCAGGTCTTATGACGATGTTCATGGATCCGCGCACTGGGCGACCAGGGACGAGATCGAAAATATGGGTATCCTCAACAATGATGAAGGCGTGTATATCGGCGCAGTGAAAGATGAGAAAAGCGGCAGAATAGAGTATCTCCGACATAATGGACCGGAGCACGTCATGGCCTTTGCGCCTACACGATCAGGGAAGGGGGTCGGACTGGTGCTTCCGACACTCTTATCCTGGCAGGAGTCTGTGATCGTTCTTGATATCAAGGGCGAGAACTGGGCGTTGACTTCGGGCTGGAGATCAAAGTACGCCAAAAATAAAGTATTGAAATTTGATCCATCCTCTTCAGACGGATCAAGTGCCAAATTCAATCCGCTTGAGGAGATCGATCTTGACGGCGATAATGTTGTCGGTGAAACGCAGAACATCGCGATGATGATCATCGACCCAGACGGGAAAGGACTGAATGACTATTGGGCAAAAGCCGGATTTTCTATTACGGTGGCTTTCATCCTTCATACACTCTATAAAGCGAGGAATGAGGGCTATAGTCCTACTCTCTCAAGTATTTATCAGACGATCAATGATAAAAACAAAGATATCAGGGAGGTCCTGGATGAGATGATGACCTATCCTCACCTTGAAAGCGGATCCGCACACAGTGTTGTTGCCGGTGCGGCAAGGGAAGCACTGAACAAAGCCGATTCAGAACTCTCAGGCGTGATCTCTACGATGTCATCAAATCTTGGGCTCTATGCCGATCCGATCATCTCTAACAATATCTCAAAGAGTGATTTCAGGATCAAGGACCTCATGAATCACGAGAATCCGGTAAGCCTTTATCTTGTGATCAAGCCCAAAGAGATGGACAGGATGCGGCCACTGATAAGGATCATTGTCAATCAGATACTCAGAACGCTGATCGATGATATGAAGTTTGGCGGCGGGACATCGATCAAGGGATATAAACACCGGCTTCTGCTGCTGCTTGATGAGTTTACTTCGCTGGGAAAACTTGAAATCTTTGAACAGGCACTGGCATACATGGCCGGGTACGGTATCAAGTCATATATCATCATCCAGGATCTTATGCAACTCTATAAACACTACACAAAAGAAGAATCGATCATATCCAATTCCCACGTCCGCGTCGCCTATGCGCCGAACAAGGTGGAAACGGCGGAACTGCTCTCTAAAATGTGCGGGCAGAAAACTGTGGTCAAAACCGTAAGAACCGCGAGTGGTAAACGTACAGGATTGACGCTGGACAATATCAGTGAAAACTATCAGGAGGTGCAGCGTCCGCTGCTTACGGTTGATGAATGTATGACGCTTCCGGGAATGAAAAAAGACGGGAAAGGTAATGTGATCGAAGCCGGGGATATGCTGATCTTTATCGCCGGGAACCCTGCGGTTTACGGCAAGCAGATCCTTTATTTTAAGGATGACACCTTTTTGTCCAGGGCGCAAGTTGAAGCACCACAAAACAGTGATGTACTGCTCAAGTCTGAAGAGAAGACACTGCAAAGACCGGTTTCGGAAGATACCGGTATAGAAAGAGCCAAAGAGTCTAGTTCAGTCACTCCGGTCCGCATCAAAAAGAGGGCAAACAATGCGTCACTTAAACGATAATCCTCTTCTGGCCCTTGTGGGCGGATTTTTGATCGGGTTCGTTTCATGGGGGCATACTGTGCTGTTGACGCCGATCTCCCTGCTGCTCCCGCTTTTATATTTTTACATAGAAAAAAGAGTACTGTTTTTTCTGCTTGCGCTTGGGTATTACCTCGGCGCATCACGCGGACTGTTCTGGGGTACTGCAGTATTTTATGAGAAGTACCTCTATGCAGCGTCGATCTATACAGGCGCGGCCTTGATCGTGGACACTGCATGGGTGATCTTCTGGGGGCGGTCGATGAAACAGAAGATTTTTTATTTTTTGATCACTCAGGTTCTTCTGGCTGTTTCGCCTGTCGCGCTTATTTCATGGGCGAATCCCATGCAATCAGCGGGAATACTTTTCCCTGGCTGGGGATTTCTCGGACTCCTGGTGCTGTTTTTTCTTATCGGCTTTACCGTGTATGGACGAAGATACACAAAAGAGAAAGTCGCGCTGTTGTCATTCCTGGTTTTCTCGCTCTCGATCTACAATTATCTATATGTTGATCTATCAAAAGGCGAGACAGTAGAAGAGGTGCGTTCAAATCTGTTGTATGCAACCGGAGAAATGGATCCGCTGCTGGAGTTTGAGAGACAGAGAAAGTTTTTGAAGATCGCCAATGAGAGCTCAAAGCCTTATGTTCTGCTGCCGGAGAGCAGTGTCGGTTTTGTTTCACCGGCACAACGGATGATATGGAGCAGGCTGGATGATGGAAAAACAGTCCTGGCAGGAGGACACCAGGTATCAAAACACAACCCCAAAGAATATTACAATGTACTGTATGAGATCACCGATACATCTACCACACCAATCTATTTTCAGCGTGTACCGGTGCCGATATCTATGTGGAAGCCCTGGAGCGATGAAGGTGCATATGCGGCATTGCTGGATAACCCGGTGATCAAGTATGACGGTGAGAGGACCGCTGTTTTGATTTGCTATGAGCAGCTAATCGTTCCGACATATTTGCATAGTTTGCTTGAGAAGCCCAAGAAGATCCTTGCTGTTAGTAACTTGTGGTGGGCAAGAGGTACCACGATCCTAAATATTCAAAAGCAAACGATGGTTCTTTGGTCGATGCTTTTTGATGTACCGGTCTATTTTTCGTATAATGAATGAATATGGTATAATTTTATAAAAAGGTTATGGATGAATAATGATGCAGTAGCTGGGTTAATCGGTGGGATTGCTATATTGAGCTTTATGCTGTATATGATTTATAACTACGGAGGTGCCGCTTGAATCAAGTAATGACAGAACAAGAATTTATAGATTTGGCTGCACAAGTGCCAAATTTTGTAATTATGAAACTTGCGGAAGGAAAAGCTGTTTCTTATCGTTCCGATGAATATCCTGACTTGCTCTTACGAGAATATCCTAACGGTCGCCTTGAGTCTATAGATGTAGATATTAATACAGGTGAGCGTATCACGCTTGCCGTATTAAGAGAAGGTATCAGTGCTTAAAAAGGATCTATGGATCATTGCCGGACCAAATGGATCCGGTAAGACTACTCTTGTTAATTTTTATCAAACCAAACTCAAACGTGATCTTCTTTTTGTCAATCCTGATGATATCGCCAAGCAAATTGATCCCTCTTATGACGGTAGAGATACCTCATTAATTCAAAAAGCCGGAAAACTCGCCATTGAGAGGCAAAATGCTCTTTTGACTGAAGGTATTAGCTTTGGATATGAAACCACTTTTTCAGGTCAAAGAGACCTGAAAAAGATTCAAGCAGCTCAAGCTGAAGGGTATAATGTAAAACTTGTCTTTATAGGTCTTAATTCTTATATAGACAATATTGAAAGAGTTAATGACAGAGTGAGAGACGGTGGACACTACGTCTTGCCGGCAGATATCATAAGGCGTTATGATCGATCAATGAATAACCTAAAAAAAGCGATAGATATGGCTGACTCCATTTATATCTTTGATAACTCTTCTGATCGTCACCGTCTTTTTGTTAGAATGAAAAACAAAAAGATATTACGTTATTCATGGAAGATGCCGGAGTGGATCAAAAAGCTGGATATCAAAAAATCCCAGGAGAGAGGAATAGGTAGGTAAACTATCTCTCCACTTTTTCGCTTTTTCTCTGAGAACTACCACGTCGCTCCTGGGCTTTGGCAGCATCTAAGACCTGCTGCATCTTCGGATCTTTGAATCCGATATCAAGCTCGTGCTTGTGTACCAGGTTGATCACCTTCATTTTGAACTTATCATCACCGGTGATCTGTAGCTGCTTCCCATACTTTTGTTTTGCCATTTCCAGGGCTTTGAGCAGGGCATCGTCACTTGCGTTGGTGATCTTGAGATGGTTGCCTTTATCGATGATCTTTGATTGATCGTTTTTATCATCCAGACGATAGACTACAAAGCCTTTTTTTGTGAGAAACGGCTGATATGAAACATAGAGCTTATGATCGGTTTTTGAGCCCAGTGTGTTTTCATTCTCTCTTGGCTTTGGTGGTTTGGTAACTCTGAGCGTTTCCAGTGCTTTGGCATCTCCTTTCATGGCCTCTCTCATGAGATATTCTTTATAGGTGATCTGCCGGTACTTATGGTATACCTCTTTTTTCTCTTTTCGCTCTTCTTCTCTGAGCCTTTGGAGGTTTTTGACGTATTTTTGATAATGGAAACTGTAAAGTTCCTTTTTCATTACGCCCTTGAGCTTGCGATCTGTCTTGATTTTCTGTCGCTGCAGCTTGTAGGCTTGCGAGAGTTTTTCTTTTTCCTTCGAATACTTATTTCTGATTGGTCCTATCAATTCTTTTTTCTGCTCACGGTTGTAGTTCATCTCTTTTTTATAGTTTTCCCAAAACTCTGTTTTCTCGCGTCCAAATTGAGCTTTAGGTTTGATATCGATGGCCATGTTCTTGAACTCGCCAAAACGTTTTTCAAGTTTGCCCTTTGACAGGTCACGGTGAACGTCAGAGGCTTTGACAAAGAGTTTTCGCTTTTTGTCTTTGATCACGACACCGTTACCACGTGAGATGATCTCAAGGTTATACTCTGCCAGTTTGATGTGGAGATCCTTGAGAGTGGATTTTTTGTCCTGTAGTACCTCTTGGATCTCTTCCAGGGCTTCGTCTTTTATCCAGGACAAAAGACTCTTAACTCCTGAATGGGCCTCATGGTTCTTTATATCTCTTCTTCTGCTGCCAGCATCGCCATGATCGCTTTCTCCTGTCCGTCGCACTCGATCACCGGTTCTATCTCCTGATCTTGTGAATCGTATGTTATGACGTTCATCGCCTTGCAGTAGCATTTTAATCTCGCTGAGTTTGGGCTGCTGATAAACCATATTGAGTCCGGGCAGTGTTGGCAGATCGTTGATTGATCGGGTCTGGATTCCTCTTCGAGTATTTCTATTATTGGGCTGGTGTATTCGTGATTGATCTCTTCTTGATTGGTGGTCTCTTTTAGTTCGTTGTTTTCTGCTGCCATGTTGTTTTGCTCCTTTCTTGATCTTGATTTCTTTGTGTTCGGACTTAGGGGATAGCTCTTTGATCTCTGCCGCCAGTTTCGCATCGATACCGTGGTTGTCACGTTTTAGTTTGTGCTTTTCTTCAAGCTCTAATGCTTTTTTCTGGAGTTTGATCTTGCTGCGGTATGGATCTTTTCTCTCCAGTGTGATAGGATCGACACGGTTTACAGCGATATGGAAGTGAAAATTGTTGGTATTGACATGACTAACGGTCAGCCGATGATGCTCCTGTAGTCCTATTGATTTGAGAAGCTGTTCTTCTATATCACGGAGTACTTCTTTTGAGGGTTTTTCGTCTTCCTGGAACGAAACGATGATGTGCATTGTTTTGTCAGCCTCAGAATCATTGATAGATTGCGCCTTTTCAATAAAATGGATATTGTCAAGCCTGTTCGAGTAAGGGCAATTTGTAAAAGTGACATCTTCGACCTTATCATGATGCTGTTTTCTTTCATCAGTGAGGTAGTTTGCCAGACCGGTAAAAGATCCGGTTCCTTTTGAACCCACAACTTTGACGATCATCCCAGCGTATCCAAAAGCTTTTTCCCGATTCTCTGTATCTCTTCCTGCTGATCCTCGATATCATCAACAAGTTGATCAATTGTGAAGTATTGACGATCTCCGATAGAAGCAGTGAGCTTGTTGTCCTCATTTTTAACCAGCCACATTTTAAACAAACCTCCCAAACGTCCTAGATCTGCCTGGAGATTGGCCAGCTGGACAAGTGTCATCTGATCTACTTTAGACTTGATCGGATAGCCGAGACCTAGCTGTCTTAGATATTGAGATACAGACATATTGTAGGCTTTGGCTTTATGCTCGATTTCTTGCTTTTCATCTTTGCTGCAAGCTACCCTTACTTTTTCAGTTTTTGGGTTTTCTTTTTTTGGTCGTGCCATTACTAATAGGGCCTTGTTTGTATATGAATTTTTTGGATCATTGCTTGTGCGTAGAGTATTTGATCGCCTTTGGTTTTAGTCAATGCCACACCACCGGCAACCTCAAACCCTTCCGCCAGTTTCTCAGCGACCTCATTTAAAAAAGATTTTTTGTTTGTATCTTCTACTAATATATATTTTTGCATTTTAATTCCTTTTGATTGTTCTATATTAAAGTCTATATTTTGAGTATCTGCGTTTAATCCAAGATGTATCAATCTAATCAGTTCCGGTTTACTCTTCTTCCAATTGGTGATGGTATTTGGATTAACTTTAATAAGTTTGGCTAAGTCTTTATTCGTCATTTTGTTTCCTTTTCTGTTTCTGTTGTATTCTCCAGTAATCTAATAGCTTCTATGAGTGCATCTCTCATTTTGTATTCTTCGCTCTCCGTGCTGCCTTGAAGCATCCCAAAATAGTATCTCTTGTCAATAAGTTTTAGACCCTCTAAAATTTTTTCCTTTTTCAAGTTTTCTTGAATATCTATGGGAAGGGCATCTGCACTCATGCCCCTAGAAGTTTTACCTTGATATGCAAAATGCTCTGCCATCTTTTTCTCCTTTTTCGTTGAGTCACCATAGGTGCGAATAAGTTTCAGGACGTTTTTAGTTACCAATACTTTAGTTTTGGTAGGTTAAAAACCCATCCTGCCTTTTATTTGTTGACAATATTATACTAATTTATACAAAAAAATGCAAATAACATTGACAACATATATAAATAAGTATATAATTGCATAATATTGTATATATTTTTAAGAAATTGCACAAAATATAATATACAGGGAATATAAATGCAAAAAATTGAAAAAGATTGCAAGCAAACTCGCAGGGGAGATCCTACAAGAGAATTTCATTCGGTCCTCGATGAAATCCGGGATCTTTATGAAAATAAAGGCTATCTCAAACAGAAATCTCTTTTTGAGTTTATGAAAGAAAAGTATGGGTGGACGATGGACTATTCTACTTTTACAAGACACTTTAATAAGGAGATCAAAAAAAAGGAAATAAAAAAAGAATCGGATGAGGCTGGTTCTCAAAAAAAATCAGATTCTGAACCAATATTAAACAAGGAGGATAACACGACAATACAAAAAGAGACCAATGACGACTATAAGGCAGAGATCGAGGCTGAAGTTATGGCCTACGGTAAGAAGATGCGAGAGATCAAAGAAATCATAGAAAAAGAAGGAAAAGAAAAATGAAAATTGCAGTATTGAACACAAAAGGCGGCGCATCTAAGAGTACGGTTGCGCTACAGGTACTTGGGGCGTATTTCCTAAAAAAAGAAGAACCGGTAGAAGTGATAGAGCTGGATGATGAGAATAAAGATGCTGAAAGCTTCTCAAAAACAGCGATCAAGACCAGGCAGGTTAAAGTAGGTGATGGAAGCGCTATGAGCGAAATTCTCAGAAGTAATATCAGGCTTGATGACAGTAATCTCGTGATCGATGTCGGTGGGAACAAGACGACGACCTTATTTATCGATGCGTTAAAGAAATCGTTTCTTTATGAAGCGTTGGATCTGATCGTCATACCGATGAGCGGAGGTTCGCAGGATTTAAAAAATGCTGAGAGAACCTATGAGATGATGAAGCCGTTCAACAAGAAGGTTCTGTTTGCACTTTCGAGAATGAGAAATATCGAAAGAAAAGAGATCCAGTATGGTGAGTTTTTTAAAACATTTCCTAAAATGCCCTATATTATCCTGAAGGATAGTGATGTTATCGATCTTTCAAGGCAAATAGAAAAAACCGTATTTGAGGTTGCAAATGATGTGAAATATGGTGAAACCTTGGGTGAAATTATGAAAGATGCGTTGCTTACCAAAAATGATGATAAGTTCAAGTTTATTTCGGTGAAACGGGAGATATTTGAGGAGTCAAAGGAGTATGTAGCTGACATCCTGGAGCCAGCCTGGGAAAAGATCGAAAAAGTGTTGGCTAAAAAGTAGGTGCATGATGGGTGATATGTCACTACATGAAGCAAAACAGATCGCTGC
>JACDJC010000805.1_pt1 | contig 32589 bp, 22 predicted proteins | sample 7454191 | NCBI WGS metagenome assembly JACDJC01 (sample SAMN14253291, study PRJNA609438) | sludge metagenome | isolation source: sludge after 25d culture with pyrite and EDTA | collected 2018-12-20
CTCAATGCTCGCTGATCTCAACATATTCGTCACAATCGTGCGACGCCAGAGCATCAAACAGGCCGCTAACGAACTCGGTGTCACAACATCCGCAATCAGCCATCGTTTGCGTAAACTCGAAGCCGATCTCGGCGTCCGCCTCCTCAATCGCACAAGCCGATCCATCAAACCAACCCTAGCCGGAAAAGCTTTCGCTGAACAACTCGAAACAGGTCTAAGGGCTATAGCCGAGGCTGTCGAGGCACTGACCAGCCAGCGCGATTTCCCATCCGGACGCATAAGGCTCAACGCGTTACGTGATGCCGCTCGGTTGATTATTGCCCCCATCCTGCCGCGCTATACGCAAACCTATCCCGATATGCATCTGGACATGACGATAGATGACCAGATGGTCGATATCGTTGCCGAAGGCTTCGATGCAGGGATTCGCTATGGCGACCGGGTGCCGCAGGATATGATCGGTGTACCGTTGACTGGACCTTTGCAATGGATCGTGGTCGGATCTCCTGTCTTGATATCAAGGGTAGGGCGCCCCGAGGCGCCGGACGATCTGCTACGCTTGCCATGCATAGAGACAAGGCTCGGGGACAATTCCCGCTATGCGTGGGAGCTCGGGAATGGAGCTTCCTTGCGCCGGGTCGATGTGAAGGGCCCGATTTGTGCCAATGAGACCGAGCAGGCTGTCGAGGCTGCCTTGAGTGGGATCGGCTTTGCCTATTGTCTGGAGCCTTTGGTCCAGAATTACCTGGATACGGGTGCGCTTGAAGCTGTGCTGCCTGACTGGGCTTCGGAAGGTCCGCCTCTGACCATGTATTATCCAAGCAGACGACAGGTGCCATCCGGTTTGCGGCGGTTGATCGATATTATCCGGGAAGATCAGGGGCTTACGAAATTAGTCGTCGCAGAGGAGGCCACATCGCCCTGACGGTTTTGTTGAGTATCTGTCATTCTTTCGTTGAGTAGCGGTCAATAGATTGGCGTTGCACCAGCTTCCCATCGGGATCAAATATGCGCCACACCTGTTATGCATGGGATCGGCGCTGCCTTCCATGCGTGGTCAAACCATTTCACTCATGGAGATGCATCATGCATTATTCTGCAGCGGCTGATCGTTACCAGTCAGATATGATCTATCGCCGTACCGGCCGGAGCGGCATCGATTTGCCAGCCATATCGCTTGGCCTTTGGCACAATTTCGGTGGCCGGGATGTCTACGAAAACGGTCGCGCTATACTCCGTCGTGCCTTCGACCTGGGCGTAACCCACTTCGATCTGGCGAATAATTATGGGCCGCCTGCCGGGTCTGCCGAAGAAAATTTCGGTCGCATCATGGCCAGTGATTTTCGGCCCTATCGCGATGAAATGATTATTTCGTCGAAAGCCGGTTGGGATATGTGGCCGGGGCCTTATGGCGGAATTGGCGGCAGCCGCAAATATCTGATCGCCAGTCTCGATCAGTCGCTGAAGCGGATGGGGCTCGATTATGTCGACATCTTCTATTCGCACCGAGTCGATGCCACGACGCCTCTGGAAGAGACGATGGGAGCGCTCGCGCATCTGCATCGCCAGGGCAAGGCGCTTTATGTCGGTATTTCGAGCTATTCGCCGGAACTGACGCTGAAGGCGGCGGCGATCCTGAAGGAAGAGCGTGTGCCGCTTTTCATTCACCAGCCGAATTACAACATGTTCAATCGCTGGATCGAGAACGGGCTTCTCGATACGCTGGATGAACTGGGCACCGGCTGCATCGTCTTCTCGCCACTGGCTCAGGGTTTGCTGACATCACGCTATCTGAACGGCATTCCGGAGGGAGCGCGGGCGAATCAGGGCGGCTCCCTGAAAGCCAGCGCAGAGAACGAAGAACTGCTGGGTCGCATCCGCGCATTGAACGCCATTGCGGAGCGTCGCGGACAGACTTTGGCCCAGATGGCTATTGCCTGGACGCTGCGTGATCCGCGCGTCACCTCTTCGCTCATCGGGGCAAGTTCGGTCGCACAGCTTGAAAACTCTTTGGGAGCTCTGAAGGGACTGGAATTCAGCGCTGAGGAACTGGCTGAAATTGACCAATATGCGCATGATGGTGGAACCGACTGGTGGAAGAGCTCGACTTCGCTTTGAACTATTCAGTCTGACGAACAACTTGATAAAGGGCCGTACGCTTTGCGTACGGCCTTTTTGCTAGAGGGCATCCCGAAAAGTGTGAAACGGCTTTCGGATAAGATGCGCTCTAGGAATAAGACGCGGCGAAAGCAATTCACGCGGGGAGATGAAATTGCTATAGGCGAGTGGGGTTTGCTGCTGGGCACGATCCTGCGCCAAGTCTGGCCTTCGGGGGAAGTAATTTCGAGAAGATGTCGCTGCGGTCGATAAAGGGCAGTTTAAAATATCCGCTGATCCGTGCGGGGCTGGAGGCTATCGCCTTTTCCGGCGCGCCAGCACTTTTCCCTGCTGCCGGTGGGCGTGGTGTCGTCTTCACGATGCATCACGTCAAACCGGAAGATGCGATTGATCGGACGGACCCCAACGCCATTCTCTCCATTACACCGCACACGCTTGAAATGGCGATAGAAGCGGCATTGGAAGCAGACCTCGTGCCGGTGCATCTGCATGACTTGCCGAGGTTACTTTCCGAGAAAGCCGACGCCCGGAAATATGTCGCCTTCACACTCGACGACGGTTATCGGAACAATGCAGAATTCGCGGCGCCGGTATTTGCCAGATACAACATTCCCTACACGATTTTCATCACGACGGGTTTCGTGGAGCGCAAGCGATCCATGTGGTGGCGAACCATCGCGGCTCTGGTGATGGAGGCCGACGGTTTTCAGTTCAATTTTGGCGGCGGTGCTGTCGATGTCCGTTCGGCAACCCCTGCCCAGAAATCAGCGGCCTTCGCCCGACTCGTGCAGTTCATGCAGTGTTTCGATGAGGACGAAGTAGTCGCCCGCATAGATGCGGCTGCACAAACGGTCGGGATCGACGCGATTTCGCTTGTCGATGAATCGGTGATGACCCCATCGGAGTTGCGCACTCTTGCGCTGGACCCGCTTGTGCATCTTGGAGCGCACACCGTCACTCACGTCAATCTGCGCCGTGTCGACGACAAGCGGCTGGTAAAGGAAATCGCTGATTCGACCGAATCAGTGCAACGCTATGCCGGTTACAGGCCGCGATCCTTTGCCTATCCATATGGATGGAAGGCGGCAGTTGGCGAACGTGAGATCAGGGCGGTATCAGCAGCCGGTTTCGATGTGGGTGTGACCACCCAGCCCGGTGTGCTGCAGCAAACGGGCGCGATGTCAGCCGCAGCGATTCCGCGCATTTCCCTCAACGGCTATTTTCAGAAGAAGCGCTATATAAAGGCGCTCGTTTCGGGCCTGCCATTCAAGCTGCTGTAGTGGTCTGATTCCAACATTTGCATACGTCGGTTCAAGCGCTGAGCAAATGTTGGAATCAAAAAGACCACCAGGAAGTATATGTATCTAGTGGATTTTTCGAATTTGACGTTTGAAACAGCATCTATGTCAGCCGGGATTCAAACGTCAAATTCAATCCACTAGCGACGATTCGCTTCCAGAAACATTGCCCTAAAACACGAAAGGCCGCCTGTCGGCAGCCTTCGTAAAACCTGATCTGAAGAAAAACTGGAGCGGGCGAAGGGATTCGAACCCTCGACCCCAACCTTGGCAAGGTTGTGCTCTACCCCTGAGCTACACCCGCTCGCGCCAGTCATTCCGGAAACCGTTCGTTTCCGTCAGGCAGGCGCTATATGGACCAACGCTTCGGAGATTGCAACAGGGAAATTTGCTTCTTTGTGCAAGATATTTTCCGGCTATGTTCAAAGCTGTGGATGAAGTCAGCGTCCGAGACGTGTGACGCTGATCAGCGAGGCAAACAGCGCGAAGCCGGATGCGAAGAAGAGAATATAGGGAGTTCCCTCCACGCCCCATTGCGACAGCAGAAAGGCGACGAAGGCCGCACCCAGCGATTGGCCGAGAAGGCGCGCCGTGCCCAGCATGCCGCTTGCGGCTCCGCTGCGTGAGCGTGGGGTAGACGTAATCATCATGCGATTGTTCGGCGCCTGAAAGAGGCCGAAACCAATTCCGCAAATTGCCATGCGCCAGCATATATCCGGGATTGACGGATGTTCCGGCAGCATGCCGACCAGAGCAAGGCCGATGGCGAATGTGATGAGGCCAAGCAGACCCAGAATCGCCGGCGAGTGCTTGTCGGATAGTTTGCCCGAAAGCGGCGCGACGATGGCAAGCGCAATGGGCCACGGCATCATCAGGAAACCGACTTCGATAGGCCTGAAGCCAAAGACGACCTGAAAGAGGAACGGCAGTGAGATGAACGCCATCATCTGCGCCAGAAACGACATGATCGAAGTGCAGATGGAAAGCGTGAAAACGGGAATGCGCAAGAGGTCGAGCGGCAGCAGCGGATCGGCCATGCGCAGCGACCGCCGTGTGAGGAGAACAGCCGCGGTTACGCAGCCCACCGCCTGCAACAGCACGACGAAGGAACCGATTTCGTTGCCTGCACTGTCGATGGTCGTGATCAGAAGGCCAAAAGTAAGTGCCGACAGGATGGCACTGACCACATCGAATTTACGCGCAGAGCGGTCATTCTCGGGCAGGCTTTTGAGGCCCATCACGACGGCAGCGACGCCGAGTGGGATATTGATGACGAAGAGCCAGGGCCAGCTCAGGGACGACAGCATGACACCGGCAAGCGTCGGCCCGATGGTCGACGAAACGGCGACGAAGAGTGCATTGAGGCCGATGGCCGTGCCAAATTTCGCCTGCGGCACCGTATAGCGCAGAAGGGCAGTGTTGACGCTCATCAGGCCCGCCGCACCCAGCCCCTGTATGATGCGGGCGAAAGTGAGCGCTTCCAGTGAGCGCGAGAAAACGCAGGCGATGGAAGCGACGGTGAATAATGCCACGCCGCCAAGATAAACGCGCCGATAGCCATAGATTTCGCCAAGTGCTGCCAGTGGAAGCAGGGTGACCACAATTGCAAGCTGATAGCCGTTGACGATCCAGATCGAGGCTGCAGGACCAGCCGAAAAATCGGCGGCAATTGTCGGGAGGGCGACATTTGCGATGGTGCCATCAATGACGGCAAGCGTCAGGCCGACCATCAGGGTTGCCCATGCCCAATAGATTCTCGGCTTGGGCAAACCGTCCGGAGCGACGGACGTGCCTTGTTGGATCGCGGTTTCGTGCTTCATATTATACCAGTATTCGGGTCAATATGGCTGGCGCTTCCATGTTCGCCGGAACCGCTTCAAATGCCACAAATAAAAACAGGTTTCCTATAACCTTAACCTATTGGGAAGGTCAGCAAGCTATCTAGCCGAAAATTGCCTGCCGAAAACTGTTTTCGGGCCATAAACTGGCCGGGTAACGCTATTGTGTGCCACTCTCCGCCTGAACGGGCAGTTTCATGACATGCGCATATTTGTGCGGATTGAAGCTCAGATAGAGTGGGCAGATGCTTGCGACCAGAACAAGGTGCAAGATCCAGCCGGAAGCAAACGAGCCGGTCAGCCCATGCAGGAAAGCGGTTGCGACGGGACCGAGAGCTGCGATCAGAAAGCCACCGCCCTGCATCATGGCAGCCAGTGCGCCTGCTTCTTCCGGTCTGGGCAGGTGATCGAGCGATGTAATCATGGCGAGCGCGAAGCTGCCGCCGAGACCTGCGCCGCAGATCGCGGACCACAAAAAGGGCGAGAGCTGCGGTGCGAAGGCAAGGCCCGCGAAGCCTGTCGCCTGCATAGCCAATGTCAGCAGCAGCCACGGGCGGCGGTCGGTGCTGTGGCGGGCGACGAGCGGCAGTCCGAAGGCCGCTAGCGCCTGTGCAACAGCCATCGCCGCGACGAGATTGCCGGTGGTGGAGGCGGCAAGCCCTAGCGATTGATAATAGGGCGCGAGCCAGGCGACCATGGACGAGTAGCCGGCATTGACGAGACCGAAGGCAGCCATCAGCACCCAGGTGCGAGGGCGCCGCAGCAGGTGCCCGGTTATTCCGGATTTTTTGCCCGACGATGACGTCTCGCGGAGGATGGGTATAGCCGTCAGCAAGGCCAGGGCAGCGGGGATTGCAAGGACGGCAAGGGCGAAGTGCCAGTTATGCTGGCTGCCCGCAACCATGGCGTCAGCCGCGCGCCGAGAGCGCCGCCGCCCATGATCATGGCAGAATAGAGCCCGGTCACAGTGGCAATGCTTGCTGGGAAATTGGCCTTGATAAGGCCCGGCATCAAGGCCTGAATCATTGCAACACCTGCGCCGCACAGTACGGCGGTCAGAACCAGCGAAACGCCGTCCGGCACAAAGCCGCGCAGGAGGGAGCCTGCGGCAAGAATAGCAAGTGCCGCGAACATGCTGCGCCGGGTGCCGAACCGCGACTGGATGCGCGGAGCCGCGAAAGCGCCAAGCCCCATCAGCATCATTGGCAGGAAGGTGAGCAGGGAAAGCGCACCAAAGCCCATTCCGGTATCGGCTGCGATATTCGAAAGTACTGGCCCCGGCGCGGTCAGGAACGGACGCAGGTTGAGGCCGATCAGAACGACGAGCGCGATGAGGGCAATGTTTGCAGCTTGTTTGCTACCGGTTACCGGATGGGTGGTGGTCTGCATGTTTCAGGCGCCTGCCTTGTTCTTGATGCTCCAGACTTCGTAGAGTTCAGGATCTTTTTCCGGTGGGGAATGTTCGAAACTGATGCCGGTCTGCGCGCTGAGAGGCTTGGCGAACTCAGCAGCGATTTTTGCGGTTGAAAGGCCGAATGGTTCGTCCTGCTCATTGGAATAGGCGAAGCGGATTTTCTCGACGCCAGCCATGCGCATCGCGGCAAAGCACATGGGGCAGGGCTGGCCGCTTGCATAGACTTCGCAGCCATCGAGACGCGGCGATTGCAGCGTCTTGCCCGCTGCGCGCAGCGCCAGCAATTCGGCATGGGCGGTGGGATCGCAATCGGCCTGCATGCGATTGACGCCTGTGGCAATGACCTTGCCACCCTTGACGACCACGGCACCGAACGGACGTCCGCCTTGTTCGACATTGTCGAAGGCGAGCTTTATGGCCTGATCGAGATATGTGCTGTCGCTGCTCATTTCGCGCCAGCCTTCTCCAGCAGGGCCACCATCGGCGCATAGCCGCGGCTGCGGGCATGCTGAAGCGGCGTGACGCCATCATTATCTGCCAGATTGACGTCGGCCCCGGCATCGATGAGGAGCTTCACAATATCGATATGACGCTGGCCGCCGTCCCCGAGCATGATGGCTTCGAGGAGTGCCGTCCAGCCAAGATTGTTGACGTGATCGACCTTGACGCCAGCCTCAATCAGCGTGCGCACCGTTTCGACATGTCCGCGTTCGGAGGCGGGAATGAGTGCCGTTCCGCCATAGCGATTGGTGCTCTTCAGGTCAGCACCGTGCGCAAGCGTCATCTTGAGAATTTCGAGGTGTCCGCGTGCGCCCGCATAAAGATAGGGGCTGTCCTTGATGGCATCCTTTGCATTGACGTCAGCGCCAGCATTGATGAGCGCGCGGGCGACATCGATTTTGTTGGCATGGGTTGCCGCCAGAAGTGCCGTCTCACCGCTTTTGCCGCGTGTTTCGAGGTTTGCTCCGGTCTTGATAGTCGCGTTGACTGCGGCCAGATCGCCAGCCGCTGCGGCCTGAAGCAGCGAGGTTTGGGCCTGGGCATGGGCGGCGGCGTTGTGGCCCGGCAATGTCGGTTCGGTCATAACTATCGTTCCTGCAATCAATGCCAAGGCACTCAAGCTGAATATCGTTTGACGCATCGGCTGGTTCTCCTGCTTGTTGTGTTCATACAAGCAGGGTGGCATATTCGGAAATTAAATGTTGAACTGACATCCAGTGGGTTTATGAATACTGCTTTCAATCTTGATCTTTTGCGGGCCTTCGCGGCGGTCGTCGACAGCCGCAGTTTTACGGCTGCGGCCTTGCAGTTGCACTCGACCCAATCGACCATAAGTCAGAAGATCATAAGGCTGGAGGAAGCTGCCGGACAGGCGCTTCTGGAACGTGCCCGGCATGATGTGCGCCCGACGGATGCAGGCGAAAAGCTGCTGGGCTATGCGCGCCGTATCCTGCATCTGCATGATGAGGCGGCAGCCGCGATGACCGGCACAGCACTTGCTGCCGTGTTCCGCCTCGGCCTGCCGGAGGATTTCGCCTCACGGCTGGTTACGCCTGCACTGGCGCGTTTCATGCGCACACATCCGAACACGAAACTCGAGGTGACGAGCGGTCTCAGCCGTGACTTGCAGAAAGGTTTCGAGACCGGTGAGTTTGACCTTGTCATGGTGAAACAGAAGCGCGGCGAAACGATGGGGACCATGCACTGGCCAGAACCGCTGTCCTGGCTCGATAGCGCCGATTTTCCTGTTTCCCATGTTGATCCGCTGCCGCTCGTCGTGTTCCCGCCGAACGGGCTTTATCGCAGCGACATGATGGAGGCTCTCGATCGGGTGGGCAGACGCTGGCATGTGGTTTTCACCAGCTCCAGTCTGGCGAGTATTCAAAGTGCGGTAGCCGAGGGGCTAGGTGTCAGCCTGCTTCCGACGCGTGTAGCACTTCCCGGTCATCAGATGGTGCCTGCCGCGGCGGGATTGCCGTCCGTTGAGCCGATGGAAATCGTCATCCGGCACATGGACAATGGCCCCGACCAGATCCGTCAGCTTGCCGAAATGCTGGCGGAAATTGTCGGAGACTAAGAAGGTTTCAGACAGGTCGCCGATCCACGCTTTCCCTGCATAATTGCTTGTTCTGATTGATCGTATCGTTTCGAGTGGTGTTCACGAAATTTCCGGTCTTTCATTCTCTGTTTAATTTCTGAAAAGCGCATCCGTTTTCAGATTGACTGATTTTGTATCCAGGATATTCTGTCCGGAAAAGTTGGGAGGCTTTTCTATTGGCGGCTTTTGAATGGCGCAGTCAGACCCGTTTGCTGGACGAAGTGGCAGAGGCGCTTCGGGAGCGAATCTATGCGGGTGTTTATGCGCCGGGCGCGATCCTCCGGCAGGAGCACATAGCCACTGAATTCGGCATCAGCCGTACGCCTTTGCGCGAAGCTCTGCGCGTTCTGGAGCGCGACGGGCTGGTCATTCATCTGCCGGGCCGGGGGGTGCGCGTCGCCTCCGCCGATCTCACCCGTCTGATCGATGCCTATGCCGTGCGCGAAGTGCTCGACGGTGTGGCTGCGCGCTTTGCTGCCGAGCGGGCGAGCGATGCGGATATCGCCAGATTGCGCACGCATGTTGCAGGGCAGTCGGCGGTGGTCGATCCGTGGGACCCCAAAGCCTATACCCAGTCCAATGTCGATTTTCATATGGCGGTGATGAACACGGCGGGTAATGCCTCGCTGATTGCCTTCGTGCCGCTGTTGCGCATGACATCGCAGGTTTTCGCGCCGTCCTTTTCGCTGTCGGTAGACCGTGCGCGCGACGCCATCCGCGAACATGGCGCTATCGTTGAGGCCATTGCCGCGCGCGATGGTGAGCAGGCTGAGCGGCTGGCGCGGGCGCATATCCGCGCCACCACTGCAAGATTGGAGGCGGAACAGCCTCTTCGGGAGAATGAAGATGAAGCATGAGAACCAGACGGGAGGAGCGGGCTTGCTCCGTTATGGCAATTTCATCGCAGGTCAGTGGCAGGATGCGGCTGGCGGTGAGCATATCACCGTCAAGAACCCTTCCGATGGCAGCGATCTGGCGCTGATCGCGCGCGGCACCAAGGCCGATATCGATCAGGCTGTGGCGGCCGCCCGCAAGGCGCTTTCCGGCGATTGGGGCAAGCTGACCGCAACCGAACGTGGCCGTGTGCTGCACCGCATTTCGGAAGAGGTATTGAAGAATATCGATCTCCTGACCGATCTGGAATCGAAAGATGTCGGCAAGCCGATCACGCAGGCTCGCGCCGATGTGGTGGCGCTGGCGCGTTATCTCGAATTCTATGGTGCATCTGCTGACAAGGTGCATGGCGACACGCTGCCCTATCAGAACGGCTTTACGGTTCTGTCGATCTATGAGCCACATGGTGTCACGGGTCATATCATTCCGTGGAACTATCCGATGCAGATTCTGGGTCGCAGCCTCGGCGCAGCACTGGCCATGGGCAATGCTGCCGTGGTCAAGCCTGCCGAAGAAGCCTGCCTGACCATTCTCGAATTTGCGCGTATCGCCGAAAAGGCCGGTCTGCCGGTCGGCGCGCTCAATGTCGTCACCGGGCTTGGCGCGGAAGCAGGTGCCGCACTTTCCGAGCATCCTGATGTCAACCACATCTCGTTTACGGGGTCGGTGCGCACGGGCGAAGCAGTGCAAGCCGCAGCTGCCAAAAACACTGTGCCTGTTACGCTGGAACTTGGCGGAAAATCGCCGCAGATCGTTTTCGCCGATGCCGATCTCGACCGCGCTCTGCCGTTTCTGGTCAATGCGGGCATTCAGAATGCCGGTCAGACCTGCTCGGCTTCGTCGCGCATTCTCGTTGAGCGCAGCATTTATGAAGATGTCGTCGCGCGCATGAGCGAACGCTACCGCGCGCTGAAAGTTGGCCCGGCAAGTGCTGATCCGTCCGTCGGTCCGGTGGTGTCGCAGCGCCAGAAGGCGATTGTCGAAAGCTATCTCGATCTGGCGCAGGAAAGCGGACTGGCCATTGCCGCGCAAGGTGTGCTGACCGAAGACGCGCCGGAAGGCGGGGCCTATGTGTTGCCGACGCTGATCCGCGACGTGCCTGCCGATCATCGTCTGGCGCAGGAGGAAATCTTTGGTCCGGTGCAGGTCATTCTGCCTTTCGACACCGAAGAAGAAGCCATCGCGATTGCCAATGGCACATCCTATGGCCTTGTCTGTGGCATCTGGACCAATGACGGTGGACGTCAGTTCCGCTTGGCGCGGGCCATCCATTCCGGGCAGGTCTTCATCAATAACTACGGCGCTGGCGGCGGTATCGAATTGCCGTTCGGCGGCGTGAAGAAATCCGGCCATGGCCGCGAAAAGGGTTTTGAGGCGCTTTACGGGTTCGCCTCACTGAAGACGATCTCCGTGTATCACGGTTAAGGAGAAGCATAGTGTCGCTTGAAGGTAAGGTCGCGCTCATCACGGGAGCAGGTTCGGGGTTTGGCGAAGGCATGGCGAAGCGCTTTGCTGACGGCGGCGCAAAGGTCGTCATCGTCGACCGCGACAAGGCAGGCGCTGAGCGCGTCGCAGGCGAAATCGGCGATGCGGCGCTGGCCGTGGCTGCCGATATTTCCAAGGAAGCTGATGTCGATGCGGCAGTGGAGGCCGCTTTGTCGAAATTCGGCAAGGTCGATATTCTGATCAACAATGCCGGCATCGGTCACAAGCCGCAAAATGCCGAACTGGTGGAGCCGGAAGAGTTCGACCGCATTCTCGGCGTCAATGTGCGCGGTGTTTATCTGATGACGCGCAAGCTCATTCCGCACATGAAAAAGAATGGCGAAGGCGTCATTCTGAACGTCGCTTCGACCGGCGCTGGTCGCCCGCGCCCAAACCTTGCCTGGTACAATGCCACCAAGGGCTGGGTCGTTTCGGTAACGAAGGCGCTCGCCATTGAACTCGCACCGTCGAAAATCCGCGTTGTGGCGCTGAACCCGGTTGCCGGTGAAACGCCGCTTCTCACCACATTCATGGGTGAGGACACCGAAGAAATCCGCAAGAAGTTCCGCGATTCCATCCCGATGGGCCGCCTGTTGAAACCTGATGATCTGGCTGAAGCGGCGGCTTTCCTTTGCTCGCCCGCTGCCTCTATGATTACGGGGGTTGCGCTCGACGTGGATGGCGGGCGCTCGATTTAATAGTTGGAGGGATAGGGGAACCCATGGGTAACTTACTGAAAGCCGGGCTTATAACGGCTGCGATGCTGGCATCGATCAACGGTGCCTTCGCGAAAGACACGCTGGTGGTCGGCGAAGTGCTGGAGCCGCCGGGTCTGGACCCGACCGCCAATGCCGCTGCCGGTATTCGGCAGGTTACCTATGCCAACCTTTATGAAGGTCTTGTGCGCATTGTCGAAGACGGCACGGTGAAGCCGCTTCTGGCCGAAAGCTGGACCGTCTCCGACGACAAGAAGACCTATACGTTCAAGCTGCGTCAGGGCGTGAAGTTTCACGACGGCACGCCGTTCGACTGCTCGGTGGTGAAATTCTCCTATGAGCGCGCCGTCGCTCCGGATTCGACCAATGCGCAGAAGGGCCTGTTTGCGCCGATTGAAAGCACGCAATGTCCTGACCCGGCGACGGCCGTTGTCACGCTGAAGCGCCCGACCTCGAACTTCCTGTTCAATATGGGCTGGGGCGATGCGGTGATGGTCGCGCCGAATTCGGCTGGCGACAACAAGACCAAGCCGGTTGGCACGGGTCCGTTCAAGTTCAAGCGCTGGGTGCAGGGCGACCGCGTCGAACTGGAACGCAATGCGGATTATTGGGGTGAGCCTGCAAAGCTCTCCGCCGTCACGTTCCGTTTCGTCAGCGATCCATCGGCTGCCGCTGCTGCCATCCTTGCGGGTGACATTGACGTATTCCCGATGTTCCAGGCCCCGGAGCTGATCAGCCGCTTCAAGAGCGACGACAAGTTGCAGGTCGAGGTGGGCGATACGGCAGGCAAGGTCATCCTGTCGCTGAACAACGCCAAAGCGCCTTTCGATAATGTGAAGGTGCGTCAGGCGCTGGCCCATGCCATTGACAGCAAGGCGCTGATCGAAGGCACTTATTCGGGCTTCGGCACGCCAATCGGTTCGCATTATTCGCCGGTTGATCCGGGCTATGTCGATCTTTCGCAGACCTATCCGTATGATCCGGCCAAGGCCAAGCAGCTTCTGGAAGAGGCTGGTGTTCCGGCAGGCACGTCGATCACCATCACGCTTCCGCCACCGGCCTATGCGCGTCGCGGCGGCGAGATCATCGCGGCGATGCTGGCCGAGGTCGGCATTCAGGTCAATCTCGTGCCGATCGAGTTTGCGCAGTGGCTGGATCAGGTGTTCAAGCGGTCAGATTTCGACGCGACGATCATCGCCCATACCGAAGCGCGCGATCTCGATATCTATGCCCGCGACAAATACTACTTCAACTATAACAACCCGGATTATAAGGCGCTCTACAAGTCTTATGCCGAGGCTGGCAGCGACGAGGAACAGCTGGAACTCGTCAAGAAGTTGCAGGAAAAGCTGGCCGCCGACGAACCGAATGTCTTCCTCTATGCGCTGCCGAAAATCGGCGTCTGGAATAAGAACGTCAAAGGTCTGTGGAGGAACATGCCGATCCCGGCTGATGATCTGACCCAGGCTTACTGGGCCGAATAAAAGCCTCCGCCCCGGCGCTTTGGCAAAGGGGCGGAATTCAAGCGCATCCCCGATGCGCGCTGAAACAATGTGAATGGCCGTGCACCCCATAAATATAAGGGGAGGGCGTGCGGCGAGTTGGAATGTGGAAAGCGGATATCCGTCTTTTCAAGGAGGTCGCTTTGCTGGCTTATATATCCGGGCGGTTGGTCTCGCTCTTGCTGACGACGCTTGCGGCTTCCGTCATCGTCTTTCTGCTGATGCAGGTGCTGCCGGGCGACCCGGCAGCTGTGATCCTTGGCATCAATGCGCAGCCCGAAACACTCGCTGCGCTCCATACCCAGCTCGGCCTCGACCAGCCGATCTGGTGGCGTTATCTCACATGGATCGGCGGTTTTCTCAAAGGCGACTTCGGCACGAGCTACACCTATTCCGTGCCGATCAGCGAACTGCTCGGCCCCCGCATCATGGTCACGCTGCCGCTGGCGCTTTTGTCCATGGTCCTGTCGGTCGCGGTTGCCATTCCGGTCGGCGTCTATGCAGCGTCGAAGCGCGGCAAAACCGGCGATGTACTTTCTATGGGTGTGGCGCAGGTCGGCGTCGCCATCCCGAATTTCTGGCTTGGCCTGCTCTTGATCCTGCTGTTTGCCCTGCAGCTCGGCTGGTTTCCGGCCTCGGGCTTTGCGGGGTGGGAAGGCGGCTTCTGGAACGGTATCCGCTCGCTGTTCCTGCCAGCATTGGCGCTTGCGCTGCCGCTTGCAGCCATTCTGGCCCGCGTGACGCGATCTGCCGTCATCGAAACATTGGGTGAGGACTTCGTGCGGACCGCGCGCGCCAAGGGCCTGACACGCAAGGCCGCACTGTGGCGTCATGCGGTGCCCAATGCGCTGATCCCTGTCGTCACGATCATCGGCCTGCAATTCTCCTTTCTGCTGGCGGGAACCATCATCATCGAAAACGTCTTCAATCTGCCCGGCCTGGGAAGGCTGGTGTTTCAGGCCATCGCGCAGCGCGATCTCGTCACCGTGCAGTCGCTGGTGACGCTGCTTGCCGCTTCCGTGATCGCGGTCAATTTCATCGTTGACCTTGTCTATGGTTTCATCGATCCGCGCCTTTCGACGGGAGGCAGCCGATGAGCGACACGCAAATCCTGCCGAAGCCCGGCATTTTCCGAACGGTGCTTTTGAGCCGCAGCCTGACCATCGGTACGCTGATCACCGTTATCCTCGTCGCGATGGCGCTCATCTCCTTTTTCTGGACGCCCTATTCGCCGACGGCGATGAATTTCCGCGACAAGTTGCAGGGGCCAAGCCTCAATCATCTGTTCGGCACGGATAATTTCGGTCGCGATGTGTTTTCCATGATCATGGTCGGCGCGCGCAATTCCATCGCCGTGTCGATCATCGCCGTGCTTGTCGGTGCCGGGATCGGCATTCCGCTGGGCGCTTTCGCGGCTGCGCGCGGCGGCATGGTGGACGGTTTCGTCATGCGCATGACCGATCTGGCCTTCGCCTTTCCGGCGCTTCTGACGGCGGTGATCATCACGGCTGTTTTCGGCCCCGGTGCGGTCAATGCGATGATCGCCATCGGCATTTTCAACATCCCTGTGTTTGCGCGTGTCACACGCGGCGCATCGCTCGGGCTTTGGAAGCGCGAATATGTGCAGGCGGCCCGTTGCGCAGGGCGTGGCGATGTGTCGATCACGCTTTTGCATGTGCTGCCCAATATCAACCATGTGCTAATCGTGCAGGCGACGATCCAGTTCGCGCTCGCCATTGTCGCCGAGGCGGGCCTTTCCTATGTCGGGCTTGGCACTCAGCCGCCGATGCCAAGCTGGGGCAAGATGCTCAACGACGCGCAGACCTTTATTTACGACGCGCCATGGCTCGCCATTTTCCCCGGCCTCGCCATCACGTTTGCCGTGCTTGGTCTCAACATGCTGGGTGACGGATTGCGCGATGTGCTCGACCCGCGCGTCAGGAGGCAAAGATGACAACTCCCTTGCCCAAAACGCCTCTTCTTGAAATGGAAAACATGTCCGTCGAGCTGCCCTTCGGCGCGTGTTCGGCAGATATTGTCTCCGGCATCACGCTGACGCTGAACCGTGGCGAACGCCTCGGCATCGTGGGCGAATCCGGCAGCGGCAAGTCGATTACGGCGCTTGCCGCCATGGGCCTGCTGCCTGATCGCATGCGTGTGCGCGGTCGCTTGCGTTTTGACGGGGAGGATCTGGCGAACAAGCCGGAAGCGGAGCTGTGCAAGATGCGCGGACGGCGCATGGCGATGATCTTTCAGGAGCCGATGACGGCGCTCAATCCGGTCAAGTCCATCGGCGCGCAGATTGCCGAAGGCCGCCGTCTGCATCTGGGTGAAAGCCGCGCCGATGCGGAGCGCAAGGCGCGTGAGCTTCTGGATCGCGTGGGGCTGCCAGCACCGCGCTTCAATCTCGATCTTTACCCGCACCAGCTTTCCGGCGGGCAACGCCAGCGCGTGATGATCGCGATGGCGATTGCCTGCGAGCCCGACCTGCTGATTGCAGATGAGCCGACAACGGCGCTTGATGTGACCGTGCAGGCGCAGATCCTCGATCTGATGGACGAGCTGATCGACGAAACCGGCACCGCCCTGATGCTGATCACCCATGATCTCGGCGTCGTGTCGGAAATGACCGACCGGATCGCCGTCATGTATGCGGGTCGCATTGTCGAGACCGGACGCACGGAAGCCGTGTTCCACCGCATGGCACATCCCTATGCCCGTGGCTTGTTTGCAGCCTCGCCCCATGGTGCGGCACTGGTGCGCAACCACGGCACGGGGCGTCAGCGCCTTGCCGCCATCCCGGGTGTCGTGCCGGACCCGCTGGCGCGTCCGCCTTATTGCACCTTTGCCGACCGTTGCGCCTTTGTGCAGGACGATTGCCGACAGGCGATACCGGGTCTCGATTTCATCGCCGAGAATGACGGCATCGTGCATCGCGCCGCCTGCCTGCATCCGCGTGAAGGCGAGGTGGTTTCATGAGCAAGATGATTTTGCAGGTGCGCGATGTGGTGCGCGAATATCAGCTTCCGCGCGCATCTTTCTTTTCAAAGCCCAGCGCATTGCGGGTGCTGCATGGGGTGAATGTAGAAATCGAAGCAGGCCAAAGCCTTGGTATCGTCGGCGAAAGCGGTTCCGGCAAATCCACGCTGGCGCGTGCGGTGATGGGGCTGGAGCGTCCGCAATCGGGTCAGATTCTCATCAACGGTCAGGATATTTATGCGCTGGATCGCTCGGGCCTGCGTGAAGCGCGCAAAGGCTTTCAGGCGATCTTTCAGGACCCTTACGGTTCGCTCGATCCGCGCCATACGGTCAAGCGCATCATTTCCGAGCCGATCGTGTCGCTGGAAAGCGGCACCAGTTCCAAAGACCGCGACGAGCGCGTTGCAGAAGTGCTGGAAGCGGTTGGCCTGCCCAAAGCATCTGCGGAAAAATATCCGCATGAATTTTCCGGCGGGCAACGCCAGCGCATTGCCATTGCGCGTGCCCTGATCACCAAACCGGCACTGATTGTCGCTGACGAGCCGGTCTCCGCGCTCGACGTTTCCATTCAGGCGCAGGTCTTGAACCTGATGATGGATTTGCAGGAAAAGTTCGGCCTTTCCTATCTTTTCATCAGCCACGACCTCGGCGTGGTGCGCGCGATTACCGACCGTGTTGCGGTTATCTATCGCGGCAATATTGTCGAGCAGGGGCCGACCAATGCGGTATTCGACAATCCGCAGCATGACTATACGCGGGCGCTGGTCGACGCCGTGCCAAAGCCTTTCTCCGGTCGCCGCAAGCGCGTGCGGCGATCCGATTCCACACTGAAATTGCCTGAGTGATTTGAGGAAATATCCAATGTCGAATCTTGCCGATTTGTCAGCCGTAGAACTCGTGGCCGCCTATAAGGCGAAGTCGCTTTCGCCGGTCGAGGTCACCGAAGCTGTCATCACCCGCATCGACGCCTATGAGCCGAAGCTGAATGCGCTTTGGGCTTACGATCCCGATGCAGCGCGGGTGGCGGCCAAGGCCTCGGAAGCGCGCTGGTCGAAGGGTGAGCCTGCCGGTCCCATTGATGGTGTGCCGCTGACGATCAAGGAAAATATCGCGACCGAAGGCACGGCGGTTCCTCTGGGCTGCGCGGCGCTGCCGCTGAAGCCAGCCGCCGCTGACGCACCGCCTGCGGCACGCACGCGTGAGGCCGGTGGCGTACTGCTCGCCAAGACCACCATGCCCGATCTCGGCATGTTGTCGTCGGGCCTGTCGAGCTTCCACAAGCTTGCGCGCAACCCGTGGGATTTGAACACCAATCCGGGCGGTTCAAGCGCCGGTGCTGGCAGCGCCGGTGCGGCCGGTTATGGCCCGTTGCATATCGGCACGGATATTGGCGGCTCCATCCGCCTGCCTGCCGGCTGGTGCGGTCTCGTCGGTTTGAAGCCGTCCTTCGGGCGTATTCCGATTGATCCGGCATTTCTTGGCCGTGTTGCCGGTCCGATGACCCGCACGGTTGCCGATAGCGCGCTTTACATGTCGGTGCTGTCGCGACCCGACCGCCGCGACGGCATGAGCCTGCCCCCGCAGGATATCGACTGGATGAACCTCGACATCGACGTCAAGGGCCTGAAGATCGGCCTGTGGCTCGATGCCGGTTTCGGTGAACCCGTAGGCGATGAAACCCGCGCGGCCGTGGAAGCGGCGGCAAAGCTTTTTGCGGATGCCGGTGCAATCATCGAGCCGGTTGCGCCATTCCTCAATCGCACAATGATCGACGGTCTGGATTGCTTCTGGCGTGCGCGTTCATGGTCGGACATCAAGAAGATGACGCCGGAAAACCGTGCGAAGATCCTGCCTTACATCTATCAATGGACCGAGACGGCGGAAGGGCTTTCCGGCGAGGAAGTCTATCTCGGCTTTGCCCAGATGGACGCCATGCGCAATGCCGCGCTCGCAGCTTCCAAGGGTTTCGACTTCATCATTTCGCCGACGGCACCCATGCCGACCTATCCGGCGGAATGGGCATCGCCGGTCAACGATCCGCAGCGTCCTTTCGAGCACATCGCCTTCACCGTTGCGATGAACATGTCGGAGCAACCGGCGATCTCGATCAATTGCGGTTATACATCGACGGGCCTGCCAATCGGCTTGCAGATTTTCGGCCAGCGTTTCGACGATCTGGGTGTGTTGCGGCTGGCACGGGCCTATGAAGGGATGCGGCCAGTGCAGAAACCTTGGCCGGTTTTCTAGATTCCGCCTCTGGCTGCCTGCAAATGGCGTCGCTCTGTGCTTCCGGTGCTCATGTACGTTAAGTACACTCCGCTCCGGTTCTCGAGCGCCACCATTTTCGGCTACCCATAGACGGAATCATGCGCGTCGCAAGAAAAAGGCCGCTAAACGCGGCCTTTGCTATTTACCGGGTCTGAGTGGTGCGCGCTCCTTATAGCGATCCACGGCGGTGAGCTTCTGGATCAGCGGCTCGGCATCGCGCCAGCCGTAAATCTCGGTGCGCAGATAGTCGAGTTCGGCGTCGAGTTCATCTTCACCTATCTCGGTCCACCATGATTTCGGGCGTCCATCAGTGCCATCCGACCAGCGATAGCCGCGTGCCTTCAGGTGATCCTTCATTTCGAACGGGCTGTTTTCAGCATAGATGCGCATCCGCGCGCGCTGGCTTGCCTTCAACAATTCGGCAAAGGGCGTGGTTTCGCCCGACTGCTCCTTCAGCACCGCGAGCAGGGCCTGACAGTCATCTTCGGCCCGATGTCCGTTGTGGAAATAGCCGCTCTGGCCGATCAGGTAGCCAAGCTTGGTGCCTTCAAAACCACGTGCGGTCCAGTCGATTTCCTTGACCGAACAGGCCCATGGCTTGTTGGCGAAAGCGATTGAGAAACGCTCGAGAAACGGGCGGTCGAAACCTGCGTTGTGCGCAATGATAATATCGGCTTCGGCGATGAGTGCGTCCAGCTTTTCGCGCGGGATCGTCTGGCCTTTCACCATCTCGTCGGTAATGCCGGTGATGCGGGTGATGTCGGCGGGGATCGGCTTGGAGGGCTGTTGTAGCGCGCCGAACGTCGCGCAGACATCGCCGATGGAGCCGTCGTCCGCATAGCGGAAGGCAACTGCACCGATCTCGATGATTTCTTCCTGTGCGGGATTGAGGCCGGTTGTTTCGGTGTCGACGACGACGCCCAGTCGCGGAAAGGCGATCCGGTCGGCATCCGGTACTGTCGGTGGTGGATCGAGCCGCTGCAAGATGCGGTAACGTCCGCTGTCCTTCAGTCGCTTCACCATCTCCGCTTCATCGATGCCGGTCGTCTTGCCGGGTTTGGCGCGGGCAGAGCGCAGTTCTGCCCGTTCCTCTCCTTCCGCTGGGGAAAGAGCAAAAAGGTCGAACTGATGGCGCATGGAACTTCTCCGCATGGGGGAACGGGTTTGACAAAGAATGCCATTTTGCGGTGCTGTAACCAAGGCCGCATTCGTATAAGTAACAGGTAATGATCCTGTCGAGTGCTAGCAAGGCAGGGCGCTTGCGCCGGGAAAGGGCATGAGGAGGGGACTTCGTGGCAGATTATGATTATTGCGTTATCGGCGGCGGCATTGTCGGGCTCGCGACAGCAAAAGCCATGCAGGAAGCGGAGCCGGGCGCAAGGATCATCCTGCTGGAGAAGGAAAGCGATTTCGCGCGCCACCAGACGGGACACAATAGCGGCGTCATCCATGCCGGTATCTATTACCAGCCGGGTTCCTTGAAGGCGCAATTGTGCCGGGCAGGTGCCGAGGCCACGAAAGCCTTTTGCAGGCAATATTCCATTCCTTTCGAAACATGCGGCAAGCTTCTGGTCGCTACCTCTTCGCAGGAGGTTGAACGCATGGAGGCGCTCGCCAAGCGCGCAATCCAGAACGACATCACCTTCCAGCATGTGGACCAACAGGCGTTGCGCAAGGTTGAGCCTGCGGTTGCCGGGCTCGGTGCATTGCTCGTTCCAGCGACAGGCATTGTCGATTATGCAAAAGTATCGCGGGCGATGGCTGCGGAAATCATGGAACGCGGCGGTGTCGTGCGGCTTAATGCGCCGGTTACGGCAATCCGGGAGGATGGCAAGGGTGTCACGGTAACGGCGAAGGGTGAAACCGTGCGCGCTTCCAGGCTGGTTGCCTGTGCTGGCCTGCAGTCAGACCGTATCGCGCGTCTTGCCGGGCTGGATATCAGCCATCGCATCGTGCCGTTTCGCGGTGAGTACTACACCTTGCCGCAATCGAAGGCGAATATCGTCAAGCATCTGATTTATCCGATCCCCGATCCCGACCTGCCATTTCTCGGCATCCACCTGACGCGAACGATCGACGGTGGCGTCACGGTCGGTCCGAATGCCGTTCTGGGTTTCTCGCGCGAAGGCTACGGCAAAGGCAGTTTCCGTGCAGGCGATGTCGCGGATATGTCGACCTTTCCTGGCTTCTGGAAGATGGCGATGAAGAACTGGCGCTCGGCATTATCCGAGTTCAGCAATTCCGCTTCTCGCGCGCGCTATCTGAAGGAGTGCCGCAAATATTGTCCGACGCTGGAGCTTGCCGATCTTGGCGCGCCGGGCGCCGGAATACGGGCGCAAGCCGTTCTTGATGACGGCACATTGGTGCATGATTTCCTCTTCAAGGAAACGGAGAGAATGCTGCATGTTTGTAACGCACCGTCACCGGCGGCGACGTCTTCCATTCCCATCGGCCGTATGATTGCCGAAAAGCTTCTGGGGATAAATCTCAAGGTAAAAACTGCGTGAAACGAGGTTTTCGCCGAATGATGTTGTTTTCAATTTATTTTTAGCAGTCGCTTATTCTCTGTATTGCTACTTTAGGATTTAATGCTCATCAATATTGCAAGCTAACAACTTGACTTTGATCCTGGTTTGTAATTGCACATCAGGTTCAATTCGAAATAGCGTTTTCGCATTCTCATTTTCAACCGATTTAGGGCCTGTTCGTGAAGTTTGTGCCGCCGCTGGTAGTATTGCTGTTTGCTGCGACGATGTTGGGCATCTGGATGCTCGACACGAAGCGCAGGCATCTTTTACTTTTCGGTCTGAGCTTTGCCAGCTTTGCTTTCGGGCTTCTGGTTCCGATATCGTTGATCTCGGACAGCCTGCCCCTGACTTCGCCGATTGCCACGACGTTCCACTTTATGGGCGGCTGGCTACTCTGCGAAGGCGTGATGATCCGGATGGGCAAGCATTACTCCCGCCTTGCATCGGGCCTGATCGGCCTCGCACTTCTGGGAGCAATGATCTACTTCATTGCAAATGATACGGGCTATGCTCGAATTGCGCCTGCGGTCCAACTGACTCTGGGCAGCCTCATAGCTGTTCTTTGCATTCAGGCGCGTGATCTCGCACGCCGAAGCTGGATAGAGCGCGTGCTGTTCGGTGCATTGTTGTTGTTGGCGGTGCATTTCTATGTGCAGGCTGGAATGGCGTTGAGGCTTTCCCCTGAAATTGCACGGCCGTCCGAGTTGATACATTCGCGCTATTGGCAGGGCATTATGATATTCGGCGCCTTTGCGGGTGTCTTTGCCGGGCTTGTTCTTCTGGTCGTGACGACTTCCGATGTGGTGAAGGAATTGCAGGCGGAGCGGGACTCCGACCCGCTGACCGGTGTTTTCAATCGTCGCGGCCTTGAGCGCCACGCCCAGTTGCGCCTGGCTGAGGCCCAGCGCGGTGATTATGGGGTCATCATCGCGGATATAGATCACTTCAAGTTGATCAATGACGATCTGGGCCATGCGACCGGCGATCAGGTTCTGGTCGAGTTCGCCCGTATCTTGGAAATGACGGTAGCAAGTTCGACGATTGTCGGACGCGTCGGTGGCGAGGAGTTCGTTATGCTGGTGCAGGGCGATGCCGAAACATGCGAGAGACTGGGCAACAGGCTCTGCGGACGCGTCGCCCATTACAGTTTTCCGATGCTGCCCGTGGATCGCCAAATGACATGCAGTTTCGGTATCGCCATGGTGCGCGGCGGTGAAACTTTGTGGGAAACGGCGGCACGTGCCGATCTTGCTCTGATGCGGGTCAAAAATCGCGGACGCAATCGCGTTGCGGTGGAAGGACTTGAGTTCCCGAGCGCCAAGCAGGGCGCGTATCTTCTGACTGCCTGATCCGGCTTCCGAGACAAGCTGAACCGGATTTCTTCATCACGTAAAGGATTTGGTTACCATAATTGGCGATGCTGGAGATGACCTTCCAGTCACCGCCTTGCCATGTCTTGCTCGTCTTTTTGCCGAACTGACATGCAAGGCGGTGCCGTGAAAGTTGATTTCCACTCGGATTTTGTATCATGGCGTGTGTAACAGAAGTGTATGGCTACGCGGCTCCGCGCAGCAATGGCATCAGGCTTCCATTCGGTTTCAAGGGATTTACGCGCGTTGCGGTGTTTGCCGCGACGGGCCTTGTGGCAGGAAGCTGGATGATGACTGCGCTCGGTACGCTGGAAACGGTCGTGCCAGCCTTTGCACCTGTTGCACCGATCATGCGCCGCGTTTCCCTGACCACGCCGCAGGCGCTTGCTGTCGTCGATCACAAAATCGCGCCGTCGCGCCGCATCAGGCAAGGCTTCATCGATGCCTATACCACCGATACCGCCTATTCCAATCTCGATTGGCGCCGGGCCAGAAACACGAGCGATGAGCCGATTATCGCCGATATCGGTCCAGATTCCGTAATCGAGGACAAGCCTGTCGACACGGCATCTCTCATCGAATTGCGTGCTGATCGCGTCCGTCGCGAAGAACCCGTTGTGGCGAGTGTTCAGCCAGAGCAACCTGCTGCGGAAGCCGGTACGACTGTGGTCGCCTATGCGCCAGTGCCTTCTGCGCCGGACGCAACGGCAGCCTTCAACAAGATCGATCCGCTTTCGCAAGCCGAAGAAATGGATGCCGCCGAAAAGCAGGCACACCTTCCCACCGGCAATGCCGTTCCCGTTCCGCAGCTCGCTCCGGATCAGAAGACGGATATGGCCGCAGAGGACGAAGCCAGCCAAGACGCATTCCTGCCCGATGATGTGCCGCTGCCGGGCGCCAAGCCTTCGCTGCGCCGTTCCCGCATGCATGAGAAGACCGAGCTTGCCTATGCGCCGGAAAGTGGTGCAACCGAAGAACCACGCCCCGGTCTGTTCAGCCCGCTTTTCAATCAGGCCGCGCGCAGCAAGGTTGCTATCTACGACATTTCCGCAGCCACTGTGTACCTGCCGAGCGGCGAGCGCCTTGAAGCCCATTCGGGTCTCGGCCCGATGCGCGATAATCCGCGCTACGTAAACCAGAAGAACCGGGGACCCACGCCGCCTCACACTTATGATCTGCGCATGCGCGAGGCGCTGTTCCACGGCGTGGAGGCGATCCGCCTCACGCCTGTCGACGGCAACAACCGCTATAATCGCGATGGTCTTCTGGCGCATACTTTCATGCTGGGACGCCGCGGCGATTCCAATGGCTGCGTGGTATTCAAGGACTATCCGCGTTTCCTGCGTGCCTTCAAGCGCGGCGAGTTCAACAAGATGGTTGTCGTGACGCGAATGCAGTCATCGAAGCCCGCACGGATCGCATCGCTTTTCTGATGAATCATCCGTCGGCGGATGATTTTTCGAATGATGGGGTTACACAAAGAATTGTGATCCCAATTCCTTGCGAGGCACACCAGAATTGGTAGAAATCTTTCATCGAAACCGATGGGAGATTTCTATGAAGCTTTATTACAAGGTTGGTGCTTGCTCGCTCGCACCCCACATCATTCTGAGCGAAGCTGGCCTGCCTTATGAACTGGAAGCCGTGGACCTCAAGGCCAAGAAGACGGCGGACGGTGGCGACTATTTCGCGGTCAATCCGCGCGGCGCGGTTCCGGCGCTGGAAGTGAAGCCCGGCACTGTTATCACGCAGAATGCAGCAATCCTCCAATATATCGGTGACCATTCCGACGTTGCGGCATTCAAGCCAGCCTATGGCACGATCGAACGCGCGCGCTTGCAGGAGGCCCTTGGCTTCTGCTCGGATTTGCATGCGGCCTTCAGCGGTCTGTTCGCGCCTAACCTGAGTGAGGAAGCAAAGGCTGGTGTTATCGCCAACATCAATCGTCGTCTGGGTCAGTTCGAAGCCATGCTGTCGGATAAGAATGCCTATTGGCTTGGCGATGACTTCACGCAACCAGATGCCTATGCGTCTGTCATTATCGGCTGGGGCGTGGGTCTCAAGCTTGACTTGAGCGCTTATCCCAAGGCGCTGAAGCTACGCGAGCGCGTGCTGGCTCGCCCGAATGTGCAAAAGGCGTTCAACGAAGAAGGCCTGAACTAGGGCATTTCGAGCAAAAGTGCGACGCGATTTTGCGTAGGGTAATACGAAAAAGCGAAAAGATAGAGAGGTTTCACGTTTCCGTTTTAACTGAAACCGCTCCAAGAACAACAGCCGGAGGTTTTGGGCCTCCGGCTTGTCTTTTGTGGGGTGTTCATATCTGGTCAATGAGCCGATTGCCGCTCCTCAATTGAAGTGCGTTCTCAAAATTACCGATTTCACCAAGCCTGCCTGAATCGGCGTTATTCAACGCTTCAGGGAAGAGGGATGCTGTGTTTTCACCTCTTGCAGGTCGAAACACTGATCGTGAAGCATAATGTGCTCATACGATTGTGATGGTGTTGGTTGTCGCGTTTCGTACTTTTCGACCAGCGCTATCGCAGGCCCACGCATTCTGAAGCCGGCTGCGCATGTGTCGAGTAATTATCCAGATATTGCTGCTGGTGCTGGCGATCCGGCTATTCCATGCAATTTTCATCAGTATTTTTGATTATCACGCCTTCCTTAAATAAGTTAATATAAATATTAGCTGTAGTTAAATTAGATGAATATTTCTATAAATGGCAAATTTTATATGTAATTGCATTTTTGAAAGAGTTTTGATCTATAGATAAGCGAAGCGATGTCGTTAAATTTTGTTATCGGTGGTGACGTTTCTAAATATGCGACCGCTCACTCTGCGTCTATGAGGTAGGATTTGAATCCGCATCGTCTATATTTATTTGCAACAACTGCTCTTTTGACGGTTCTCGGCACGCTCACATGCAGCTCTGGTGCATTTGCTGATCCGGGGCTTGCTCCCCAGGGTGATGTGGTACTGCCTGTTTCTCCTGCGATAGCCGACGAACTCTTTGGTTTGCCCGGTTTTGCATCGCTTCAGTTGTTGAATCAGTTTGCCAGTGTGCCGATCATCGCGGGGGCAGTTCCTGCTAGTGGAAATATAGCGGGGAATACGGTTTACGGCGCGGGAGCAAGTGCTCGGGGTGGTGTTGGCAATGGCGGTGCTGGCGCTGGGGCGGTTAATGCTAGTGGAGCAGGAACGACCCCGGCCGATATCAACAGCAATGGGGTCGGGGCGACGCAACTGGGTATTAACGGTATGCCTTCAGCAACGGGGGGGAGTGTCGGCGCAACTGCCATCAATCTTGGTTTGACCGCGATCACAGGGGGGGCGGGCGGCGCTGGCGCATCTGTGGCAAACCCTGGCGAATATGAGGGAGGGAGTGGCGGCGCTGGTGGCGGTGCCGGTGTTTTTCTTTCAGGTGGACAGTATCAAACCTACACAGGCCTTACGATCAGGGGGGGCAGTGGGGGCAAGGGTGGCGGTATTTCGTCCCCGCAGACTCCCTACTCTCATTCGGGCGGCGGCGGCGGTGGTGGTGCGGGAGCGATCGTCACCGGACAAGATACAAGTCTTCTGAATGCCAAGGGCGCGACAATTATCGGCGGTTTGGGTGGGGGTGCCGGAGCGTTTCCTGGAGGTCAAACGGGTGGCGTCGGCAACAGCGGCGATGGCGTTGTTGTCAATGGCGGTGCGACATTCAAGAATCTAGGTGTCGTGCGTGCAGGAGATAATAGTTCTGATTTTGGAGGGACTGCAGGTGCCGGTCTGCGGCTTGGCTTTGGAACGCACGTCATCAACAATGGTTCAATTTCCAACGGTGTGGATATCGTCGGAAATGACAATGTGTTCGAGATATGGAACGCTTCGCGCATAACCGGCAATGTTGTTGTAGCAAGCGGTACATCAGGGAATGTCTTCGCATGGGGCGGAGATGACGACGGCACTTTTGACCTGTCGGCAATCGGGCAGCAATATCAAGGTTTTCAGGGGTATCGCAAAGAGGGGCAAAGCACCTGGACGTTGACTGGCGCCGGAACGTTTGACGGTGGCATTACCATTGCTGAAGGTACGCTCCAGATTGGCGATGGCACGACTGCGAGTTCTGTCACCGGCGACATAGAGAATAATGGTGCGCTCGTTTTCAAAAACAGCGATCCTTCTGCGTTTGCGGGTGTTGTTTCCGGAACTGGAAGGCTCAGGCAGTCGGGTTCCGGCGTTCTGTTGCTTTCTGGCATGAATACCTACACGGGTGGGACCGAGATCGACAGCGGTATTCTGTCAGTGAGCGCAGACGCCAATCTTGGCGCTGCCGCGGGCGACCTGACGTTCGGCGGCGGTACGCTGCAGCTTGGCTCTACTTTCGATATCGCGCGTCTGGTGCATCTGGCAGATGCGGGTACGATTGATACGAACGGTCATGACAGCACTTTCTCTGGTGTTTTCGACGGTGCGGGCAGGTTGTTGAAGGCTGGTGTAGGAACGTTGACGCTGTCTGGTGTCAACACCTATACGGGCGGGACCGAGATCGACAGCGGTATTCTGTCGGTAAGCGCGGACGCCAATCTTGGTGCCGCTGCGGGCGGCCTGACGCTCAACGGTGGAACGCTGCAGCTCGGCGGCGCTTTCAATACAGCGCGCCTGGTGCATCTGACGGGGGCCGGTACGATCGATACAAACGGTCACGATAGTATTTTTTCCAGTGCTTTCGATGGCGCGGGCAGACTGACGAAGGCAGGCGCGGGAACGCTGACGCTGGCAGGCAATAATACATATGCTGGCGGGACGATTATTTCTGCTGGCACACTGCAGGTTGGCAATGGCAGTGCGGCAGGTGCGATTGCCGGAGACGTGGTGAATAACGGCAAGTTCGTTTTCAATCGCAGCAATGCCTATACTTTTTCGGGCAATATTTCTGGAACTGGAAGTGTTACACAATCTGGTTCGGGATTGCTGACGCTTTCCGGCTCCAACACCTATACGGGCGGAACCGTAATTGACCGTGGTATCCTGTCGGTGAGTTCGGACAGTAATCTTGGAGCCGCTGCGGGCGACCTGACGTTCAGTGGCGGTTCGCTGCAGCTTGGCGCGACCCTCAACTCAACCCGTCTCGTGTATCTGGCAGCGGACGGTACGATTGATACGAATGGCCATGACGGCACTTTTTCGGGCGCTTTTGACGGCACGGGCAGGCTGACGAAGTCTGGTGGCGGCACCTTGGTTCTGTCTGGGAGCAACGGCTATACGGGGGGGACTGCGATTGACGGCGGCACGCTTTCTGCGGGAGCGGATAACAATCTTGGCGCTGCAAGCGGTGATCTGACTTTCAACGGTGGTGAGCTGGCACTTTCTGACAGTTTTGATGTTGCGCGCGCTGTGCATCTGGAAGCTGCTGGCGGAACGATCTTTACGGACGGCAATGACAGCACCTTCTCCGGCGTCATTGATGGCACCGGTGCGCTGACCAAGATCGGGGTCGGTACGCTCACACTTTCCGGTACCAACACTTATACGGGTGGAACGGCCATCAATGGGGGCACCCTTTTGATCAGTCGGGATGAAAATCTCGGTGACAAGAAGGGTGATCTGACCATTCACGGCGGTATACTCCAACTCGGCGGCGAACTCGACACAAATCGCCTCGTACATCTGACAGCCATGGGTATGGTCGATACCAATGGCAATAACGGCATGTTCTCCAATACTATTGATGGTGCGGGTTCGCTGACCAAGACGGGCGCTGGCACACTCACGTTATCGGGCACCAACACCTATACCGGCGGAACGCGTGTAATGGGAGGTGTTCTCTCGATCAGCGACGACCGCAATCTTGGTGCATCGACGGGCGCGCTCAGCATCGACAACGGCACGTTGCTGCTGACGGCGGATTTAACGAGCGGGCGCGGCGTCATGCTTGGAGTACATGGTGGCACGATTGAAACGGCGGCATCCACGTCGAGTACCTTCTCCGGTGTCTTCAGCAACGCTGGCAAGCTGACAAAGGCTGGCGACGGCACGCTGATCCTGACAGGAGCCAATACCTACAATGGCGGCACGACGGTGTCGGGAGGCGTCCTGCAGATTGGTAATGGCCAGATGACCGGCTCGATCATGGGCAATGTCACGCTCGATACCGGTGCGGCCCTTGCCTTCAACCGTTCCGACGACATTACCTATACCGGTCTTGTTAGCGGTTCGGGCGCCTTGCATCAGGACGGCGCGGGCACATTGATCCTGACCGGTGCGAACGACTATACAGGCGGTACCACGATCTCGGCAGGCACGCTGCAGATCGGTGACGGCGGCGGGAGCGGCTCGATCCAGGGTAATGTGACCAACAATGCCACGCTCGCTTTCAACCGCAGTAACACTCTTTCCTTCTCGGGTTTGGTCAGTGGTTCAGGTATGCTCAACCAGATCGGTTCGGGCAGCCTCACGCTTTCAGGTGACAGCAGCGCATTCACTGGTGCCACCAATGTGAACGCCGGTGGCCTCATCGTTACCGGAAAACTCGGCGATGCGACGTCCACGCTGCAGGTGGCCTCCAACGCCTCTCTTGCTGGTTCGGGGACGATCGGTGGCAACACAACGATTGCGGATGGCGCGACCCTGATCGGCGCGGCTGACCAGACGCTGACCTTCAATGACAATCTGAGCCTTGGTACGAATTCGACGATATCGGTTACCTATGGTGCCAATGCCGGACAGCCCTTCTTCGACGTCAAGAGCGATCTTGCTCTAGGCGGAACGATTGATGTGACGGACTTCGGTGGGAATGGACCGGGTATCTATCGTGTATTCAACTATGGCGGTGCGCTTAGCGGTACAATTGCCATTGGCGCCTTGCCTGGAACGTTCAAGCCGAATGAAGTCAGTGTTGATGTGACCACACCCCATGCGGTCAATCTCATCAATTCTCATGGTGTGGCGTTGAACTTCTGGGACGGAGACGGTGCCGGTAAACATAATAATGGTGTTCTCGACGGTGGCGACGGAACCTGGGACACCGTGAGTGGCAACTGGACTGAGCAACCGGATTTCAGCATAGACGGTCCTTGGGAAACCGGTGGCTTTGCGATCTTTGGCGGTGCCAAAGGCAAGGTTCAGGTTGCCAACGGCAGTGGTGCCGTGTCGGCAGCCGGCATGCAGTTCCTGACGGACGGCTATGAGATTACGGGTGACAAGCTGACACTTGCACCTTCGGCAGATAGTCCAGACGATGCGCCGACCATTCGGGTGGGTGACGGCAGTGCGGATGACGCGAGCAAAACGGCAATTATCTCTGCCGAGCTTGGTGGCACAGACGGGATGAGAAAGACCGGGCTTGGCACGCTCATCCTGACCGGTGACAATACATATACCGGTGGCACGTTTGTGACTGGCGGCAAACTGCAATTGGGTAGTGGTGACACAAGCGGCAGTGTGCAGGGCGAGGTCAATCTGGGGTCGACTGCTTCCAGTGCCGGTACACTCGTGATTGATTATTCTGGAACAGTTCAGGTCAGCAACGAAATTACCGGCGCAGGCCATGTGGAGATTGTGGGGCCTGGCACTGTCGAGCTGACTGGAGCCAGCTCTTACCTGTCGGGTACCCTCGTCAATGACGGCAGCACGGTTGTCATTTCCAGCGACGACAATCTGGGCGCTGTTGGCAACGGCATCGAGCTCGATAATGACTCGACGTTACGCTTCAAGGCAGCTTTCGACAGCAACCACAATTATGTTCTGGCGGGTGGCGCGGCCACGATCGAGACGACGGGGACCAACACCAACACGATCATCACTGCCGTTACTGGAGCCGGATCGCTGACCAAGGCAGGCACGGGTACGTTGGTTCTAGCGGCTGACAGCAATTATGCAGGCGGCACGACCGTTTCCGGTGGCACGTTGCAGATCGGTAATGGTGGCACGACAGGATCGATTGCAGGCAATATCACCAATAATGGTGCTGTGGTCTTCAATCGCTCAGGTGCGGTTGCGATGGGCAATGTCATCTCCGGCACGGGCTCGGTTGCGCAGGCTGGTTCGGGCACGTTGACGTTAACCGGTGCGAACACTTACTCAGGCGGTACGACCGTATCGGCTGGTACATTGCAGGTGGCTAGCGATGGCAATCTCGGCGATGCTACAGGAGGTCTCACCATCGATGGCGGTACCTTCGGGAACACCGGAGCCATCGCGACCGGACGTTCCATCACGGTAACGACGAATGGTGGCACAGTGCAGACCGATGCCGATCTCACGCTGACGGGTGCGTTCGATGCCTCGGTAGCGACAGGCGACTGGCACAAGACGGGTGCTGGCGAGCTCATTTTTGATGCAACCGCGACCGGCAATGTCGGTTCGGGCGCTGCGGTCGATGCGGGCAAGGTCTCGGTCAAGGGTACTTTGGATGGAGACTTCGCAGTCAATACTGGCGGTGTCCTGGACGTTTCCGGAACGCAGCGTGGCAATATTAACGTCAATGATGGCGGTACGCTGGTGGGTTCCGGTTCTATCGGCCAGAATGTGGCTGTTGCTGACAATGGTGCCCTGCAGGGGACGTCCGGTCAGACATTGACTGTCAATGGCGACCTTACGTTGAACGTCAATAGCCAGATGAATGTCTCGCTTGGCATGTCCAACCAGACGGCGCTCTTCGATGTCGCGGGCAATCTCACGCTTGCCGGAACGCTGAACATTACCGATGGCGGCGGCTTCGGGGCAGGTTACTATCATCTCGTCAACTATCAGGGCAGTCTGACCGACAATACAATGGTCATTGGTGCTGCGCCGGCCGGTATTGATCCGAGCCGGATCTGGATCGACACGTCGGTGGATCATCAGGTCAATCTGACCAGCGCCACGGGTGTCCGTCTCAATGTTTGGGACGGTGGAGATCTGGCGAACCACAATAATGGCCGGATCGATGGCGGCAGTGGTGACTGGGACACGACGAACAACAACTGGACCGATAATCAGGAGAAGGTGAACGGCAGATATGATCAGGGATCGTTTGCCGTATTCTCCGGCAAAGCCGGTACAGTTCATATCGATGACAGCAAGGCAAACATCTTGGCCGCGGGAATCCAGTTTGCGACGTATGGTTATGTCCTGACAGGGAGTGCACTGAACCTCGATAATACCGCGCAGCCCATCATTCGTGTTGGTGACGGCAGTGCGGCAGGCAAGACCATCACTGCGACTATCGAGGCCGAGTTGCAAGGTAGCAAAGGGATCAACAAGACTGATTATGGTACTTTGATCCTGACGGGTGCAAACCACTATAGCGGCGACACGACTGTGACAGGTGGCGTTCTGCAAATCGGTGCGGACAATGGCGCCAGCGGCAGCATTGACGGGAACGTCATGCTTGCCAGCGATCTCTATGGCCACGGTACTCTCGCCTTCGCCCGCAGCGACGGTACGACCTTTGCCGGCAACATCTCCGGTGTGGGGAATGTCGTCCAGAAGGGCAGTGGCACAACCACCTTTATCGGCGACAACAGCTATTCCGGCGGTTTGACGGTTGAGAACGGCATCGCACAGGCCGGCATGGCGGGCCATACTTTCGGTACGGGCGTTCTAAAGGTGAAGACCGGCGCCAGGGCCGATCTCAATGGGTTCGACACGACTGTCGGCGGTTTGGCTTCCTTCGATGCAACCGGTGCCACGGGTGATGGCGACATCACACTGGGTTCCGGCAAACTGACGGTGGAGCAGGGCTTCGACAGCCGTTTCTCCGGCGTGCTATCCGGCACAGGTGACTTTACCAAATCGGGTAGTGCCGCGCTGACGCTGGCTGGTTCCAACCAGTATACGGGTGCAACGCTTGTCAATCAGGGGACCCTGATACAGGGAAGCCAGGATGCATTCAGTTCCGCATCTGCCTATACGACGGCTCGTAACGGCACGCTTGATCTTGGGGGGTATGACACGACCGTGTCCTCCCTCGACAATGGTGGTACAGTTAATCTGAGTGATTTGACAGCCGGAACCACTTTGACGGTGGCTGGCAATTATACTGGCAGCAATGGCACCTTGGTCATCAACACGGTGCTTGGCGATGACAATTCCAGGACCGACCGGCTGAAGGTTGGC
>JACDJC010000806.1_pt1 | contig 32550 bp, 31 predicted proteins | sample 7454191 | NCBI WGS metagenome assembly JACDJC01 (sample SAMN14253291, study PRJNA609438) | sludge metagenome | isolation source: sludge after 25d culture with pyrite and EDTA | collected 2018-12-20
GTTCCACCAAGAGGTTCCACCAACAGGTCCGGCCAACAGGTCCGGCCAACTCCCCACGCCCCAAAACGCCAACTGCACCCGAAGCACCCGAAGCACCCGAAGCACCCGAAGCACCCGAAGCACCCGAAGCACCCGAAGCACCCGAAGCACCCGAAGCACCCGAAGCGCTCAAAGCACCAATACCCCAGCCGACTATGCTAAAATGCTTGGTTACTTGCTCGATTGTTCCTGCCCTGCCTCTTTTTCGTGCACCCTTTCCGGTGCGCCCAAAGCCGGTCTCGTGCAGTGCCAACGGGCTGTCTGTCAATCACACAGATATCCACAAGGAGTCAAACCCATGCGCCACTACGAAGTAGTGTTCATCGTGCATCCCGATCAGAGCGAGCAAGTGCCCGCCATGATCGAACGCTACCAGACCATGGTCACCAGCAACGGCGGCCAGATCCATCGCATCGAAGACTGGGGCCGCCGCCAGCTGGCCTACCCCATCCAGAAGCTCGTCAAAGCCCACTACGTCTGCTTCAACATCGAATGCGGTCAGACTGCTCTGGACGAACTCGAGCACTCATTCCGCTACAACGACGCCATCCTGCGCCACATCTTCATCAAGACCAAGACCGCCCATACCGAGCCGTCCCTCATGATGAAATCGGTCGAGCGCGAGGAAGCCCGAAAGACCCCCACCGAGACCACGAGCTCCTGACCCGGCGCTTGCGTGAACCGGATCGAACTGACAGCGCGCGTGACACAGACCGAACCCTTGCGACACACGCCGGCAGGCATACCGGTGCTGCATCTGCGCCTGGAGCATGAATCCGAAGTTCTCGAAGCCGGCCTGCCCCGCAGAATCGTCGTCGGCCTGCATGCCGTGGCGCTCGGGGGCACCGCCCAGGCCATGGCCCGGGTTCCGGCAGACAGCCTGATTCAGGTTACCGGATTCCTGGCACCGCGGCGACAGGGTTCCGACCGGCTGGTGCTTCACATCCAGCAGTTCACGCAAAGCACTTCAGTCAAGCACACAGAATGAACATGCCGGGCTTCGCCCGGCAACCAGACAAAAGGCAAACATCATGGCTTACTTCAAGAAGTCCAAGGAAAAGCGCAAATTCGGACAACAGAACCCCTTGTTCAAACGGCGCAAATTCTGCCGTTTCACCGTCGCCAAAGTCGACGAGATCGACTACAAGGACCTGGACACCCTGCGTGATTTCATCCAGGAAAACGGCAAAATCATCCCGGCTCGCCTGACGGGCACCAAGGCGCACTATCAGCGCCAGCTCGACACCGCGATCAAGCGTGCCCGATTCCTGGCACTGTTGCCGTACACCGACAACCACAACTGATCCGAGGTCACCCGTCATGCAAGTCATTCTGCTGGAAAAAGTCGTCAATCTCGGCAACCTCGGTGACGTGGTTCGCGTGCGCGACGGCTATGCCCGCAATTATCTGATTCCCCAGAAAATTGCCCGCCGTGCCACCGAAGCCGCCCTGAAGGAATTCGAGGCCCGCCGCATGGAACTGGAACGCCACCAGGCCGAAAAACTGGCTGCCGCCCGGGCCGTGGGTGAAAGGATGAGCGGGCACGGCCTGACCATCAGCCAGAAGGCCGGTGTCGATGGCCGCCTGTTTGGTTCGGTCACCACCATGGACGTGGCCGCGGCGCTGCATGCCGCCGGCTTTGCCGACGTGCACAAGGGCCAGATCCGCATGCCCGACGGCGCCATCAAGGCAGTGGGTGAATTCCCGCTGCAGGTCGTACTGCATGCCGACATCATCGTCGACATCATGGTGACCGTGCAAGGCGAGATGGCCTGATTGGTCTGGTCGCCGTTGGGCGTCATCGTGCTACATTCCTCCATGCGGGAATGACCGGTGCGACACTGAAAAAGGCCGGCGTCCAGCCGGCCTTTTTTTCATCGGGCGCCGCCGGCGCTCCCCACTTCAAGGACAGACGTGCAGATCGAAGCCGACGCGCAGCTGGATTACTTGCGTGTGCCGCCGCATTCCATCGAGGCCGAGCAATCGGTGCTGGGTGGTCTGCTGCTGGATAACAGCGCATTCGACCGGGTCGCGGACGTCCTGGTGGAAGACGATTTCTACCGCTTCGACCATCGCCTGATCTGGCAGCACATCACGCGTCTGGTAGGCCTGGCACGTCCGGCCGACGTCATCACGGTGCACGAATCCCTGACCAATGGCGGCAAGGCCGACGAATGCGGCGGCCTGCCCTACCTGAATGCGCTGGCGCACAATACCCCGTCGGCGGCCAATATCCGCCGTTATGCGGAAATCGTGCGCGAGCGCTCCATGTTGCGCAAGCTGGTCTCGATCGCCGACGAGATTTCCGCCACCGCCTTCAACCCCCAGGGCAAGGAAGCCCGGCAGATCCTGGACGAGGCCGAATCCCGGGTGTTCCAGATCGCCCAGGAAGGCGCACGCGGCATGGCGGGCTTCCAGGAGATCCGCCCTCTGCTGGCAAAGGTCATCGAGCGCATCGATGAACTGTATCACCGCGAAGGGGATTCCGATGTCACCGGGGTGCCCACGGGTTTCAGTGACCTGGACCGCATGACGTCCGGCCTGCAGCCCGGGGATCTGGTCATCGTGGCCGGGCGCCCCTCCATGGGCAAGACCTCATTTGCGATGAACGTCGGCGAACACGTCGCCATCGAGCAGGGTCTGCCCGTCGCCGTATTCTCGATGGAAATGGGCGCCATGCAGTTGGCCATGCGCATGATCGGATCGGTCGGCATGCTCGACCAGCATCGCATGCGCACCGGCAAACTCAACCAGGACGACTGGCCGCGCCTGACGCACGCCGTGCAAAAGGTCGAGGAAGCCCAGATCTACATCGACGAAACCCCCGCCCTGACCTCGATGGAGGTGCGCGCGCGGGCGCGTCGCCTGGCGCGCCAGTGCGGGCAGCTCGGGCTGGTCATCGTCGACTACCTGCAGCTGATGTCGGCCAGCGGTTCGGGCGAAAATCGTGCCACCGAGATCTCCGAGATCAGCCGGTCCCTGAAAAGCCTGGCCAAGGAGCTCAGCTGCCCGGTGATGGCGCTGTCGCAGCTCAATCGCAGCCTGGAGCAGCGCCCCAACAAGCGCCCCGTCATGAGCGATCTGCGGGAATCCGGCGCCATCGAACAGGATGCGGACGTGATCATCTTCATCTATCGGGACGAGGTCTACAATCCCGATTCGCCGGACAAGGGCACGGCGGAAATCATCATCGGCAAGCAGCGCAACGGACCGATCGGCACGGTGCGCCTGACCTTCCAGGGCGCCTGTACGCGCTTCCTGAATTTCTCGGCAGCGCCTGGATTTTAGGCGCTTTCCGGTCGCGTCCTTTGGCCAGCCGCATGGTGTGGCCAGCCGGCTGTGGTCTGCCGCGTGTGGCCGGTCGCCCATACACCCTGACGCTCAGCTCTGGGTGGTCATCTGCAATGCCATGCGCATGGCGGCGCGCAGCGATGCGGGGTCTGCGATGCCCTGGCCGGCGATGTCGAAGGCGGTGCCGTGGTCCACGCTGGTGCGCACAAAGGGCAGGCCCACCGTCACGTTCACGCCTTCGTCCAGCCCCAGGTATTTCACCGGGATCAGACCCTGATCGTGGTACTGGGCCACCACGATGTCGAATTCCCCCTGGCGGGCGCGCATGAATACCGTGTCGCCCGGCCAGGGGCCAGAGGCATCCAGGCCTTCGGCCCGCGCCTGTGCGATGGCGGGTTCGATCAGGCGGGCTTCCTCGGTACCAAAAGCGCCGCCCTCGCCCGCGTGCGGGTTGAGCCCGGCCACGGCGATGCGCGGCTGCGCGATGCCGAGCTGGCGGCAGGCCAGATGCGCCAGCCGGATGGCGCGCAATTCGGCGGCTGTGCTGAGTGCCCCGGGCACGTCGGCCAGGGCGATGTGGATGGTGACCAGCAGCACGCGCAGTGCTTCGTTGGCGAGCATCATGGCGTAATCCGTCGTGCCGGTGCGCTCGGCCAGGATTTCGGTGTGGCCCGGATGATCGATGCCGCCGGCGTGCATCGCGGCCTTGTGCAGGGGGGCCGTCACCAGGGCCCGCAGGCGTTGCGCGCGGGCATCATCGATGGCGTGGCACAGGTATTCGTAGGCGCCGCGTCCGGCGCGGGGGTCCATCCGGCCGACGGGCAGATCGACGGGCAGTGGTGTCCAGCGGTTCAGCACGCCGATCACGCGCCCCTGGCTGCCCGCGCCCGGTTCGTCAAGGGGCTGGATCTGCAGCCGATCGGCCAGCCCCAAGGTCTGGCAGGTGCGCTGCAGAATGCCCGCGTCGCCATACACCACGGCCGGGTGGGGCAGGCCCTCGGCAAACAGGCGCACGATCAGTTCGGGGCCGATGCCGGCCGCATCGCCCAGCGTGAATCCCAGCGGGCGCCGGGAGAGCGGTGCCGCTGCGGCTTCAGTCGGAGCCGATCGAGCCGGTGCGGGCTCAGAGGGCTTCGCTGGCATAATCGGCCAGGCGCGAGCGTTCGCCGCGCTGCAAGGTGATGTGGCCGGCGTGCGGCCAGCCCTTGAAGCGGTCCACTACGTAGGTCAGCCCCGAACTGCCTTCGGTCAGGTAGGGGGTGTCGATCTGGGCGATATTGCCCAGGCAGACGATCTTGGTGCCGGGGCCCGCGCGGGTGGTCAGGGTCTTCATCTGCTTGGGCGTCAGGTTCTGGGCCTCGTCGATGATCAGGAACTTGTTCAGGAAGGTGCGTCCGCGCATGAAATTCAGGGATTTGACCTTGATGCGCGAGCGGATCAGGTCCATGGCCGGGGACTTGTTCCAGTCCTGGCTGCCGCTGGTGGCGCTGATGGCGCCACCGGTCCCCTGGTGCAGGACTTCCAGGTTGTCTTCCAGGGCGCCCATCCAGGGCAGCATTTTTTCTTCCTCGGTGCCGGGCAGGAAACCGATGTCGTCGCCTACGGGCACGGTGGCCCGCGTGATGATGACCTCGGTGTAGCGTTTGGTCTCGAACGTCTGGGCCAGCCCGCTGGCCAGCGCCAGCAGGGTCTTGCCGGTACCCGCCTGACCCAGCAGCGAGACGAAGTCGATGTCCGGGTTCATGAGCAGGTTCAGCGCAAAGTTCTGTTCCCGATTGCGCGCCGTGACGCCCCAGACGCTGTTTTTCGCGTGGCTGAAGTCGCGCAGTGTGGACAGGACCGCGCTCTTGCCGGTGACCTCGCGCACCTGGGCGTACAGCGGCATGTCGCCTTCGTAAAAGACGAATTCGTTGACGATGAACTGATTGCACAGCGGGCCGCGCACACGATACCAGGTCAGGCCGCCCTGCTGCCAGGATTCGATGTCCTTGCCGTGCTTGATCCAGAAATTTTCCGGCAGCGGCATGACGCCGTCATACAGCAGGTCCGAGTCGTCCAGCACGTGATCGTTCAGGTAGTCCTCGGCTGGCAGGCCCATGGCGCGGGCCTTCAGGCGCATGTTGATGTCCTTGGACACCAGCACGATTTCACGCTTTGGGGCTGCCTGGCGCAGGCCGTGCACGATCCCCAGGATCAGGTTGTCGGCCTTGCTCAGGGGCAGTTCCAGCGGCAGGCTCATGTCGACCGGTCCGGTCTGGAAGTACAGGTCACCCTGGGCCTCCAGGTTGCCCAGGGCATCCAGCGGCACGCCCTGGCTCAGGTCGGCCGTCCCGATCAGGTCGTCCAGGTAGCGGCTGACCTGACGGGCGTTGCGGGCTACCTCGGACATGCCCTTTTTCTGGTGATCGAGTTCTTCGAGCACGATCATGGGCAGGTAGGCATCGTGCTCGGCGAAGCGAAACAGGGAGGTGGGGTCGTGCAGCAGCACGTTGGTGTCCAGAACAAACAATTTGCGCTGGGTGCTCGGCAGCCGTTTGGCTCTGGCGCGCGCGTCCGTCGTACGCACGGACGCGGCGACTGGCGCGTCGGCCGGGGCGAGCGGCTGGGGCGTGGGCATCGGCGCGTCGGATTTTGCGGTGACCGCGCGTTCGACGGCCGGTTCCCGGCCCGCGGTCCTGGCAGCGGGTCCGGAGCTCGCAGGGCGCGTGGCTCCCTTCTTCGAGGAGGCCGGGACGGCATGTTGCTGCGCAGCGACGGGGCTGGCCGTGGCCTTCTTCGAGGGCTCGGGTTTTTGCAAGCCGGCAGGGCTGTCAGCGAGCTTTTGCGACGCAGCGCGGCTGGTCGCGGGCTGTCTCGATGTGGGTTCCATCGTTGTGGGTTCCCCGGACGCGAATTCTTTCGATGCGAGTTCCTTCAACGCGGGTTCCTTCGACGCAGGTTCCTTCGACGCAGGTTCCTTCGACGCAGGTTCCTTCGACGCGGGTTCCTTTGAAGGGGGTTGCTTCGACGAGGCTGGCTGAGTGGCCACCGGCGATGGTGCAGCAGTTTCAGCGGCGCCTCGTGATTCGGCGGGGCGCCGTGACAGGCCGCGCGGTTCGGCATGACGCCCTGCAGCCGCGTGCACAGAGGCAGCAGCGGCGCCAGGTGCGGCATCGCGGGCAGGTGCGGCATCGCGGCCAGGAGCGGCACCCCGGTCCGCTGCGACGGCCCGGGCTGCCGGAGTCGTCTGCGGCGCACGGCGCGTCAGAATGGCAGCCAAGGGCCGCTGACGGGTGCCGCGCGGCGGGCCGCCCGGGGTGCCGGCCGGCTTCGGGGCGGCCGTGCGTGCGGCCGGTAGACTGATCAGATCCGTCGGCTCGACGGTGGATCCCATGCGGGTCGGCGGGCTCGGAAGCGGCATGCAGGCTCCTGTCTGGGGGCCGCTCAGGCGGCCAGGTTCTGTGCGGCTTGCAAGACTTCGTCGGCGTGGCCGGGTACGCGCACACCGCGCCATTCCTGCACCAGCTTGCCGTGCCGATCGATCAGAAAGGTGCTGCGTTCGATGCCGCGCACCTGCTTGCCGTACATGTTCTTCAATTTCATGACACCGAAGCGTTCGCAAAGGGCCTCGTCCGGGTCCGTGATCAGCGCGAAGGGCAGGTTCTGTTTTTCGGCAAAGCCCTGGTGGGATTGCAGGGAATCGCGCGAGACACCGAAAATTTCACAGCCGAGCGCCTGGAATTTCGGGTAGCGGTCGCGGAAATCCTGAGATTCCGTCGTGCAGCCGGGCGTGTTGTCCTTGGGGTAAAAGTACAGGACAAAGGGCGTGCCCAGCAGGGCGGCGGAATCGAACGTACCGTGCGTGGACTGCGCGGTCAGGGGCGGCACGGGGCGGCCGGTGGCAATCAGGCTCATGGGCTGGGGTCTCCGGGTAGCAGCAGGGCCAGCACGCGCCGTTCCTCGGACATGAGGATGTTGTAGGTGCGGGCGGCGGCCTGCGTGGTCATGGTTTCGATGCCGATGCCCAGCGCCAGCAACGGGTGCGTGATGGCCGGCGGCAGAAAGGTCTGGCGGTTGCCGGTGCCGATCAGCACGACCTCGGGGGCATCGGCGGGCAGGGCCGGGGGTGCGTCGTCCAGAAAGGCCATCGGATCCTGGCGGGCTTCCCCCAGGCCGATGAGTGCTTTCAGGAAAGCCGTGTCAATCTGCGCAACAGAACATAGTTCCAGGCAGCGGATCGGGCCCTCGGGGGTGAAGCAGATGGCCGTTTCGTAGCGCTCGCGGTTGACTTCCAGGTAGTTGTCCCCATACGCCGTGACGGTATTCAGGGCGGGGTTGGACTCTTTTTGCAGTAGCACGGGACACTCCGGTAATTCCGTGATCCGGTATTTCAGCGATCATGATAGCGCAAAGCCACAAAGGGATTGCCCCTCGGATCGAGGCGCATGTTCCCCGATCACCTCATTTTCCGCAAGCACATGTCGAAAGCGCATTTGCGGGTCTGCGCGGGTTGCGCTAGATTACTGAGTTTGCTGCACTGCAGCCATGTCAGCCTTTTCCCGGGTTTTCCCCATCGAGGACCATCATGTCGAGCTTTCCGCGCATCGAGCGCCTGCCACCCTATGTCTTCAACATCACTGCGGAACTGAAGATGGCTGCCCGGCGGCGTGGCGAAGACATCATCGACATGTCGATGGGCAATCCCGACGGACCCACCCCGAAGCATGTGGTCGACAAGCTCGTGGAAGTCGCTCGTCGCGACCATACGCATGGCTATTCGGTGTCGCGCGGCATTCCGCGGCTGCGGCGCGCGATTTCAAACTGGTACCAGCGGCGTTACGCGGTGGACATCGATCCGGAAACCGAGGCCATCGTCTCCATCGGCTCGAAGGAAGGCCTGGCGCACCTGATGCTGGCCACGCTGGATCGGGGCGACACGGTGCTGGTGCCCAATCCCAGCTATCCGATTCACATTTACGGTGCGGTGATCGCCGGGGCCAACATCCGCTCGGTGCCCATGACGCCCGGCCTGGACTTTTTCCAGGAAATCGAGCGCGCCGTGCGCGAATCCATTCCCAAGCCGAAGATGATGATCCTGGGTTTTCCCAGCAATCCCACGGCGCAGTGCGTGGACCTGTCCTTTTTTGAACGCATCGTGGCGCTGGCGCACGAACACGGGATTCTGGTCGTGCACGATCTGGCCTATGCGGACATCACCTTCGATGGCTACGTGGCGCCTTCCATCATGCAGGTTCCCGGCGCACGCGAGGTGGCGGTGGAATTTTTCACCATGAGCAAGAGCTACAACATGGCGGGCTGGCGCATCGGCTTCATGGTGGGCAATCGCGAGCTGGTCAATGCCCTGGCGCGCATCAAGAGCTACCATGATTACGGCTCCTTCACGCCGATCCAGGTGGCGGCCATCGCCGCCCTGGAAGGCCCGCAGGACTGTGTGGCCGAGGTGGTGGAAAAATACCGCAACCGTCGCGATGTCCTGGCGCGCGGCCTGCACGAGGCGGGCTGGATGGTCGACATTCCCAGGGCCTCCATGTATATCTGGGCGCATATTCCAGAGCCTTACAGGGCCTTGGGCTCGCTGGAATTTTCCAAGCGGCTGCTGGCCGACGCCAGGGTCGCGGTGTCGCCGGGCATCGGCTTTGGCGATTATGGTGACGAATACGTGCGCTTTGCGCTGATTGAAAACGAGCAGCGCACCCGACAGGCGGTGCGCGGCATCAGGGACATGTTCCGCAAGGAGGGGCTGCTGAAATGAAGCCGATCCGTGTTGGTTTGCTGGGGCTGGGCGTCGTCGGCGGTGGCGTCTGGACGGTACTGGCGCAGAATGGCGACGAGATCGCCCGCCGGGCGGGACGCCACATCCGGGTGACGGCCGTCGCGGTGCGTGATGTCGCCAAGGCGCGCGCCCTGGTGGGCCCCGACGTGACGGTGACCACCGATGGCATGGCGCTGGCGCGCGATCCGGACATCGACATCATCGTCGAGCTGATGGGCGGCAATGGCGTGGCACATGAATGCATTCTGGAAGCCATTGCCAACGGCAAGGACATCGTGACGGCCAACAAGGCCTTGCTGGCCGTGCATGGCAATGAAATCTTCGCCGCTGCCCAGAAGCACGGGGTCATGGTGGCCTTCGAGGCGGCTGTGGCCGGCGGCATCCCGATCATCAAGGCCATCCGCGAGGGCCTGACCGCCAACCGCATTCAGTGGCTGGCCGGCATCATCAACGGCACGACCAATTTCATCCTGTCTGAAATGCGCTCGCGCGGTCAGCCCTTCGATGCCATGCTGGCCGAGGCGCAGCGGCTGGGTTTCGCCGAGGCCGACCCCACCTTCGACATCGAGGGGGTGGACGCGGCCCACAAGCTCACCCTGCTGGCGTCGCTGGCCTTCGGCATTCCGGTCCAGTTCGACAAGGTCCACATCGAGGGCATTTCGAAGCTGGCCTCCGAGGACATCGTCCATGCCGAACGGCTCGGCTATCGCATCAAGCTGCTGGGCATCACGCGTCACCGCCCCGAAGGCATCGAGCTGCGCGTGCACCCCACGCTGGTGCCCGACCAGTGCCTGCTGGCCAATGTCGAGGGCGCCATGAATGCCGTGCTGGTGCGTGGCGACGTGGTCGGCCCGTCGATGTACTACGGGCAGGGCGCCGGGGCGCTGCCCACGGCCTCGGCCGTGGTGGCCGATCTGGTCGACGTGGCGCGCCTGCAGATGGCCGATCCGGGTCATCGCGTACCGCATCTGGCCTTTCAGCCCGACGCCATGGTGGACATCCCGATCCTGCCCATGGCCGAAGTGCGTACCAGCGTCTATCTGCGCCTGCGTGTCGATGATCGCCCCGGCGTGCTGGCCGACCTGGCCCGCATCCTGTCGCAGGCAGGCATTTCGGTGGGTTCCATGTTCCAGCAGCCGCACGGTGAGCATCAGGCGGACATCATTTTCCTGACCCACGAGGCGCGCGAAGGCGATGTGGATGACGCCATGGCGGCGATGCGCACACTGCCCTTTGTCCGCTCGGACATCACCCGCCTGCGTGTGGAGAACATCAATTGAAGTACCGATCGACCCGGGGCGGCATGGCGCCCCTGCCATTTTGCGACATTCTGCTCGAGGGCCTGGCGCCGGACGGCGGCCTGACGCTGCCCGAATCCCTGCCCCTGCTGGACGAGGCCACACTGGAATCCTGGCGCGGGCTGGACTACGCCGATCTGGCGGCCCGGGTGCTGGGCCTGTTCATCGACGACATCGAGCGCGACACCCTGCTGGGCATGACGCGGGCTGCCTATGCACCCGACATCTTCCCGCAGATCGCACCTGTGAAGCCGCTCTACCCTGGCCTGTCGCTGCTGGGGCTGTCCGAAGGGCCCACCCTGGCTTTCAAGGACATGGCGATGCAGTTTCTGGGCCAGGCGTTCGAACACGTGCTGCGGGAACGCGGCCAGACGCTCAATATCCTGGGGGCCACCTCGGGCGACACGGGCTCGGCCGCCGAATATGCGCTGCGCGGCAAGCAGGGCATTGCCGTGTTCATGCTCTCGCCCCATGGCCGCATGAGCGCGTTCCAGCGTGCGCAGATGTACTCCCTGCAGGATGACAACATCCACAACATTGCCGTGCGCGGGGTGTTTGACGAATGCCAGGACATCGTCAAGACGCTGGCCGCAGACCTGGACTTCAAGAGCACGCACCGCCTGGGCGCGGTGAATTCCATCAACTGGGCCCGCATTGCCGCGCAGATCGTCTATTACGTCTGGGGCTGGCTGCGCGTCAGCCAGGGCCCGGGCCAGCCCGTGTCCTTTGCCGTGCCTTCGGGCAATTTCGGCAATATTCTGGCTGGCCACATCGCGCGCCGCATGGGCGTGCCGATTCGCCGCCTGGTGCTGGCGACCAATGAAAACAATGTGCTCGAGGAATTCTTTCGCACCGGCATCTACCGGCCTCGCCCGGCCAGCCAGACCGTGGCCACTTCCAGCCCTTCGATGGACATTTCACGGGCCTCGAATTTCGAGCGTTTCGTGTTTGATCTGGTGGGCCAGGATGGCGCGCGCGTCAAGGCGCTGATGAACGAATTGAGCGCCACGGGTCAATTCGACCTGTCGGCCCTGAAGCGCGATTTCACCGACCGCTACGGCTTTGTGGCAGGCACCAGCTCGCATGCGGACCGGCTGAACACCATCCGCACGGTCTGGCAGGACACTGGCGTGCTGATCGACCCGCACACGGCCGACGGCGTCCGGGTGGCCCGGGAGCACCTGGAAGACGGGGTGCCGATGCTGGTGCTGGAAACCGCATTGCCGGCGAAATTCGCCGAAACCATCACCGAGGCAACCGGCAAGGCACCGCCCGTTCCCGCCGGCCTGCAAGACCTGGACCAGCTGCCGCAGCGTGTCGTGGTCATGGCGTGCGACGCCCGCCAAGTGGCCGATTACATCGATCAGCATGGACTGTGAAGGGCGAGTGGCGGCGGCCGCCGCCCCCTTCGGGCAGCGCGCAAGGTGTCCAGGCGGTGCGAAAGGCCTCCGGACAATGCGCAAGATCTTCAGATAATGCGCAAGGCCGTCAGGCCGCGCGGTAGGTTTGCAGGTGGATGCTGGTTTCTGATTGGCTGATCCCGCGAATCAACCGGATGCGCTCCAGCACCTGAGACAATTCCTGCAGATCCGCCGCCCGCAGCTCGGCCAGCAGATCCCAGCGGCCATTGGTGTCATGCAGCGTGGCGACACCCGGTTCGCCCAGCAGGCTGGCGATCACCGTACGCGCCTCGTTGCCCTCGACCGCAATGCCCATCCAGGCGTGGATGGCCTGCGGCTGGACATCCGGGCGCAGCCGCACGGTATAACCCACGATGATGCCGGCGTCCTCCAGCCGGCGCATGCGCTGGGTGACCGTGCCGCGTGCGACGCCCAGCTTTCGCGCCAGGGTGGCCACGCTGGTGCGCGCGTTGGTACGCAATAGCCCGATCAGGGCCTGATCCGTCGAATCCATCATGGACTTTGAACACTTCGCCTGGTCGATGGAGTCATTCTGACAATTTCTTGGCGAAAAGCAAGCAGGATTGCGCATATACATTGCCGGCGTCTTCAGACACACTGGGATGGACGAACCCATGATCCCGATAGGGTGCAATGATTTGGAGACCTCTCATGAAAACCTCTGCTGCTTCGCTGCCACGCACTCTGTTCCTGGACACCCCCGCCGTGGCGCGGCTGATCCGCATCCTGGGGCTGCCCGCCTGCCTGCAGACGCTGACGGATACTCTGTCGGCCGATTTCCTGCGCTGGCCGGACTTTGACAAGGCGGCCCGCATCGCCGCCTACACGGCCGAGGGCACGATCGAGCTCATGCCCATCACCGATGGCACGCACTACAGCTTCAAATGTGTCAACGGGCACCCCGGCAATGCCCGCCACGGCCTGCCCACGGTGATGGCCATGGGGGCCTTGCTGGACAGCGATACCGGCATGGTCCGGCTGCTCAGTGAACTGACGCTGAGCACGGCACTGCGCACGGCGGCCACCTCGGCGCTGGCGGCACGGGCGCTGGCGCGCACCGACAGCCATTCCATGGCGCTGATCGGCAACGGCGCCCAGAGTGACTTTCAGGCGATCGCCTTCATGACGCTGCTGGGAATCGACGAGCTGCGCCTGTTCGACATCGATCGGCGGGCCTCGGAGCGCCTGCAGCATAATCTGCGCCGCCATCCGCTGGAGGGGCGTTCGCCCCGGATCCGGATCTGCCACTCCGTGGCCGAGGCCGTGCAGGGGGCGGACATCATCACCACGGTCACGGCCTGGCAGGGCCAGGCACAGATCCTGACTGCCGACATGATCGAAGCGGGCGTGCACCTGAACGCCGTGGGGGGCGATTGCCCCGGCAAGACCGAGCTCGATGCGGACATCCTGCCGCGTGCCGCGGTGTTCGTGGAGTTCGAACCGCAGACGCGCAAGGAAGGCGAGATCCAGCAGATGCCGGCGGACTTCGGAGTGACGCCGCTGTGGCAGGTTCTGGCAGGGCTGGCGCCGGGCCGCACGGATGCGACTCAGGTCACGTTGTTCGATTCCGTCGGATTCGCGCTGGAAGACTATTCGGTCCTGCACTTTCTGCGCGCAGCTGCCGAGCAGCACCCCGTGGGCACCTGGGTCGACCTGATGCCGGCGCAGCAAGACCCGCGTGATCTGTACGGCTGGCTGCTGGACCAGCCCGCGCAGCCGGCAACTGCGCTGGCAACTGCGCTTGACCCGGGCAGGCCGGGCGCGCATGATCGTCTGGAGGCCCCCGGTCCGGAAAACCGCGCGCTCGGGGTCTTGTGAACAATCCATGTGCACCGGTTCGACCTGATGCAGGAGTCTCGTGATGGATCGCGTCATTACCCTGATTGGTGCGCCGACCGACATCGGCGCCGGCGTGCGCGGAGCCTCCATGGGGCCGCAGGCGCTGCGGGTGGCCGGTCTGGCGCAGGCGCTGGCGCGCCAGGGGCGCGAGGTGCTGGATGCGGGTGATCTGGAAGGGCCGGTCAATCCCTGCCTGCCGCCCGAATCAGGCTATCGTCATCTGCCCCAGGTCGTCCAGTGGAATACCCGGGTGTTCGATGCGGTCACGGCCCAGTTGCAGGCCGGACGACTGCCGCTGCTGCTGGGGGGGGATCATTGCCTGGGGGTCGGCTCCGTGGGCGCGGTGGCGCGTCATTGCCACGCTCTGGGGCGGCCCCTGCGCGTATTCTGGCTGGACGCCCACACGGATTTCAATACGGCGCAATTGACTCCCAGCGGCAATCTGCATGGCATGCCGGTGGCCTGTCTGTGCGGCTTTGGCCCACCGGAGCTGGTGCGGCTGGGCGGCATGGCGCCGGCGCTGCGCCCCGAGTTCCTGCGCATGATCGGTGTGCGCAGTGTCGATGCAGGCGAGCGGGAATTCGTGCATGCTCAGGGGCTGGACATCTACGACATGCGCACCATCGACGAGTGGGGCATGCGTGCGGCCATGGAGACCGCCCTGGCGGATCTGCCCGACGAGGCCCATATCCATGTCAGCTTCGATGTGGACTTCCTGGACCCGGACATCGCCCCCGGCGTGGGAACGACGGTACGTGGCGGGCCCACCTGGCGCGAAGCACAGCTGTGCATGGAAATGCTGGCCGATACGGGTTGTGTCGGTTCGGTGGATGTCGTCGAGCTCAATCCTGCGCTGGATCTGCGCAATCGCACAGCCGAAGTGGCCGTGGAAATGATTGAAAGCCTGTTTGGCAAATCCACGCTCATCCGCCAGCGGCGGCACTGAAGGAAGGCACGCGGGGCGCACCCCCCGGACGCAGGACGCGGCACGCTCATGCAGCATGCGGCGCGCTCACGCGGGACGCGGCACACCCACGCAGACTCGGCACACTCACGCAGGACGCGGCACGCGCTCACGCAGGGTGCCGCAGCCTCACGCAGGTCCGTTCAGGATCAGATGGGCGGCGTGCAGGCCGCTGCGTACGGCGCCTTCCAGGACGGCCGGGTAGCCGGTGTCGGTCCAGTCGCCCGCCAGGGTCAGCCCATGCCACGGGGTGGTGCCATTCGGCCGCTGCAGGCCGGGGACGGCGTCGAAGGTGGCCCGCTTTTCCGTCACCAGCACGTGGGCCTGCACCGGCGGCAGCGGCTTCGGGCACTGGGCCCGGATCTGGGCGATGATGCCGGCCGTGACCGCGCCGGCGTCATGGTCCGCATAGCGGCCCGCATCACCGATCACGATGTGCACCCGGTGTCGGCCCTCGTCGCTGTCGGCCGTGGCGCTGTGGTCAAAGAGCCACTGTCCCCAGGCGCCCCGGGCGGGTTCATCGCGCAACAGCACCATGGCCTGCCCGGACTGCCATGGGTGGCTCAGGCGCAGGGTCAGCGTGCCGATCGCGGCATGCGTCAGCCGCGGCCAGCGCGCCAGCACGGTCGTCGCGTCGGGCAGCGGTTGCAGCAGCCGGCGCGCCGCGGCCACCGGTACGGCCAGAACGACGCGCTCGAACGCTTCGCCGTCCACGCGCCAGCCGCCCCCGGGATCGGGCGCGAGCGTACGCACGTGCTGCTGACGCATCCTGGTGCCCAGCAAGGCGCAAGCCTGCGCCGGCCACAGCGCATGCAGGCGGCCGCGCGGAATGTAGACGTGGCTGCTGGCCGCGTCGGCGCCCAGGCTGTCAGCCAGCACGCGCGCGAACAGCTGCGCCTGCAGGCGTTCGGCCGGGGTGTTGGTGGCGGCCAGGCACAGGGGCGCCCACAGACGTGTCATCAGGCCGGGCGGGCAGCCCAGTTGCGCCAGCCAGTGCGAGACCGTCAGGGCGGCATCGATGCGCGCCGGGTCGAGCGCCCGCAACACGCGCCACAGATGGCGGCGGCCCGTCCAGCCGTCCAGCCCGTGGCCGCCCAGCAACGCCCCCAGGCGATGGGCCGGTGCCGGCAAGGGCCAGAAGCCCAGCCTGAAGCGGCCGTCGGCCGAGCGCAGGGTCAGCGGCTGGACATGACAGGCGACCTGAGGGTCCACGCCCAGCGAGCGCATGAGCTTCAGGGTGTCGTGGTAGGCGCCCAGCAAGATGTGCTGGCCGTTGTCGGTGTCCAGGCCCGATGCGGGCCGATCCACCGGCCGCGCCCGGCCGCCCGGCCGCGCGGCCGCTTCATGAACCGTGACCTGGCAGCCTGCCCGATGCAGATGTACTGCAGCGGCCAGGCCGGCCCAGCCAGCGCCGATCACGGCGACCTTCATGCCTTCATGCCCTCATGCCCTCATGCCCTCATGCCCTTATGCCCTTATGCCGCCAGACGCTGCACCAGCCCCCGACCACCGCTCACCCAGACTTTCCAGGCCAGCCAGAATTTGCGGATGGGCGTGAGCGCGATCTGCTGGTCCAGCACATGCCAGCGGTCGCGTTCGAGTTCGTCGAGCAGCGTGGCGTAGATGGCGGCCATCATCAGGCCGGGTCGCTGGGCGCGGCGGTCGGTTTCCGGCAGGGCGCGCATGGCATCGCGATACAACTGGCGGGCGCGGTCGGTCTGCTGTTGCATCAGGGCCTGGAAGCCGTCGCTGTAATGGCCGTCGAGCACGTCGTCCACGGTCACCCCGTGTTGGGCCATCTCGTCGGCCGGCAGATAGATGCGTCCGCGCCGCGCGTCGTCGCCCACATCGCGGATGATGTTGGTCATCTGGAAGGCCAGCCCCAGAGTTTCCGCGTATTCCAGCGTGCGTGGATCGGTGTAGCCGAATATGCTGGCCGAAAGATCCCCGACCACGCCGGCCACACGCCAGCAGTACTGGCGCAAGGATTCCCAGTCGGGGTAGCGGAACTGGTCCAGATCCATTTCCATGCCTTCGATGACGGCATACAGGGGTTCGGCGCGCAGCTTGCACGGCACGATGTGGCGCGCCAGCGCGATGGCCACCGGGTGGTCGGGGGTGCCGCTGAACATCAGCGCCACCTGATCGCGCCACCAGGCCAGTTTCATGCGGGCGACGGACGGCTCGTTGACCAGATCCACAATATCGTCGACCTCGCGGCAGAAGGCATACAGGGCCGTGATCGCCCGCCGCCGCTCGGGAGGCAGGAACAGGAAGGCGTAGTAGAAGCTGGAGCCGCTCTGCGCGGCCTTCTGTTGGCAGTATTCGTCAGGGTTCATGGCGGAAGGAGAGCGCGGCGCCCGGCTGCGGGCGAGGCATGCAGAATGCGCGCCAGCATAGCAGGAAGCCGTCATGGCGACCCAGGATGGGCCGGTTTGCATAAGGGTTGAACTGCCCGGCGGCCAGTTTTTCCAGGATGCGCAGCCCGCCGTGCACCACCAGCCGCAGCTCCAGTCCGAAGCGCCCCGGCAGGCGCCAGGCGAGCGGGCTGCCGGCCAGCAGTGCGCGCCGAGCCGCGTGCGCCTGCTCCTGCAGCACGGCCTGCCAGGCAGCGGGTACCTGCTCGGGCGGCCGGGCACACAGGGCGTCGAGCTCCTGCTGGCGCACGCCGTGGCGCCGCAGGCAGTCCTGCGGAATGTAGCAGCGTCCCTTGGCGTGATCCAGCGCCACATCCTGGCAGAAGTTGACCCGTTGCAGCCCGGTGCAGATGGCGTCGGACTGCGCCAGGTCCTGCGGGTGCGTGGCGCCCACCAGGTGCAGCATCAGCCGCCCCACCGGGTTGGCCGAACGCCGACAGTAATCCAGCAGGGCAGTTTCATCCGCGTAGCGGCTGACCTGCACGTCCTGGGTGAACGCCGACAGCAGATCCAGAAAGAGCTGAATGGGCAGCTGATGGCGCCTGATCGTGTCGCCCAGCCGGGAAAAGAGCGCGCGATCGGGCTGCGACAGCGGCGCCTGGACGGGTCTGCCTGCGCCCAGATCCTGGACGGCGGCACGCCAGGCCCGCAGGACGGCCAGGCGTTCCCCCGGGGTGGCCGTGCCCTCGTCGGCCAGATCATCGGCGCCGCGCGCAAAGGCATACAAGTCGCGTACCGCCGGGCGCAGGCGCGCGGGCAGCAGGATCGATGCAACCGGAAAATTTTCATAATGATCGACAGCCATAGTCAGGCAGTATACTGAGCCTCGACCAGGGGGATGCAGCAGTTGGGTGGGCCGAACCAGCGCTCCTCCATCCAGTCTCCTGTCCCCGAGGGAAATCATGCCGCGTCCGATCCTGGCGACCATCGATACGGAAGCCCTGTCTCACAACTTGCGAGTCGTCGCAGACCGCCTGGCACCGGTCCCTGCGAGCCCGACGGACGCAGCACGCGCCACCGCGGGCGGGCCGCAGCGCACCACCCCGTCGGTCTGGGCCGTGATCAAGGCCCGCGGGTACGGTCACGGCATTCCCGCCGCCGTGCGCGGGTTTGCCGCTGCCGATGGCCTGGCGATGCTGGATCTGGACGAGGCCGTGCAATGCCGCGAACTTGGCTGGACCGGACCGCTGCTGCTCCTGGAGGGTTTCTTCGAGCCCGCCGATCTGGACGTCCTGGGCCACCATCACATCAGCACGGCGCTGCATTGCAGCGAACAGCTCGACATGCTGGCCGCCTGCTCGCTGCGAACGCCCCTCGATGCCTTCGTCAAGCTGAATACCGGCATGCACCGCCTGGGCTTCCAGCCGGATGAATATCGGGCGGCCTTTGCCCGTGCGCAGGCCCTGCAGGCCGCAGGGGTGCTGGGCAGCGTGGGCAAGATGACGCACTTTGCGCGCGCCGACGATGACCCGGCCGTCACGCAGGCCCAGCTGGACTGCTTCCGTCAGGTGACGCAGGGTCTGCCCGGACCCGACAGCGTCTGCAATTCGGCGGCCACCCTGACGCCGGGCCTGGCCGGCAGCGTCAGCCCGGCCGCGCAATGGGTGCGCCCGGGCATCTGCCTGTACGGTGCATCGCCCTTTGCCGGTCGGTCTGCCGAATCCCTGGGTCTGCGCCCGGCCATGACACTGGGAGCACAGCTGATCGGCACGCACGTGGTTCCCGCGGGCGAAGGCATCGGTTATGGTCATACTTTCAGGGCGCAGCGGCCCATGCGCGTGGGCATCGTGGCCTGCGGTTACGCCGACGGCTACCCGCGCCATGCCGGAACAGGCACACCCATCACGGTAGCCGGGGTGCGCACACGGCTCGTCGGGCGGATCTCCATGGACATGCTGGCCGTGGATCTGGATCCGGTGCCGGATGCCGGGGTCGGGGCGCCCGTCGTGCTGTGGGGCCAGGGGGGGCCGTCGGTCGACGAGGTCGCCCGGTCCGGCGGGACGATCGGCTATGAGCTCCTGACTGCCGTGACCGCCCGGGTGCCGCGCCGCGTGCTGTGAAACCGTCACTCCACAAGGATCCTGAATGAAGCATTCCTGCGTGCTCGTCACGGGTGCCACCAAAGGCATCGGCTGGGCCATCAGCCAGCGCCTGGCCGATCGCGGCTGCCATGTCGTGGGCCTGGCCCGGCATACGGCCGACATCGACTTCCCGGGTTACCTGTATGCCTGCGACCTGGCCAATGCTGGCGAGACCGAGGAAATACTGCGCCTGATCCGCGAAAAATATCCGGTGGATGCGATCGTGAATTGCGTCGGTCCGGTGCTGCCGGAACCCCTGGGGGAAATCGATCTGGCGTCGCTCTATCAGGCTTTCGACCTGAACGTGCGCGTGGCGGTCCAGGCGGTCCAGGCCTTTGTGCCCGGCATGAAGGCGCGCAAGGCTGGCCGAATCGTGAATCTGTGCGGGCGCGTCGTCTACGGATCGGCCGGGCACACCAGTCATTCGGCGGCCAAGAGCGCCTTGCTGGGCTGCACGCGCACCTGGGCGCTGGAACTTGCGCCCTATGGGGTCACGGTCAATGCCGTGTCACCCGGGCCCGTCGAGACCGGGCTGTTCCGCGCGGAATATCCGGTGGGCAGCGAGGCGGAAAAGGCCGTGCTGGCGTCGATCCCCATGGGTCGTCTGGCCCAGGCGGGCGAGATCGCGGCCGCAGTATTGTTTTTGCTCAGCGACGAGGCCGCCTACATTACCGGCCAGGAACTGGGGGTGGATGGCGGCGGCAGCCTGGCGGGTCGCTGATGGCCAAGGCGCGCACCCTGTTTCTGTGCACGGAGTGTGGCGGGACGACGGCCAAATGGGAAGGCCGCTGTCCGCAGTGCGGCGCCTGGAACACGCTGCAGGAATCGCGCGCGGCGCCGGCGGCCGCGGGCACGCACCGCTTTGCGCCGCTGGCAGCCACCACGCCGGTGCTGCGCCTGGCGGATATCGAGGCCCGCGAACAGGCACGCAACCCGACCGGCCTCGAGGAATTTGACCGGGTCCTGGGGGGTGGGCTGGTGGCCGGAGCGGTCGTCCTGATCGGTGGCGATCCGGGCATCGGCAAATCCACCTTGCTGCTGCAGGCGCTGGCCAGCCTGTCGCGACGTGGCAGCGTCCTGTACGTGACGGGCGAGGAATCCGCCGAACAGGTCGCCCTGCGCGCGCAGCGTCTGGGGGTGGGCGGTGACGCCGTGGATCTGCTGGCGGAAATCCGCCTGGAGCAGATCACCCAGATCCTGGTGCAGCGCCAGCCGGGTGTGGCCGTGATCGATTCCATCCAGACTCTGTATTCGGGCGAACTGACGGCGGCACCCGGGTCCGTGTCGCAGGTGCGCGAATGCGCGGCCCAGCTCACCCGCATCGCCAAGCAGACCGGCATCACCCTGATCCTCATCGGCCATGTCACCAAGGACGGTTCGCTGGCCGGTCCGCGCGTGCTGGAACACATCGTCGACACGGTGCTCTATTTCGAGGGCGATACCCATTCGTCCTTTCGCCTGGTGCGTGCCATCAAGAACCGCTATGGCGCCGTCAATGAACTGGGGGTATTTGCCATGACCGACCGGGGCTTGCGCGGGGTGAACAACCCTTCCGCGCTGTTCCTGTCCGGGCATGCACGCCAGGTACCCGGTTCCTGCGTCATGGCCACCCAGGAAGGCACGCGTCCGCTGCTGGTCGAGGTACAGGCCCTGGTGGACACGGCGCACGTGCCCAATCCGCGCCGCCTGTCCGTGGGTCTGGAAAGCAGCCGCCTGGCCATGCTGCTGGCCGTCTTGCACCGCCACGCGGGCATCGCTACATTTGATCAGGATGTGTTCGTCAATGCGGTGGGTGGGGTGCGCATCATGGAGCCCGCGGCCGATCTGGCGGTGGCCCTGGCGATTCTGTCGTCGATGCGCAACAGCGCCTTGCCGGCTGGCCTGCTGGCCTTCGGCGAAGTCGGCCTGGCGGGCGAGATCCGCCCGGCACCGCGCGGGCAGGAACGCCTGCGCGAGGCGGCGAAACTGGGGTTTCAGATGGCCATCGTGCCGCGTGCCAACCTGCCGCGTAACGCCATCGACGGCTTGCAGATCCGTGCGGTGGACCGCATCGAGGACGTGCTCGATGTGCTGCCCTGAAAAGCATCGGCACATGCCGCACTTCATCCGCATGTTGCGGATCATCCCGGGCCTGTTGCTGATGAAGGGGAGGGCTTGACCATGAAACGGCTGCTTGAAAATTGGCAGGTGCGCACCTTTCCGGGTGGCGCACTCTATGTGCCTGCCCATCTGGCCCAGTTGGCCACGCCCGCCTGGTTCGATCCGCGCCGCCCGGGGGCCGTGCCCGTGGGGGAAGGGGGCCGCCAGGCTGCCTGGTTTGTCGACGGCGCCCACGGCCCGGCGGTCCTGCGTCATTACCGGCGTGGCGGCCTGCGTGCCCGCCTGGGGCGTGAATCCTATCTTTGGCTGGGGCAGGAGCGTGTCCGCGCCCTGGCCGAGGTCGGTGTGCTGGCGCATCTGCGCACCGCAGGGCTGCGCGTGCCGGAGCCCCTGGCGGCCGCCTGGTGGCGCGCAAGCATCAGCTATCGCAACGCCATTCTGGTGGAGCGCATTCCGGCGGCGCAGCCGCTTGCCCTCCGGCTGGACGGGGCGGATCCCGCCCCGGTCGCGCAGGCCATCCGCGACATGCATGCCGCCGGCGTCTGGCATGCCGACCTGAATGCATTCAACATTTTGTTCGATGCACTCGACCGGGTCTGGCTGATCGACTTCGATCGCGCCCGTCGGGGTGTGGTGTCCCGGGAACAGGCGCGCAAAAATCTGTTGCGCCTCCGCCGGTCTTTGGTCAAGGTAGCCGGCGCGCGCGGAGCGCAGTGGTGGGACGGATTGTCCCGCGTCTTTCCCGAGTGATTGCGCAGACACTCAATCTTGCAGGGCAGACGGCATGTCATGGAGATGGACGTTTTCCGCTCGGCTAATCGTGACTCCATGAATCAACGGGATGGGCTATCAGGGTTTGCTGATCTCGTGGCCGATGATGCCGCCAACAGCCGCACCCCCAACAGTTCCGACTGCGCTGCCACCCGTCAGAATGGCACCACCCGCTGCGCCTACACCCGCACCGATGGCGGTGTTCTTGCCCTGACGCGACATGCCGGAGCACCCCGCAAGGCCGAGCGCCATGCTGAGTGCCAGCGCGATTGTGGTCATAGAGATTCTGTTCATTTCTGGTTCCTCATACGAAGGGGATTCTGAATGACACAGTAAAGGGATGGCAGGATGTTGTCTGTCTGCTAGCGCACATAGTACGGTTTCGGGGCGGAGATCAAGACACGAATTCAAAGACTTGAGGTACACCTGAAGTTGCGTGGATGATGCGGCGCTCTTTCTCGCTGGAAAATTCCATGCATGGATTCGGCATGTCTTCGGTGCCCTCATGGGGGATGGGCATGTTCTGTGGCATCATCAATGACATGATTTATTCGGCAAATTCAATCATTGAACTTTGATCCATGAATACACCCATTTCCGAACAAGACAAAAACCGCATCAAGCTGCAGGGCTTTCTGGAAGACAAGCTCAAGTGGCATGCGTACACGCACATTGTGGTGGCGGACGATGATATGCCGACAGCCGCGCATTTCATCCATACCATCGGCCGAGCCCGCTCGGACGCGCCCGAACTGATCCTGACGGGCGGCATCGACCCGGCACTGGCGATGGATCTGATCGCCGACGTCGTGGCCCATGAGCGCCGTGCAGGAGGTCTGAATGCCGACGAAATGATCCGGGACGGGGTGCGGCTGCCCGTGCTGCTGAAGGACGTGTCGACGGAATTCGTGCGCCGCAACCGCGTGGCACAGGCCACCAGCCGCTTCGGTGCGGACCTGCGCGTCTTTCAGATCGTGTGGCCTGACGGCCAGGGTCGCTATCCGTCCGACCCTCTGTACGACGCCGCGGGCTGCCCCCAGCAGGCGCTCTGGGAAGCCGGCTGATCCGGCGCGCAGGCGCACAGGCCCGCGGCCCATCGGCGCAGGCTCGCAGCTCATCGGCGACGACCCACGGCACATCGGCGCAGACCCACGGCACATTGGCGCAGACCCACGGCACATCGGCGCAGACCCGCGGCCCATCGGCGCCGGCCCGCGAAGTCACCGTAAAATGAGCCTTTACTTTCATTGATGACAGCCATGTTCACCCAGGACGAACTCAAACAGCAGGCAGCCCGGGCTGCGCTCGATTACGTGTTGCCGCAGCTTCAGCCAGACAGTGTGCTGGGGGTGGGGACGGGCTCCACGGTCGATCGTTTCATCGATCTGCTGGCGGGGCATCGCGAGGCGTTCCACGCGGCAGTGTCCAGTTCGGATCGCAGCACGCAGCGTCTGCAGGCCGCGGGCATTCCGGTGCTGGACCTGAATGACGTCAGCGCGATGGGGTTGTATGTGGACGGGGCCGACGAAATCGACCATGAATTGCACATGATCAAGGGCGGCGGAGGGGCGCTGACGCGTGAAAAGATCGTGGCCTCGGTGGCGGACCGCTTTGTCTGCATCGTGGATGAATCCAAGCTGGTCGAGCGCCTGGGGCGCTTTCCCCTGCCGATCGAGGTCATCCCCCTGGCGCGCGAGGCCGTGTCCCGCGAGATCCGGCAACTTGGGGGTCAGCCGCGGTTGCGGGCGGGCTTCGTCACCGACAATGGTCACCAGATCCTGGATGTCAGCGGGCTGAGCTATCCGGATCCTGCCGAGTTCGAGGCGGTGCTGAACAATATCCCGGGGGTGGTCTGCTGCGGGCTTTTCGCGATCTCGGGTGCGCACGTCGCCCTGGTGGCGGGCCAGCAGGGGGTCTCCCGCCTGCTGTTGCAGGATTGAGCAAGAAAAACCCGGCGTCTCCTGCCTGCCCAGAATTGAGCCAGAAAAGGCCGGCGTCTCCTGCCTGCCGTCGCGGGATTGAGCAAGGAAAGCCTGATGTCCGGGGCACGGTTCGCCCGCCGCTCCTTCACAAGAGCCAGGCACAGTGCTACGCTTTGCGCTCGTTGAACAGACCTGCACGCAGGCATGAAGAGGCTCGCCATGCTCGAACACACCAACAAGCAATTCCACGCCGAACTCGAAGCGACCAAGTCCCTGTTCCTGCAGATGGGCGGGCTGGTGGAGTCGATGGTTCTGGACGGCATCCAGGCGCTGTCCGAAGGCGATCTGGAACTCGTCGACCATGTGCGCGAGCACGAAAGGCAGGTCAACCAGTTCGAAGTCGACATCGACGAGCGCATCAGCCAGTTGATTGCGCGCAATCAGCCCACTGCGGTGGATTTGCGCCTGCTCCTGTCGATCTCGAAGATGCTGACCGACATGGAACGCTGCGGCGACGAGGCCGAGAAAATCGCCAAGGTCGCCAGGCGCCTGCGCGAATCGGACTCGACCTACGAGCCGGTCGTCGAATTGCGCCACATGGGCCATGCCGTGGCCAGCATGATCCGTGCGGCGCTGGATGCGTTTGCGCGCGAGGACCCTGTGGCGGCCGCCCAGGTCGTGCGCAGTGACAAGGATGTGGACAAGGAGTGGAAGGCGTCCCTGCGCCACATCATCACCTACATGATCGAGGACCCGCGCACGATTTCGCGCTCGATCGACCTGATCTTCATTGCCCGGGCGCTGGAGCGCATCGGCGATCACGCCAAGAACATGGCCGAGCGCGTGATCTACATGGTGCGCGGCGACGACGTGCGCCACATGGGCGTCATCAACACCGAGCGCATGGCGCGCGGCGAACCGCCCGAAAAGCGCGATTGATGACCCGGCGGGGGGTTGAACGCGTTGCGGCTCAGCCGCCTGGCGGCACGTAGCCCTGGGCCTCGACGTCTTCGTCGTCGAACAGAAAGGCCTGCATGCGTGCGGCCAGAAACTTGCGGGCTTCGGGTTCGGCCAGGCTCAGGTGATTTTCATTGACCAGGCGGGTCTGGATGTCCAGCCATTTCGCCCAGGCGTCCTTGGAGATCTCTCGCCAGATGCGCGCCCCCACCTCGCCGGGGTAGGGCGGGTAGTCCAGGCCTTCGGCCTCGCGGTTCAGTTTGCGACAGTGGATCATGCGTGTCATGGCGGACCTCTTTGCAGAATTCGGATGAGCGGATTTTAGCCTGCATGGCGATGGCCCTTGCCGAGGGTGCCGAAGTGGTAAAACTATGGGCGGCAACCATGGGCGGCAGGAACCCCCGGCTTCAGGCCGCAGCGCAACGCAAGGAGCACCACATGAACGAAGAAGGTTTTCAGCCAGGCCAGATCGAGCGCCTGGACAATGGTTTTCAAGGACGTCTGGAGCGATTTTTCGATCACGACCCGCAGGCCGTCTGGGGCATGCTGACGGAATCGGCCAAGCTGCCGCAGTGGCTTGCGGGTGGCAGCGTGGAACCCCGCAAGGGCGGTGTGGTCCACATCAACTTCGAGGACAGCGGCATCACGATTCACAGCACGCTGCGCGAATGGGATCCTCCGCGGCTGCTGCAGTATTCCTGGAGCAGTGGCGCGCAGCCCGATCGTCCGCTGCGCTGGGAACTGGTGCCTGCGGGTAATGGCACGCGCCTGCTGCTGACGCTGCAGATACCCCTGACGGAAGACGCACCCAAGGCCTGCGCCGGCTTCGAGGCCCACCTCGAGATGCTGGCGGCTGCGCTCGAAGGCGTGCCGATTCATTTTCCGCTGGACCACTATCTGCAGGCGCGCCGCCGTTACCAGGAGGCCATGGCGCGATAGCAGGCCGCCAGTCCCAGGCGCCAGTCGTTCTGCAGCGGGCCCAGCACGGCCTCCAGGCGGGTACAGTCCAGGCGGCTGTCGGCCGGCCGGGGTTCGCTGGCCGGCCAATCGGCGGACGCCACCGGGCGGATCTGCGGCAAGCGGCGCAGCAGGCCGCAGGCGTGTGCCCGGATCACGATCTCGCGGGCGAATTCGTGGCGGCTGACCCACGGGGCGCCGCTGAAATGATACAGGCCGCCCGGCAGCCGTGCGGCGGGCAGCAGGGCCAGGGCATGCAGCACGCCGGCCAGGTGCCCCGCCCAGGTCGGGCCGCCGATCTGGTCGTCGACCACATCCAGCGCGTCCTGGGTCATGCTGCGACGCAGCACGGCACGTACGAAGTTGTGGCCCCAGGCACTGAAGACCCAACTGGTCCGTACGATCACCGCATCACGACTGACTTGCCGGACGGCCTGTTCACCGGCCAGCTTGCTGCGGCCGTACGCATTCAGCGGAGCGGTCGTGTCGGTCTCGCGATAGGGGCGGCCCAGGCGGCCATCGAAGACGTGGTCGGTGGACACGTGCAGCAGGCGCATGCCGCGCCTGGCGCAGGCTTGCGCGAGCAAGCCGGGTGCCTGGGCGTTGACGGCCCAGACCTGCTCGGGCTCGCGCGCGGCCAGGTCCACCGCGGTGTAGGCGGCGGCGTTGATCAGGCAGTCGGCGGGATGCGCGTCCAGCCACTGCGCGACGGCGTCTTTGTGGGTGATGTCGAGTGCGGATCGGGCCGCGAAGTGGTAGTGGGCCTGGCCGGGGCGCTGTTGCGCCAGGGCCTGCAGGGACCGGCCCAGCTGGCCGTCAGCCCCCGTGACCAGGATGCGCATGGCCGGCGGGCTGCGCATGGCGTCCCCAGTCAGGGTGTGCCAGCAGCCACTGCACGGTCTTGCGCAGGCCGCTGGCAAAGGTTTCGACGGGCGTCCAGCCGAGTTCACGGCGGATCTTGCCGGCGTCCAGGGCGTAGCGCAGATCGTGGCCGGGGCGATCGGCCACATGGGTGATCAGGTCCGCATAGCGCGCCACACCCGGGGGATGTGCGGGGGCCAGCTCCTCCAGCAGCGCACAGAGGGCCTGCACGACAGCGATGTTCGAGTGCTCTTCGTGCGCGCTGATGTGATAGGTTTCGCCCGGCACACCGGCTTCGAGCACGCGCTGCAGGGCGCGCACATGATCCTCGACATACAGCCAGTCGCGGCACTGCAGCCCCTGACCGTAGACCGGCAGGACGCGGCCTGTCAGGGCATGGGTGATCATCAGGGGGATGAGCTTTTCGGGGTACTGATGCGGCCCGTAGTTATTGCAGCAGTGGCTGATCAGGACCGGCAGGCCGTAGGTGCGGCCCCAGGCGCGCACCAGATCCTCGGCGCCCGCCTTGCTGGCGGCATAGGGCGAACTGGGTGCATGCGGGGCGCCTTCGCTGGCGGGAGCCTGGCCGGCGGCCAGGTCGCCATAGACTTCGTCGGTGGAGACGTGGTGAAAGCGAAAGCGCGCGCGTGCCTCCGCGCTCAGGGTGTGCCAATGGTGGCGGGCGGCTTCCAGCAGGACGCCGGTGCCCACGACGTTGGTCTGGATGAAGGCTGCCGGCGCAGCGATGGAGCGATCCACGTGCGATTCGGCCGCCAGGTGCATCACGGCTGCGGGCTGGTGTCGTGCGAAGACCTGCGCCAGGCCTGCCGCGTCGCAGACGTCCAGCCGCTCGAAGACGTAACGGGGATTGCCTGCGATGGGCGCCAGGGATTCCAGCTGGCCGGCGTAGGTCAGCTTGTCGACATTGACCACTGCATGGCTGGTGTGGCGGATCAGGTGGCGGATCAGCGCCGAACCGATGAACCCGGCACCGCCCGTGACGAGAATTTTCACAATCGCTTGATGAACACGAGGCTGTTGCGCGAACGGTTGTAGTGGGCACGCTTTTCGCGCGGCAGATCCGACACGCCTCCCTGAACGAATCCGCGCTTCAGAAACCAGTGCGAGGTGCGCGTGGTCAGCACGAACAGACGCCGCGCGCCCATGGCGCGGGCCGTGCTTTCCGCATGGCGCAACAGTTTTTCGCCATCGCCTGCGCCCTGCCATTCCGGGTGCACGATCAGGCAGGCCATTTCGGCCATGCCGTCGTCCGGGTAGGGGATCACCGACACGCAGCCGTAGATGACGCCGTCGTGTTCCATGACGGTGAAACGTTCCACATCGCGTTCGATCACCGCGCGTCCGCGCGGCACCAGCGTGCCGTCGGTCTCCAGCGGCTCGATCAGCTGCACGATGGCGCCGACGTCGTCGGCCACGGCCGGGCGCAGGTCTTCCAGGGTGTCTTCGACCACCATGGTACCGACCCCGTCGTGCGTGAAAATTTCCAGCAGGATGCTGCCGTCCAGCGTATAGGGCACCAGATGGGCGCGGGCCACGCCGCGCTTGACCGCCAGCGAGGCATGGCGCAGGAACGCGGAGGTGTCCTCGTCCAGAATGCCCTGGGCCAGCAGTTCATCGGCGTCCTTGCGCGCGAGCTCCGTGTCCACCGAACCGTCCATCTCGGTCACGGTGCGGTTGCGCGTCAGGAAGATCAGCTTTTCCGCACGCAGGGCCACGGCGGCATTGGTGGCCAGGTCTTCCATGGCCAGATTGAAGGCTTCCCCGGTGGGCGAGAAGCCCAGGGGTGACAGCAGCACGATAGCGCCCTGGTCGATGATGTTGCGCATCGCTTCGGTGTCCAGCTTGCGCACCGTGCCGGCGCGCTTGTAGTCCACGCCGTCGATCACGCCCACTGGCCGCGCAGTGACGAAGTTGCCCGAAATCACGCGGATCTTGGCATGCGACATGGGGGTGTTGGGCAGGCCCTGGCTGAAGGCCGCCTCGATGTCCAGGCGGATTTCCCCGGCGGCTTCCTTGGCGCATTCCAGCGCCGGCGGGCTGGTGGGTTCCGTGCCGCGCCCGAACTGGGTGGTATAACCCTTCAGGCGCAATTGTTCGTTGACCTGCGGACGCGAGCCGTGCACCAGGACGAGCTTGATCCCCAGCGCCGACAGCAGCGACAGATCGGCCACCAGGGCTTCCAGGCCCTCGTCCTCGACCAGTTCGCCGCCAAAGGCCACGACAAAGGTCTTGCCGCGGAAATCGTGCACGTAAGGGGCCACCTCGCGAAACCAGCGCACGAATTGTGCGGCGGCGAACTCGGGGGCGTCCTGTGCGGAGTAGGTGTCAGTCTCGTCAGCGCTCATGGCGGGCAAATGGGCTCGGAAAGGGTGCAACTCCGAAATTATAATGAGCGATTGCCTTTTGACCGCCCCCGCGTCAGTGGAACCCCTCGATTTGCCTGAAAAATCACCACACCAGTCTCATTCGGCCCGCGTGCCTGCGCACGCCCCCCGTGCGCCCGCAGGCGCAGGCGATCGGCCGCTGCCGCCCATTGTGTACCCCGAAGCACTCCCGGTCAGTGCCCATCGCCAGGACATCGCCCGGGCGATTGCCGCCCATCCTGTGGTCATTGTCTGCGGTGAAACCGGCTCGGGCAAGACGACCCAGCTGCCCAAGATCTGCCTGGAGCTCGGACGCGGACGCCGCGGCATGATCGGCCACACCCAGCCGCGCCGGCTGGCTGCCACGTCAGTGGCACAGCGGGTGGCCGAGGAACTGGGCACGCAACTGGGCGACTGGGTGGGTTACCAGATCCGCTTCAGCGATCGCACCGGCCCGGCCACGGCGATCAAGCTCATGACCGACGGCATCCTGCTGGCCGAGACGCAGCGCGACCCGCTGTTGCGCCGCTATGACACCCTGATCATCGACGAAGCCCACGAACGCAGCCTGAACATCGACTTTCTGCTGGGCTTTCTGAAGCGCCTGCTGGTGCGTCGCAAGGATCTGAAGGTCATCATCACCTCGGCCACCATCGATGCAGATCGGTTCGCGCGGCATTTCGGCACGGAGCATCGACCCGCGCCCGTGATCCAGGTATCGGGGCGCCTGTTCCCGGTCGAATTGCGCTATCGCCCGGTGCGCCCGGATGCCGCGCAGGCGGACGGCATCGAAGGCCGTGGAGACGAGGAACGGGACCTGGTGGATGCGGTGGTCGACGGCGTGGACGAGTGCGCGCGCCACGGCACGGGCGATGTGCTGGTCTTCCTGCCTGGCGAGCGTGAGATCCGTGAATGTGCCGAGGCCCTGCGCAAGCACCACCCGGCCGGTGCGCTGATCCTGCCCCTGTACGCCCGCCTGTCGCGCGCCGAGCAGGAACAGATCTTCCATCCACGCAGCAATGTGCGCCGCATCGTGCTGGCGACCAATGTGGCCGAAACTTCGCTGACGGTGCCGGGCATCCGTTATGTCGTCGACAGCGGCCTGGCGCGCATCAAGCGCTATTCCTGGCGCAGCAAGGTCGAGCAGCTGCACATCGAACCCATCAGTCAGGCCTCGGCCAACCAGCGCGCCGGGCGTTGCGGGCGGCTGGGGCCCGGTCTGTGCGTGCGCCTGTATGCCGAGGACGATTTCAAGCAGCGCGCGGCCTTCACCGACCCGGAAATCCTGCGGTCTTCGCTGGCTTCGGTGATTCTGCGCATGAAGGCCCTGCGCCTGGACGACATCGAGGCGTTTCCGTTTGTGGAGCCGCCGTCGGGCCGCGCGGTGGCCGATGGCTATCAACTGCTGCAGGAGCTGGGCGCGCTCGACGAGTGCAACGAGCTGACGGCAGTCGGCCAGGTGCTGGCCCGCCTGCCGGTCGATCCGCGCATCGCCCGCATGATTTACGCCGCGCACGAGCAGCAGTGCCTGAGCGAGATGCTGGTCATCGCGGCCGCGCTATCCGTCCAGGACCCGCGCGAGCGCCCCCTGCAGGCGCGCGAGGCGGCCGACAATGCGCATGCGCAGTTCAATGACAAGCAGTCGGAATTCCTGGCCTGGCTGAAGCTGTGGCACTGGTATGGCGAACAGGTCGCCCACAAGGCCTCGCAGCGCAAGCTGGTGGAACAGTTGCGCGGCAAATTCCTGTCTCCCGTGCGCCTGCGGGAATGGCGCGACACGCAGGTGCAGCTGCTGACGCTGGCGCGCGAGCAGGGCTGGCGCCTGAATCAGACCCCGGCCACGCGCGAGCAGATTCACATGGCCCTGCTGGCCGGATTGCTGGGCAATATCGGCATGAAAGCCGAGGAGGGCGGTGGCGGACTGTACCAGGGCGCCCGCGACATCCGCTTTGTCATCCATCCGGGTTCGCCCCTGCAAAAAAAGGCGGGCCGCTGGGTGCTGGCGGCCGAACTGGTGGAAACGACCCGCCTGTACGCACGCTGCGTGGCACAGATCGAACCCGTCTGGGTCGAGCGCGCAGGCGCGCACCTGCTGCGGCGCGCCTGGTCGGATCCGCGCTGGGAAAAAAAGGCGGGCCAGGTCGTGGCCAACGAGCGTGGCACGGTGCATGGCCTGCCGGTCTACACCGGTCGCCGGGTGCACTACGGCCGCATCGACCCGCAAGCCGCCCGCGAAATTTTCATTCGGGATGCGCTGGTTGCGGGCGACATCGACAGCAAATTGCCGTTCATCGTTCAGAATCGTCGTCTGATTGCCGCAATCGAACGCCTGGAGCATCAGAGCCGTCGTCCGGACATTCTCGTCGATGATGCGCTGATCCAGGCGTTTTACGATCAGCAGATACCGGCGGATGTCTGCCAGACCGCCACCCTCGAGGCCTGGTACCACGGGCTGGATGCGCAGGCGGCCAGGCGCCTGATCCTGAGTCGCGACGACCTGATGCAGCACAGCGCCGCGGGGGTGACCACGGACGTGTTCCCGCGTCGTCTGGCCTGGGCGGGCACCGAGCTGGCGGTGGATTACCATTTCGAACCCGGTTCGCCGCGCGACGGCATGACGCTGACCGTGCCGCTGTTTGCCCTGAATCAGATCGATGCCGCGCGCTGCGAATGGCTGGTGCCGGGCATGCTGAAGGAAAAAATCCAGCTGTTGCTGAAATCGCTGCCGCAAAAGCTGCGTCGCCACTGCGTGCCGCTGCCCGATTACGCCGCCGCTTTCCACGAACGCTGGTTCGAGCGCGCGGCCGACCCGGGCATGAGCCTGATCGACGCCCTGATTCAGGACATCCGGGATCAGCGCCGGGTGCCGGTGCAGGCCACCGATTTCAAGCTGGAAACGCTGCCGCCGCACCTGTTCATGAATTTCAAGATCGTGGACGAGCATGGCCGCATGCTCTCGGGCGGGCGCAGCCTGGATCAGCTGCGCGCGGAACACGGTCGCCATGCGCAGGCGTCCTTTCAGCAGCTGGCTGCGCGCGACCGGCAGGCGGCGCAGGTGCTGGAGCACGAGGGGCTGACTGCCTGGACCTTCGGCGCCCTGCCGGAGCTGCTGGAGATCCGTCGCGCAGGCCAGTCCCTGATCGGCTACCCGGCGCTGCGCGACCGCGGGACATCCTGCGATCTGGACGTCTATGACGACCCACAAGAGGCACGCCGGGTGCACGCCGCGGGCCTGCGCCGGCTGTTTTGGCTGGCGCTGCGCGAACCGATCCGCTTTCTGGAAAAGAATCTGCCCGATCTGACCCGCACGGCCATGCTGTACATGGACCTGGGCACGCAACAGGATCTGCGCGATCAGCTCATCGAGGGCGCCATCGATCAAGCCTGCCTGATGGAACCCTGGCCCGAGGACGCGACGGCGTTTGGCGCCCGGGTGGAAGAGGGCCGCAGTCGCCTGGGCCTGCTGGCGCGGGAA